>Ga0209402_10004959_pt1 | contig 12012 bp, 17 predicted proteins | sample ArcticOcean_MG_C_3_FD_187437 | JGI IMG/M metagenome (GOLD analysis project Ga0209402, IMG submission 187437) | Marine microbial communities from western Arctic Ocean - ArcticOcean_MG_CB8_126 (SPAdes) (version 2) | ecosystem: Environmental > Aquatic > Marine > Oceanic | place: Arctic Ocean... | reverse complement strand
CTCCGTTCTTCCAAGGGTATCGTCCACAGTTTTATTTTCGTACAACGGATATTACTGGACAATGCCAACTTGCTGATGATGTTGAAATGGTAATGCCAGGCGATAATGTAAATCTTACAGCAACATTAATTAACCCAATTGCTATGGAAGAAGGTTTGCGTTTTGCTATTAGAGAAGGTGGCAGAACTGTTGGTGCTGGTGTAGTTGTAACAATTATTGAATAAGCCTCAATGGATAATTTTCCATCTAAAACATTCTGTGCATTTCCTTTTACGCATTTAGTTATACACAATGGCGGCACATATGGTCCGTGTTGTGGCGCATCAGAACATTTTTTCGTAAAAGAAAATGATAAAGTTGCATCAGACAAAATGTTTAGTTCAACTTTTACGAAACAAATTAGACCATATGGTTTAGGTATTGAAGAAGCATTCAATAGTGAACCTATGGAACATATTCGTCAAGAGTTATTAAAAGGTAATAAGCCATCTGCATGTGAAAGTTGCTGGAAGGCTGAAGAAGATGAATTAATAAAGAGCAAACGGCAAGCAAATAATGATCTTTATTTTGCGTTAAGGCCGGAATTTAAAGATCTGTTTGATTACAAACCTAATGAAATATCTATAAATCCATATGTTAGATCGTTAGATTTAAAATTTTCTAATAAGTGTAATTTACATTGTCTAATGTGTAGCACAGGCAATAGTGACATGTGGATACCGTTAGATGATAAAATAAATCAATATTTAATTAAACGAGACTTAAAACGAGATGTAAACGCTGATGGTACTTTACACTGGGAAGATGAATTTCATGATACAAACATGTATCATAGTTCTGACCATCATGTTATTCATGGTAAAGAAGGTCGCAAGAATTTTGATTCTTTCCCTCAAGAAAGATATGAAGAAGTAAAATCATTGATACCTCAGTTACGAGAAATACAATGTACAGGTGGCGAGCCGTTTGTAAGTAAGCAATTTATTGAATTATTGGAGTATGCAGTTGAAACCGGACATGCAGAGCATATTGCATTAGAAATTACAACTAATGGTACAAAGTTTGTTACAGATGTAATGGAGTTATTAACCCATTTTAAGCATATAAGATTTTTAGTAAGTATTGATGGTGCTGGTAGTATATATGAATATATTAGAGCACCTTTTAAATATGATATGTTGTTAGAAAGATTACATGTATTAAATGATTATATGGTAACCGATAAGATTAATGCATATGTTGATATATCAACTGTGGCCATGTCGTATAATCTTTTTGATTATTATAATTTAGATGACGTTGCTAGTGTATTGCCAACATCAGTAGGTCATAATTTAAGTATGACTCTATACAATAAAGATAGCCCTTTACACATTAAATGGTTACCAGATAAATTAATAGATATTGCATTAAACCTTTATGCTGACAGCCCAGTGATACACCAACAATTACAATTTTATGTAGAGTCTAACTATGTCGATCCTGCAACAAAATTACATAATCAACGTCGAATGAAAAATTATACAGTATTAATGGATAAAATGTTAAATCGTGATTATCATGATTTTCTTGATCCGCATCTTGTAAAATTTTTAGATAGTGTTGAATCTGATCTATAAGAATATAAGCATATACTAATATAGTAAGGTTGACAAATACACAATATATTGTATAATATATTAGATAATGGGATACTGGGATATGGTGTAATTGGTAGCACTACAGATTTTGATTCTGTCAGTCGGGGATCGTGGCCTCGTATCCCAGCCAGCTCTTTAACAATATGAAAACTATTTGCACCCATCGTCTAGTGGTTAGGACACAGGGTTTTCATCCCTGCAACGGGAGTTCGATTCTCCCTGGGTGTACCAGTGGAGGAGTGGCAGAGCGGTTAAATGCGTTGGACTGTAAATCCAATCCCTCAGGGTACGGTGGTTCGAATCCATCCTCCTCCACCAACTTTTTCGAGGCCTGTAACTCAGCGGTGAGAGTGCCGGTCTTATATGCCGGTGGTCGATGGTTCGAATCCATCCAGGCCTACCAATTTTAAATAAAGGAGAAAAATATGTTAGATATTAAATCGTTCGATGGTGTAATAAAATCAACAGAGATGAAACTTAATAATGCTAGTAGAGCAAAGTTGTCGCCAACTGCGCGACAAGTATATCTGCAAGGATTTGCAAGGTTAAGTAAAGCAGAAGATCTTGCCGCAAAAGGCAATGACGGCCGAGGTTTTATTTTGCCTAATGTTGTTGTAGCAAATACAGCTGATGATAAAAAACCAAGAAATAGAAACAAGAGAAATAAAAGAAATGACCATCAAAGAAAAAATTAAAGGTATATTCACCTTAAAGAATTATATAAATTTAGATGTACTAAAAGTAGAAATAGTAGAAGAACAGCAAAGACAAAAGGAAGAGCTGGAGCTAGAACAGCAAAGACAAAAGGAAGAGCTGAAGCTAGAGCAGAAAAGACAAAAGAAAGAACAGAAGAAACTAAAAAAACAAAAAAAAGAAAGCACCTATTAAATAAATCTCGGTGTAGTTCAGTCTGGTAGAATGCTCGCTTTGGGGGCGAGTGGTCGTAGGTTCGAATCCTACCGCCGAGACCATTTTGTTAATGAGGTAAATAATTTTACGCCTCTATAGTTAAACGGTATAACAGTACCCTTGTAAGGTTCAATTGTTGGTTCGATTCCATCTAGAGGCTCCATATATTTGGGGGTGTAGCTCAGTTGATAGAGCGCCACGTTTGCAACGTGGATGTCGCAGGTTTGACTCCTGTCACCTCCACCAGATAGGTCTGTAGCTCAGCGGTAGAGCACCTGGTTTACATCCAGGGTGTCGGCGGTTCGACACCGTCCAGACCTACCATTTTTATGAGGGTGATTATGTTAAAAGATCGTATCATGACAGACATGAAGAATGCAATGCGTTCTAAAGATAAAGAACGACTTGAAGCAATACGTTTGCTACGTGCGGCTATTCAGAGACGTGAAGTTGACGAACGCATTGACCTCGACGATGACAATGTACAAAAAGTTATAAAAAAAATGATAAAGCAAAGTAATAAAGCTATTGTACAATTTGAAAAAGGTAATCGGCCTGATCTTGTTGCTAAGGACAAATATTTAATAGAAGTATTAGAGGAGTATCAACATGAGTAAGAAGTATGAGTATGTATGGCTTGACGGATACAAGCCTGAACCCTCGTTAAGAAGTAAAGTAAAAATTGATAATAGTGCAGTAAAATGGTCTTTCGATGGATCGTCAACACAACAAGCAGAAGGTGGAAAGTCAGATTGTGTTTTGAATCCAGTAAATGAATATTTTATGCTTGACCGTATTAGACCAGATGCAACAAGAGCACGTGGTAATACTGACATGTCAGCAACATATGTAATGTGTGAAGTATTAGACGCAGATAACAAACCACATCCAACAAATACTCGTAATAAAATAAAAAGTATTAGTACTGATTGGTGGTTTGGATTTGAACAAGAGTATTTTATGTATAAAGATGGCCGCCCATTGGGTTGGCCTGAAAATGGGGAACCTAGAGAACAAGGTGATTACTACTGCGGTGTAGGTTGTGATAATGTTGTGGGACGAGAAATCGTTGATAGACACACTGAAGCATGTATGAATGCAGAGATTGGTATTACTGGCACTAATGCAGAAGTAGCACTAGGACAATGGGAATTTCAAGTATTAGGTAAAGGTGTTAAAGCAGGCGATGACTTGTGGATGGCACGTTATATTCTTATTAAAATAGCAGAATGGCACGGCGTCTCAATTAATTTACATCCTAAACCATTGGGACAAACTGATTGGAATGGAAGTGGAATGCATACTAATTTTTCTAATAATAAGATGCGAGATTCAGGTAGTGAGGAATTAATGAATAGTATGTGTGATGCATTAGGAGCAGTACATAGTGAAGGTATTAAAGAATATGGGTCAGACAATGACCAACGTTTAACAGGGTTACATGAAACACAAAGTATAGATCAATTTAGTTATGGTGTTAGTGATCGCGGCGCAAGTATACGGATTCCAATTTATACAGTACAAAATAATTGGAATGGTTATTTGGAAGATAGGCGACCAGCATCAAATGCAGATCCATATCGTATTATTAATCATATTGTATCTACATTGGATAAAAATTAAATGAATATGAATAAATGGTCCCATGGTGTAATTGGTTAACACGCTAGCCTGTCACGCTGGTATTAGGGGTTCGAGTCCCCTTGGGACCGCCAATTTTCCCTAGAGCGCGCAAGGTGTGCGAGGTGACTGTTAATCACTTGTGGGTTGGTTCGATTCCAACCTAGGGAGCCAAATATTGTTGCGGGTGTAGCTCAGTGGTAGAGCTCCTCGTTGCCAACGAGGTGGTCGAGAGTTCGAATCTCTTCACCCGCTCCATAGGGGTAAAGTGTCACTGGTTGCACGTCAGATTCCAAACCTGAAGGACAGGGTTCGATTCCTTGTACCCCTGCCAGATTATCGGAAGCGTGGCAGAGTGGACGAATGCGGTTGACTGCTAATCAATTTACCGTCGCAAGGCGGTACGAAGGTTCGAATCCTTCCGCTTCCGCCATAAATATTGCTATGAATGTAACAATTGTAGGTGGAGGAATAATAGGGGCATCAACTGCCTATTTTTTATCTGCGGAGAATGTTAATGTTAAAGTATTGGAACGAGATCCAACTTATACAGAAGCATCATTTGGGCGTTCGTGTGGCGGTTTACGTCATCAATTCCTACAAGAAGAAAATATATTGCTTGGAATGTATGGTAGTCAATTTGTTAGACAATTTAGTAAGTCAGTACAATTTACAGCAAATGGTTATTTAATGTTGTTTAACGAGGAACAAAAAGCAGAACAAACACAAGCAGTGATAACTCAAGGTAGATGTAATGCTGGTTCTAATACAATTGACGCAAGCCTTATACAAGATGTGTTTCCTTGGATTAATCCAGAGGGGTTAGCAATGGCAACATATACAGATACAGGCATTGAGGGCTGGATAGATCCTTATTCATTACACACAGAATTTAAAAAACAAGCAATAGCACAAGGCGCAAAATTTATTAAACAAGATGTTAAAAGTTTAGATGATGTAGAGGATGATGTTATAGTTGTAGCGACAGGTTGTTGGACAAGCGAGTTGCTACCAGACATCCCAATTAAACCACAGAAGCACACTGTCTTTAACATTAAATGCCCAATACATATGCCTGACATGCCCCTTACAGCAGACTTTACGACAGGCATATACTGGCGTCCAGAAGGGCATGGTTACATTGTTGGCTCGCCCAATGGTAGATTTGACCAAGAGGACTTGGAACCAGATTGGAATGACTTTGATGAGGATGTTTGGATTCCAATGGCAATGCGAGCACCAATGTTTGAGCAACTTAAAATGGAAAATGCTTGGGCAGGTTATTATGATACTAATGTGCTAGACAATAACGCAGTAGTAGGCAAGCATCCCAAAATGGACAATGTATATCTAGCATCTGGATTTACTGGTAGAGGGTTAATGGAAGCACCTGGCATAGGCCGTGCCTTAATGGAACTAATTACTACTGGTGAGTATCAAAGTATTGATTTGTCATGTTTCAATTTGGCAAGAGTATTAAATAAAGAGATGCGGCTAGAACCGTATGTAATATAAGAAAAACTAATTAAGTATTTTATGATATGAGACCATTGTTACATGGCGATAATTTTTTCCAATTGGTAAGACCACATTCACTCTGGCCCAACCTTTTGAATGGAAATATGGATATTAAAGATGATCCTATTCGACCTGAGTTATCTTTACGATTTAGACATTCGCATGGTAGGGAAGTTTATGCAAACCGCCGTGCTGTTGTTTGTGTAGCATATTGCAATGACATACCTAAAACAGTAAGTGATTTAACTAAAATGGCCGGCATAGATAACATAGTTTTTTATACTATATGGAGTTATGAAAAAGGTGCAGGTAGTGCATTAGTTTCTTCTATGCAAAAATATATAAAATCAGCTCAGCCATGGATTAAGAGATGTATTACATTGTCCCCAAAAACAGAAATGGCACATTGCTTTCATATTAAAAATGGAGCAATAGTTTTACAGAAAAATCATTCATCTATAAATTACGAATATAACCAATTGCCCCGGTGACGTAACTGGTAGCCGTGCGGGTCTTAGAAGCCCGTGTCATATGACGTGGGAGTTCGAATCTCCCCTGGGGCACCATATAAATAAGACAGAGGAGAGGTGGGTTGGCAGAGTCTGGCTTATCGCGTTGGTCTTGAAAACCAATGTACCTTTATCGGTACCGAAGGTTCGAATCCTTCACCCACCGCCAAATTAATTATGACTATTGAAATGACCAAATCTATAGACAAAGAGCAATATGCTAAAATAGCACAGTTTTGGATACATTGGCTTAAACAGCATCCTCAGTCTGATGAAGATGAAGATGATTTTCATAAAGTAATGCGCGAATCAGCAAACACGTATTTAGACTTATATGAGAGTTGGTTGGATATATATACTTATATTGTTAAAACAACATATATACCTATTAATAAAAAACTTCATTAATAGGGGCGTAGCTCAGCAGGTTAGAGCGTTGGTCTGATAAACCAGAGGTCGCTGGTTCGATTCCAGCCGTCCCTACCATTTTTTATACGATAAATATTATTGCTATGAATAAGACTAAAATTAAACAACAATTTGTAAAATGGTTAACTATGTTTATAGCAAAACCAAACAAGGCTTTTAATAATATGCCAGTTTGTCCTTACGCTTTAGAAGCATTACAGAAAAATAAAATAAAATTTGAAGTTGTTGAAATAGGTCTTTATGAGAAATTAATGTCATATAAAGATAATTGGAATGACAAATATGATATAGTAGTTTTTTTTGTTGATGAAATATATTTGCCAATAGCACTTCCAACAATAATTGAGACTGCAAATAAATATCTTATGCCAGCAGATCTTGTTGCATTAGAAGATCATCCAGATATACCAGAGATAATAAACAAAGTAAAAGTTAATTTTGGTAAGTGTACAGTAGTATTTTTACAAAAGTTGAGTACTATTAATAAAGCATCTCAACATCTTAAAGAAAATACAAAATATTATGAACATTGGTCTGAGGAAAATTTAGACGAGGTTGTTAATTGGCGGTTTAAAAATGAACTATAATGACTATTTAGATTTGGATAATGTGTTAAACTCTCAGAAGTTATTAACACAAGAGCATTCAGAATTACTGTTTATAGTTGCACACCAGTCATCAGAGTTATGGTTTAAAGTATTGATACATGAATTAAATGTACCTACTGATGTAAATTTAAAACGCATTATAAAAATATTCAATCATTTAAATACGTTATGGGATATTATAGCAACGATAACGCCTGATGATTATGATGCATTCAGAGGATCACTCGGTTCTGCCTCGGGCAAACAATCATCTCAATATATAGAAGTAGAGAGGTTATTGAAAAACTTACCAAGTAAATGTTGCCCAAATACAAGTTTATTTCCACGAGAAGTATTACTTGATGTAGAGAATGCATTTAAAAAATGGCAATATACTCATATGAAAACAGTAGAACGTATTATAGGAAATAAGCCAGGCACAGGTGGTACATCCGGAGTGCAATATCTTAAATTAGCAGTTGATAAGGAGCTGTGGAAATAATGAACTTAAAAATACTTACTAAATTAGAAGATATGTTTCAGCGTTCACCACAGTTGCTCGCTGACCAGACTAAATTAAAAAAAGCACTTCAGGCAACATTTGGAGTAGATGTTAGTAATGTATTTTTTAGAGAAGTCAGCCAATTAGCTGAACAAATAGATGAACTAGTCTTAGAAAAATATTTTAGTGAAGTGTGGCAATCAAGAACTAAAAAATATAAGTACAGTGGTTTAAAACTAATTGATGAAGTTAATAATTTAAAACCAGAAGCAGTATTAGATGTTGGTTGCGGGTTTAATGAGTTTAAAGGTAAAATACATAATCTTACAGGTATTGATCCATATAATGATAAAGCAGATATTAAAGTAAAAATAATGGATTATGCACCAGACAACCAGTTTGATGTAATAATTTGTTTAGGTTCTGTTAATTTCGGATCAACAGATAAAATTTTTAGAGAACTTGAAAATATTATGCGTCTTTCAGCACCGGCTGCAAAGATGTATTTTAGAGTAAATCCAGGTATGCAACAACCGCAACCTGAAGCAAAATGGATTACATTTTATCCGTGGGAATCAACATTTATTATAAATTGTGCTGACCATTTTAAAGTAGAGTTGTTAGAATTACGCGATGATTCTAACGGTAGGCTATATTTTGTTTGGGCAAAACCATAAATAATAGTATAAGTTAACGAGTGTTAACTTTCGCGAGTGCGTTTATTATTTTAAGGAGACACGTATGGATATTACAAATATCTTTCCGTTGTTTTCTCCCGGAACCGGAATAGCTGTTTTATTAATTTATGGATTATTTGCACTAGCAATGACCCTCTGGTATTCGCGAGGATACAACGACACAAAAACATCATTTTTAGTAGCACGTCGTGAACTGAATACATTTCAAGGATCGTTAAGTGTTGCGGCGGCCTGGCTGTGGGCGCCTGGATTGTTTATATCAACACAGCAAGCATATGTAAACGGACTTGTAGGACTATTCTGGTTCTGCTTGGGCAATTTCTTAACCCTAGGAGCATTCGCCTATTTTGCTAAACGAATACGCGAAAAAGCACCAGAAGGATTTACATTCTCTGGATATTTACGAGAAAAATTTTCAGGCAGGGTGCAAGGACTGTTTGTTGTAGAGATGATGCTGTTAGCAATCTGTGCGTTTGCTATTAACTTATTAGCAGGTTCAAAGACAGTAGAAATACTTACAGGTATAGATTATACACTAGCAACATTCTTAATGGCTGGCGTAGCAATACTATACTCATTCCGTACTGGACTTAAAGCAACTGTAATCACAGAAGTTATTAAGATCCTTATAGTATGGACTGGTGTAATTATATTAGTACCGTGGGCAATATCTGCCGCGGGTGGTTGGAGTGTAGTAGTAGCAGGACTTGGTGGACGTACAGGATTAGGTGGAAGCATATTTGGAACACCGTTTGCTTGGGGTATATTTACAGGCTTTGGAGCGGCGGCATTTTTAGGACATCTTGGTGGCCCTTGGGGTGACAATAGTTTTTACCAACGTGCGTTCTCAATTAAAAAGAACTGCATTATTCCATCATTTATAATTGCAAGTTTTGTTTTTATAGTAGTTCCAATATGTATGGGACTGTTAGGATTTTTAGCCGCAGGCGCAGGACTTGAAATTCCGGATTCAATGGTAGGTGTAACTAATGCAATTACTATAGGTACATTTTTACCAACAAGTGCGGCAATAGTGTTTATGTTTATGGTGTTTGCAGGCCTGGTTGCTATTCTTGATTCACAATTTGCAAGTGTAGCAAACATGACAGGACATGACATCTTTAATAAATTTAAAGGTGGCACGGATGACAAACAAGTCATTAACTATGCAAGAGGTGGTATGATTATTCTTGCAATAGCAGGTATAGGTGTAGCAAATATTCCAGGTATGCAATTAGTATACTTGTTCTTATTTTTTGCTGTATTGCGAGCATCTGTATGGTTGCCTTCAATGATGTCATTAGTAAGGCCAGCATGGGTAACTGAACGAGGAATGTTTTGGGGTATAGCAATTCCAGCAACAATTGGTGAGATATTATTTGTTGCAGGTAAGTTAGGTTATTCTGATACAGCATTTGCAGGTACATTAATAGCGATTTTTGGATCGCCAGCATTAGTGTTTATTATAAGTAGGATGGATAATGGCAGACTCGCACAGACGAACGTTAGTTAAAACAATTATTTGGCGAGCATTTAATTTTATATACTGGCCAATAATTGCGTATGCAGTAACAGGTTCGTGGAAATCAACAGGGCTCCTAACTATAGGAGCCATTGTTGGTATGTTTTTGTATTATGGTTATGAAAGACTTTGGAATAAAATTCAATGGGGGAAAGAATAATGTTAGAACCAACATTTAATGAGGAAGTAGATCAAACAGAATCAAAACCAAGTATGTTAATAGTAACAGGTCCACAAGGATCAGGTAATCATTTGTTTGCAAAGTTATTTAATTTGCATCCAGAAGTATATGGATGGGATATGGAAAAGTATTGGGTAGGGCATCATACAGAACCATTTTCAGAAATGTGGTGGGATACAAGTAAGATAAAAGACTTTGGATGGACATTGCGTAGTGATTTTTATACCACAAGTATCAGTTGCCCTTTTGTTAAAAATAAAGAACCTCAAATTCCAAAGTATGAAGAATTTATTACTGAAGTAGAAAAGTATTGTAATGTTGTTGTTGCTATTATAGGTCGCGAGAGAACTATATTAGAACATGAACAAACTCGTGTACGTAAAGCACACACTACTTCTATTGCTTTAGAACATTTTGAATATCTTTATACATTAAATCCATATTTTGTATCAATGGAATTGGCTTTTTTATATAGAGAAAATTATTTGAGGATGGTTGGATTAGACTTAGGTTTCCCAGTAGTTGATGATTCTGATATAATTAATGAGGCATTGTGTGATGAATCTAATAAGAAATATATACATGAGATTGATGAACAGCCATTAGATTTAGAAATTTACAAAGCATGTGATGAATCATAGTAATTGGAAGCAAGGCAAAGAACAAAGTGATTACCATTTTGATTGGCTACGGCATGAAACAGCCGGACATGATTATAAATGGTTAGCAAGATTTGAAGGCAACTGGACAAAAGAGTTAGAGGAAATAAAAAAAATAGCACAACCTAAAACTTGGGCCACCCGCGGTAAAAATTATCATCCTGCTCATCCTGATTTAATAGCAGAACAAAATGATTTAATTAATGCTGGCATGGATACAGAGCAAGTTATATTGCGTAAACATTTTGAATTTATGGGTATATGGAAAACTATGATAGATGAATTAGGGCTAACAGATATTAAAAAAGCATTTCATATACAGTATCCAGGAGAATTATTAAATTTACATATAGACAAGCAGTATGAAATGAATGAAGATCCTAAACAAGTAGCAAGATTTTTTATATTTTTAGAAGATTGGAAACCAGGACATTTTTTTCAAATGGGTACTAGTTTTGTTCAATGGCGTAAAGGTGATTTAATTTGGTTTGACTGGCCAAATATTCCACATGCAAGTGCTAATGCAGGATGGGAACCTAGGTGCTTAATACAGATTACAGGCACTATGTCGAATAAGACTAATGATTTATTCTTAGGAAGACGCAAACGGTTAAATTTATAGTAAGGTTGACAAAAACCCAAGATATCGTATAATAGTAGTATGAATATAGCAGAATTTTGGGATATGCTTGCCCGGCATGATTGGGCATATGAAATGAGCGATGATCATCGCCATTATACCGCTGGACGAGATTCTTCTGAAAGAATACGAATGGTTATACGCAATGCAGAAGACTCAGAACCTTACAAAGAATTGTATAAAGCATTCTCTGATTGGGGATGGGGCAGAAGCAAGATAAAACCAGAACGACCCAATGCCACAGTATGAAGTTAAGTCCGGCCGGACAATATTTTTTGTTAATGCAGTAGATAAAATTGATGCAATATATCGTTTTAAGAAATCATGTGATATAGACCATATTGATGCTGTTACGTATGTTCATGGGAGTAATGTACTTGATAATATAATAGATCAACTCGAAGAGGAGCGGTCTCTTTATTTTGATTACTGGCAACCCCCTAGGAGGAAAAATGGCATTTATTAGTTTCATGATTCACGGTTATGGCGGTGAAATTGTTCTCGGCAAAATATCTAAAAAAGCGGCAGAGTTTTGGCAGTCTGATGAAATGGAAGAACACCTACATGGTTATGTTTTTAGTCCAGAATGGTTTGAGGA
>Ga0209402_10004955_pt1 | contig 12015 bp, 11 predicted proteins | sample ArcticOcean_MG_C_3_FD_187437 | JGI IMG/M metagenome (GOLD analysis project Ga0209402, IMG submission 187437) | Marine microbial communities from western Arctic Ocean - ArcticOcean_MG_CB8_126 (SPAdes) (version 2) | ecosystem: Environmental > Aquatic > Marine > Oceanic | place: Arctic Ocean... | reverse complement strand
GTTATTTGGGTTTACCGACCTCAGGCAACGCGATCTCTTTCGGGAGTTGCTTAAGATCAGTGGTGTCGGCCCTCGAGTAGGGCTTGCTATTCTTTCTGGATTGACTTCAGAAGCACTGGTCAGCTGTATCTCAGTTGGTGATGCGGATCGATTGACTCGTGTGCCGGGGATTGGTCGTAAGACCGCTGAACGATTGATTGTCGAGTTACGAGATCGATTTAAGTCAGAAGCGGTAGGCGGGTCGGCCATCGGGGATGGTAGGGTCCTAACACCAGAAGAGGATGCTGTGAGCGCGTTGGTTGCCCTCGGTTATCGGGCGCAGGATGCCGCCAAGGCCGTAACGGCCAGTCGCAGTGAAGGTGATCCGGTAGAGAATATTATTCGTGCGGCGCTGGGTCGGCTGGCAGGAGGGCGGGCATGATAGAACGTGATTCGATTGTGCAGGCGGATGATGTCGCTGACTCGGACGTCGAGCGCGTTATTGATCGGAGCCTAAGACCAACGGCGCTGTCAGACTTTGTTGGCCAGGCGAGTATTCGTGAACAACTTGAGATTTTTATTGGTGCGGCTCGGCGCCGCGGTGAGGCGCTGGACCATGTGCTTATTTTTGGGCCACCCGGTCTTGGCAAAACAACGCTTGCGCATATTCTCGCGCACGAAATGGGCGCGCAGATTCGTCAAACATCAGGCCCCGTACTCGAAAAAGCTGGGGATCTGGCGGCGATACTGACCAATCTAGAGCCACATGATGTGCTGTTTGTGGACGAGATTCATCGTTTGAGTCCTGTGGTAGAGGAAATTCTTTACCCCGCGTTAGAGGATTATCAGCTGGATATTTTGATCGGTGAGGGGCCTGCCGCGCGCTCCATCAAGATCACACTGCCGCCTTTCACGTTGATTGGAGCGACGACGCGTGCTGGGCTGCTAACTGCTCCGTTGCGAGACCGTTTTGGCATTGTGCAGCACCTAGAATTTTATGAGGCCGGCGAGTTAGAACAGATTGTGCGGCGCTCGGCGGATATTCTAGGCGTGCCGTGGCACGCTGAGGGCGTTACTGCCATTGCTAAAAGGAGTCGTGGCACTCCGAGAATCGCCAATCGACTTTTGCGGCGCGTGCGTGATTATGCAGAAGTAAAGGCGGATGGGCAGATATCTGGGAGCGTCGCGCAGGCGGCGCTCGATATGCTACAAGTTGATGACTTTGGTCTTGATGTTTTAGATCGTCGTTTGCTGATGGCCCTGATGGAAAACTTTGATGGCGGTCCAGTGGGTGTTGACAGTCTTGCGGCGGCCATCAGCGAAGAGAGAGGCACGATCGAGGATGTGGTGGAGCCCTTTCTGATTCAGTCGGGATTCATTGCGCGAACACCGCGCGGGCGCATTGCGACGCGCACTGCATGGCAGCATTTTGGCTTACAGCCCCCGACGGGCAGTGTTGCTCAGGCGACTTTGTTCGAAAGCGACACCTGAATACGATGGCGTTTGACCCTTTCGAATGGCCGCTACGAGTTTATTTCGAAGACACAGATGCTGCAGGCATCGTTTACTATGCTCGTTATCTTCATTACATGGAGCGTGCCCGTACGGAGTGGCTGCGGGCGAAGGAGATGGATGTGCAGGAGTTGGCGCGAGATCAACGCATCGTGTTCACAGTCCGTTCTGTTTGCGTTGATTATCTGCGGCCTGCCCGGTTATCCGATACGGTCTATGCGAGTGTAGTCGTGCGGCGGGTTGGTGGGGCCAGCATTGATCTCTCTCAGGTGATCCGGCGGGATCATGAGACCTTATGTGACGGAACAGTACGACTCGCTTGTGTCGATGTAGATTCAATGCGTCCGCGTCGAATTCCAACGGTGCTGGCTAGCACAATAAGACACGATACAAAAAAATGACTGTATCCCGGCTATAGTAGTGAGGGCAACTGAGAACCGCTCATGAATTCCGCTAGCGAACTTGTCATCAAAAGCGATTCACTCTCCCTCGTGGAATTGGTGAGTCAGGCCACGCTTTTGGTACAACTCGTGATGTTGTTGCTGGCCATTGCGTCGCTGGTATCTTGGACACTCATCTTTACCAAGGCGGCTACGCTAAAAAGCCTGAGAGGCGAAGCGGACCGATTTGATGCATCGTTCTGGTCAGGTGGTGATCTTGCGAATCTCTACCGTGACCTGTCGAGCGACTCGGCTGAGTCTGCGGGTATGGCCAGCATCTTCGTGGCCGGTTACGGCGAATACAATCGATTGGCCGGCAATAGCACGATTGATCGCGCGGATCTGGTGGATGGCGTTCACCGCGCGATGCGCGTGGCATTGAGCCGGGAGATTGAAATCCTGGAGTCCAATCTCTCCTTCCTTGCGACCGTGGGGTCGACAAGCCCCTATGTTGGACTTTTTGGAACCGTATGGGGAATCATGAACTCATTTCGATCTCTTGGGGCGATGAAGAGTGTTTCTATCGCCACTGTCGCCCCAGGTATTTCCGAAGCGTTGATCGCTACTGCAATGGGCCTTTTCGCGGCAATACCGGCGGTCATTGCGTATAACCGATTTTCAAACGATGCAGATTCCCTGACTTCTCGCTACGAGATCTTCGTGGAAGAGTTTGTCAGCATTGTCAACCGCCAGGCCATCGGCATTCGCCGGCAGACCTGAGCATAGGCTCGAGATCCGCGATGGAACGCCGGCGCCGTCGGGTAATAAGTGAGATCAACGTCGTGCCATATATTGATGTCATGCTGGTCTTGTTGGTTATCTTTATGGTGACAGCGCCACTGCTAATGGAAGGGGTGAAGGTGGAGTTGCCCGAAGTCGATGCCCGCCCAGTTACTGAGGGTAACGCTGAGCCTTTTGTTGTACACGTTGACGAGAAGGGAAACTATTATCTCAACGATAACGGTGAAGCGGTGCTTGAAGCGCGCGAGATTCGTATCAAGGCAGCGGCTGTACTAAGAAATAGCCCCCAAACGCAGTTTCTTGTGCGTGGAGATCGTCGCGTGGACTACGATGCCGTGATGCGTGTGATCGTTTTATTACAAGAAGCCGGTGTGTCTGACGTGGGGTTAGTGACCGACACGCCGGGTTCCTGATTGGGTGGACTCTCACCTCCGTCGTTTAGGCCGCCCCGTTCGTGCTGTGATGTTGGCCATTGCTGTCCACGTGGTGTTGTTGGTTCTTCTGGGTCTTGGTTTTTATTTTCAACCGACAGTGATTCAGCCGACGGCTGCTGTTCCTATGAACGCGGTGGCAGTAAATAAGGCGGTGCTCGACGTCGCGAGGCAGAAGAAGGACAAGGCCAAGAAGGACAAGGCCAAGAAGGATAAAGCCAAGAAGGATAAAGCCAAGAAGGACAAGGCCAAGAAGGATAAAGCCAAGAAGGACAAGGCCAAGAAGGACAAAGCCAAGAAGGACAAGGCCAAGAAGGATAAAGCCAAGAAGGACAAGGCCAAGAAGGACAAGGCCAAGAAGGACAAGGCCAAGAAGGACAAGACCAAGAAGGACAAAGCCAAGAAGGATAAAGCCAAGAAGGACAAGGCCAAGAAGGATAAAGCCAAGAAGGACAAGGCCAAGAAGGACAAGGCTGAGCGGGAGAAAGAACGCCAGTTACAGGAGCAGCGCGAGGTCGAGGAGGCGCATCAGCGAGACCAAACCCAGGCTTACTCAGCCATTGGGGCTCTGGTGGGACGTATTGGCGCTAAAGTGAGAGAGAATTGGAACAAGCCGCCGGGAACGATGACTGGTTTGGAGACGGTGATTTCGGTTAAGGTCGAGCGCACAGGCGAGGTTGTGTCAGTAAAGGTTGTGAAGAGCAGCGGCAATGATTATTTTGATCAGTCCGCAGAAAATGCAGTTTATAAGGCCTCTCCCTTACCGTTTCCGGATGAGCCTCGGTATTACGAGTTCATCAAGGAATTTAATTTTAAATTTGTTCCGGACCGGGACTGAATAGTATGAAAAGACTGATCCTTGCCGTTTCCATGCTAGCGTTGTCGTTGAGCGGGGTCCGTGCGGTGGCGTTGACCATTGAGATCACCAAGGGCGCGGATGGCGGAATACCTATTGCCGTGGTCCCTTTTAAGTGGCAGGGGCAAACTGCACTGCCGGTAGAGGTTGGTGACATCATAGCGGCGGATCTCTATCGGTCCGGACAGTTCAATCCATTGCCGGTGGACGATTTTCTGAGTCGACCTAGCGATGAGAGTGAGGTCAAATACAAAGACTGGCGCTTGATCAAAGCAGTCAATCTGGTTGTTGGCCGTGTAACCCAGATGGGTACTGATCGATACGCGGTGCGCTTCCAGCTATTTGATATTTTTCGTGAGCGGCAACTGGCGGGTTTCCGTTGGGAAGTGACGGGTAGTGATTTACGCAAAATTGCACATCAGATCAGTGACAAGGTATACGAAGCATTAACTGGCAGGCCGGGCGCTTTTGACTCACGTATTGCTTATGTCACTTTGTTAAGAACAGCAAGTAAGGGGTCTGAATACCAACTGATGGTCGCCGATGCGGATGGCTATAATCCAATGCAGATTCTGCGTAGTCCGGATCCGATTCTTTCGCCCGCGTGGGCAGCGGATGGTGCCTGGCTTGCCTATGTTTCGTTTGAGGACGGTCGATCGAAAATCCTCGTACAAAATCTCCACACGGGCGCGCGAAAGAAGCTTGCCGAGTTTCCCGGCATCAACGGAGCGCCTGCTTGGTCGCCTGATGGAAAACACATGGCGATGACGCTGTCCCGCGATGGCAACCCAGAAATTTATGTGATGCACATTGCGTCGGGCTCCCTTCGGCGCCTGACCAATCATTCCTCGATCGATACAGAAGCGGCCTGGTCACCGGATGCTCGCCACTTGGTTTTTACCTCTGACAGGGCAGGGCGCCCCCAGATCTATCGGATGTCGGCCGCGGGTGGACGGGCTGAGCGCTTAACGTTTGAGGGTAAGGAAAACGCCCGCGCATCTTATGATCGGACTGGTAAGCATCTGACTTTGGTCACGAACCAGGGCAATGGAGACCAGATTGGTGTATTCTCTTTATCAAAGGGAAGTCTGGAGATTTTGACCGATGGGCGTTTTGACGAATCGCCTACGTTTGCGCCAAACGGAGCCATGATTTTGTACGCAGCCCAACGGGGTGGCAGCGGTTTACTGTCGGCAGTTTCGGCAGATGGGCGAGTTAGGCAGGTGCTAAGGTCTGAATCAGGTACGGTGCGGGAACCGGCGTGGTCGTCGCTCAACCGCTGATTTAGAAGGAGAATAATGATGCGGAAAATATTGGTTTGGCCAGTGATTGCATTAATGACACTGGGCCTTGCAGGCTGTGCGAGTGACAAGAAGCAGACCACGGCGGAAATCGAGGATGCCAGTGTGGGTGCTGGCGGTGTCAGCGCATCGGGACTGGGGTCCGGATCAGATGCATCGGGCCAGGTCATCGGCTCGCAGGCCGGAACCGTTGATGATCCGCTCAGTCGACGAGTGATTTATTTTGAATATGATAGTAGCGTTTTAACCGATGAAGGTAGATTCATCGTTGAGGCGCACGCAGCGTACCTCGCAAGCAATCCCGGCATGGCCGTCGTTTTAGAAGGTCATGCGGATGAGCGCGGTACACGCGAATACAACCTGGCGCTCGGAGAAAGTCGCGGCGCGGTCATCGGGGAACTGTTCCAAGGTCTCGGTATCGATCCCTCAGCGATTCGGGTGGTTTCGTACGGTGAAGAGCGATCTGTTGCGTTAGGTCACGACGACAATGCGTGGGCGATGAACCGGCGCGTCGAGATCCTCTACTAACGATCGTTATATCTAAAGGGGCGTGTTGATGCCTGTCGGCAAACACTCGTTTCGGCAATGCACGGGGTTTGTCGCTTTCCTTTTTTGTGTGGGGACGTTGTTACCCGTTTCGCATGGACTTGCCGCTGGTGATGGCCCGAATGATGACGAGCCAGTCAAAGAGCCGCAGCCTGCTACCCTAGTTCTGCCCGCGCCGAGCGTTGTGCGCATTGACCCTGATGTGTCCAAAGCCCTATTGGCGCTACAGGAGCTTCGAGAAGAGTTAAAAGGGTTGAGAAACGCGCTGGATTTGCTGGCGTTTGACGTTAAGAAGCTAGATCAGCGGCAGCGAGATCTCTATGATGATCTGGACGAGCGCTTGAGGCGACAAGAGCGCGCCAGCGTGGTTACGTCAGCCAGTCCCTCGACCGAAGCCACATTGCCTGTGATTACAGCGGTGCCGATTGTGCCCGATGCCGTGTCATCGAGTCCGAAGCCAATGCAGTCGTCTGTGCCTATCCCGGTAGTAACCGTACAAGAGAGCTCACCGGAGATTTCTGTATCAAGTTCCAACACTGAGTCAGTTGCGTTACCGTCTTCGGTAGTGGTGGGTAGTGTGACTACGGTGCCGATTTCTGTGCCCGCGGCGGAGCCAACAACGACGCAGAGTGATACGGGCAACGTGTCTGATACGGTAACGAGCTCGATACCCAAGATTGCTATGACAGCAACACCCGGCATTGTGACTGCGGCAGAAAAGGCGGCTTACGATAAGGCGTTTTCTTTGCTTAAACAGAGTCGCTATGCAGATGCGGCACTTGAGTTTGAAACATTTCTTCGCGAACACCCATCGGGCGGCCTGAATGATGATGCGTGGTACTGGATGGCTCAGGCGCGATACGTTATGCGTGAATTTGAATCGGCGTTGAATGCTTATCAGACCATTGCCAACTACTTTCCTGAGAGTTCGCGTGTTCCGGCGGCTTTACTCAAGATTGGCTACATTCAGTATGAGATGGCGGCCTATCCTGAAGCCAGACAGACGCTGAGCGATCTGCTACAGCGTTTTCCGGCGCACCGGGTTGCGGTGTCAGCGGAAACGCGTCTTAAAAAGATGGATAGAGAAGGGCGTTAGTCTAAATTGCGCGCCGCCTAGCACCAACGGACGACGTCTATGGATGAACTACTAGTTGCTCATGTGGTAGCGCTGTGGGGTTTCGGTATTGCCTTGGTTTTCGGCATGGTCGCCAACAAGACTCAGTTTTGCACGATGGGCGCTTTGAGTGATTGGGTTAATTTTGGCTCGCTCACCCGTTTCAGGGCTTGGTTACTGGCGATGGCGGTAGCGATTGCGCTCAGTCAGGCAATGCAATTGATGGGATGGATCGATCTATCAACCGCAATCTATCGTACTCCCAACTTTGGCTGGCTTGGCAATTGCGTGGGCGGCTTGTTGTTCGGTATTGGCATGACGCTCGGGTCAGGATGTGGTCAGCGTACGCTGGTGCGTGTTGGTGGGGGTAATCTGAAGTCTTTGGTGGTGTTGCTGGTGCTAGGCATCACGGCTTATATGACGTTGCGTGGCTTGCTTGCGGTCGTCCGGATAGAGGTGTTTCAGCGAACGAATCTGGATCTTGCGTCCTATGGGTTAACTGACCAGGGGCTACCGACCTTGCTCGCCTCTGTGTTCGGTACAGAGCTTTGGATAGTGACCGTAACGGTGTCTGCACTCGTTGTTTTAACACTGCTTTGGTTTGTGTTTAAAGACGGAGCCTTCCGCGCAAGTGGTGAGAATATGTTGGTCGGTGCTGCACTGGGGTTATTGGTCGCGTCTGCTTGGTATGTTACCGGGGTGATTGGTTTTGATGATTTTGATCCGGTGCCGTTTGAGTCAGTGACGTTCATCGCCCCCGTTGGTAATGCGGTTAACTATTTGATGACCTGGACTGGCTCTACCATTGGTTTTGGCGTTGCTGTGGTATTTGGTATCCTGTGTGGGTCACTGTTTTATGCCCTTGTTAGCGGTGGATTTCGCATCGAGACCTTTTCTGATCGGGCGGATATGATCAATCACCTGATTGCCGGTGTCTTGATGGGGTTCGGTGGTGTTTTGGCATTGGGTTGTACAGTGGGTCAGGGAGTCGCAGGCATATCGACGTTATCTGTGGGTGCCATCCTGGCAACGGGTGCCATCATGCTGGGCTCAGTGGTTACGACCAAGGTGCAGTACCACATGCTCGACGAGTCGTTTTCTAAATCCCTTTGCCGATCGCTGGCTGAATTGCGTCTATTGCCAGCATCGGCCAAGTAGTGCGCTGTCGTTAGTTTGACTCTCTAAGGAGTGACCGTAATAATCCGCGCTCCTTGCGTAATATCACGCCATAGGGCCGTTAGCTCAGTTGGTAGAGCATCTGACTTTTAATCAGGTGGTCGCAGGTTCGATCCCTGCACGGCCCACCACAACACCACCCCATAGTGTCCGATAAAGTCCGAATAATGCCGTGAAATAAGGGTTTATTGCTTGTTTGATGTCCAGTCACGTCCCTAGGCATTTGATGGAATCTGACGGTAGAATTGACGGTAACTCAAGGCGCTCTCGCTCAGTTACCGTCATCTCGCTTACAAACCTCCAAATTACCCGGGCCAAACCGAAGGCAAAACAATACAAACCCGCTAGGGAGGGCTCAAAAGATTTTTTCACAAATTTTGCAATCTGGCTTCTAGGTTTTATCGGTGCGTGCAGCCACGGTTCGAGTGATGAACAGTTCTTTGGCGCTTTGTTTCGTGACTATCCGTTTTGGCGGGTCATCAATTTGTTTGTAAGGCAGTAAAGCTAGCCTTTTGTTGACCTTTCCCCGGTCCTAATAGGGGCATATAGTGGCAGTATGAGACAGCAGATATCCCGCCTTGCTGTTGGTTTGTTTCTCGCTTTATTTGCGTCGCAGAGTATGGCGATGAGTGAGGACGACAAACGTCGTTAAGCCCGCTGTCCTCAACTGGACGGAATGTAAATCGGAGATCTGCCTGTGATTGAGATTCGGATCAAGTGTGTGGTCAGTTGGGGCAATCTGGAAATTGACTGACAGTCAAGTACTGCACTAGTTTTTGTTTTGTGATTATTGGAAAATCATTGCCTTCTTGGTGATATCAAGGCGACCCAATAAAAATGGCAGTGACTGATTCAGCATTTGCGGAGTCTCCTTTTCTGCTAGGACAATGAACAATTCTGCTAGGACAATAAACAACGCCCATCTCACCATCTACTGGGGAGAAGAACTTGGACGATACGGATTCGGAGAGGATCACCCCTTGGGGCAGGATCGACTCGATGCATTTCGTGTCGCGGCCATCCGCGAGGGAATTGATCGAAGCGCAGAAATTGCAGCACCTATGGCGTGTAACGTTACGGACCTCAATTTGTTTCATGAGCCGGAGTACGTCCAACGAGTAAAGGAACTGTCGGGAATTGGCAAGGGGTATCTCGATTGCGGCAATACTCCTGCGTATCCAGGAATTTACGATGCTGGTCGGTTCGTCGTTGGAACTGGATTAGCTGCGATCAATCGAATCCTGAGAGATGACTGGCATCATGCATTTGTGCCCATTGGAGGACTTCATCATGCCCGGCGGGATAGCGCCGCTGGTTTCAGCGTATTCAATGATTGTGGAATCATGATCGAGGCACTGCGACGTCGTTGTGGAATTAACCGCCTCGCCTATGTTGATATCGACGCTCACCATGGTGATGGGGTCTACTACGCATTCGAAGAGGACCCTGATCTCGCCATCGCGGATATCCATGAAGACGGCCGTTATCTTTACCCGGGAAGCGGTGCTGCTAACGAGGAGGGCAAGGGGATTGCACGGGGTACCAAAGTGAATATCCCTTTGCCGCCGGACAGCGATGACAGCGAGTTTTTTTGTGCTTGGTCTCGAGTTGAAGCCTTGATCGAAGATCACAAGCCTGAATTCATCATCTTTCAAGCCGGTGTCGATAGCATGGCCGGAGACCCCTTGGCTCATCTTCGATTCTCTGTAGCAGCGCATACCCACGCAGCCAAGCGCCTGGTTCAACTGGCAAACAAATACGCCAAAGGACGGCTCCTGGTCTATGGCGGTGGTGGATACAATCTTGACAATATTGCAAGCGGCTGGTGTGCGGTATGCAAAGAACTTATTTGAGCGACTGTGATTTCGTATAAGTAATTCAAGAAGAATGGGAGTCTTTTCTCGATGACCAACCGAACTTAGACTAGTACACTCCTCTGTCGAGCTGACTTGCCGCGTGCCCGATTTCCCTTTAACATTCTCACGGAGATGGGGGTGCTATGGACAATCGTGATATAGAGGCGGTCCTTAAATTCCACGAGGATACGAAGCACAGCGAATGGAGCGTTCGCGCCAGCCAGCACACGCTCGACTGGGACAATCAGCCGGCTTCATTCAAGGTCTACCGAGATCTTGCGCCGATTCCCTTGCTGCGCGACTTGCCCGATAGTGGGGTCCCGGCTCTTGAAGCGATCACGTTGGCGTCGTCGGTTGCCACTCGAGAGGCACAACAAGATCGAGTTCTTGATCTCACTGTGCTGTCTCGCATCCTCCAGCTGTCCGCGGGTATTACCAAGACTCGGAACTATCCGGGCGGCGGCAAGTACTGTTTCCGCGCCTATGCGAATACGGGTGCCTTACATCACGTCGACCTCTACCTCATAGCCGGGGAACTTTCAGATCTCCCAGCCGGCATCTACCATTTTGACCCCCAGGACTCCGCACTGCGTTGCCTGCGCGAGGGGGATTGGCGTGGAGTCCTGGTGGAGGCTTCAGGGAATCATACAGTCCTTGCTCGAGCACCAGTGATTGTAGTGAGCGCCTCTACTTACTGGCGGAACAGCTGGAAGTACCAAGCTCGTACCTGGCGCCATTGCTTCTGGGACGCAGGCACTCTGCATGCTAATTTGCTCTCGGTTGCCGCTACCGACCACCTCGAGCCGCAGCTAATTCTAGGCTGGACCGATACCCTGGTGGAGCGCTTGCTTGGCCTCGATCCGTTACGCGAGGGTGTTCTGACCCTCGTGTCGCTTGGCCACTCGCATCAGGCCCCCCCCTCGCGGACCGAGATACCAGAACTGCGACTTGACACCAAATCACTCTCGAAAACAGAGGTGGACTACCCGGCGATTCGAGCGGCGCATGCTGCATCGTCTTTGGTCAATTTCGACGAGGCGGCTGCATGGGCTAATCGAGTACCAGCACTCGGGGACTCTGGTTCACACGGATTACAAACAGCCCTTCAGCCTCGCCGAGATAATGAACTGCCGCGCGAGTCGATCGACCGCGTCATTGTGCGGCGCGGTTCGACCCGCGTCTTCGATGCCGAGAAATCAATTTCGTTTGAGGCACTTTCCACCGTGCTGGACCGAGCCACCCGTGGTGTGGCTGCCGATTTTCTCGAACCACCCGGCGCAACACTTTTAGACCTATATTTGATTGTCAACGCGGTAGACAGTCTTACCCAGGGGGCCTATTACTACCGGCGCGCCGACCAATCACTCGAACTGTTAAGGGAAGGCAATTTTCGGGCAATGGCCGGGCGACTCGGCCTCGACCAAGAACTCCCCGCTGCAGCGGCGGTTAACATTTATAGCCTGGTTGATCTTCGAAGCGTGCTCGAGCGCCTCGGCAATCGAGGCTACCGGGCAGCGCAAATTGAGGGGGGAATCGTAGGCGGGCGTCTATACCTGGCAGCCTATGCGCAGCGCTTCGGCGCTACTGGGCTCACATTCTTTGACGACGAAGTCATTGATTTTTTCTCGCCTCACGCCACGGGAAAGAGCGTCATGTTCCTTGTTGCCCTCGGACACCCCGATCGCGTGGCGTTGGGACTGGCGTGATGAGCACAATGGTGGAGCCCCCCCACGTTGTCATCGAATGGCGTAGTTACTTGACCAAATGGTCGGGGTGAGAAGATTCGAACCTCCGGCCTCTGCCTCTCGAAGGCAGTGACCTACCAGAAAAACCTTTAAACCTCAGGCACCGACTCCACGCAAAAGGACCTGAGTGGACAGGAGAGGACAGGAAGGGACACCAGTTCAGCACATTTTCAGCACACGACTAAAGGGGTACCCACCCCCTTTGCGAATAACGTTATATATAGATGTAGTACCCACACAGCGGTCGGATTTCTAAGGAATATCACCCTCATACACACTCACACGCTTGTGGATGGTTCTGCCGAACTGGAGACCGAG
>Ga0209402_10004952_pt1 | contig 12018 bp, 12 predicted proteins | sample ArcticOcean_MG_C_3_FD_187437 | JGI IMG/M metagenome (GOLD analysis project Ga0209402, IMG submission 187437) | Marine microbial communities from western Arctic Ocean - ArcticOcean_MG_CB8_126 (SPAdes) (version 2) | ecosystem: Environmental > Aquatic > Marine > Oceanic | place: Arctic Ocean... | reverse complement strand
ATTCATCCAAAACCATAGGAGTGCCACCAAATGAATTAGTTTCAATAATATCAGCTCCGACATTAATGAAAGATTGATGAACTAATTCTATGTTTTGAGGACTAGTAATATTAAGGTATTCATTACATCCCTCATATTCATCTCCATTAAAGTCTGCAGATTCTAAATTGAGGTTTTGTATTGATGTCCCCATCGCTCCATCAACAATTGTAATTTTATTATTATCTATCAATATACAAACTATTTAATTAATAAATTGAGGAAGAATAAAAGCAATACCTCTTTGCTATTTAAAGCCACGTACAAAGCACCTTGAAAGGTAAAAGGTTGCCGAGTTTAATTCTACTCTCATTCACGCGTTAATATTTTAACATAAAGAAAATGAATTTAAACTTGTTTTGATATATTAAGTTTAAGAAAAATCAGAGCTAATGCAGATATCAAAATTAAAATACCTGAATAAATAATTGTATAATTCATTCCTATAGTATCAGCAATAAGACCGCCAATGACAGGTGAGAGTAATCCTAATGACATTGCACCCCACATTAATGCAACGATAGTTGATTTCATATCTTCAGATTCTTTTTTGTTGATTTTAGTTAAGTCTAAGCCTAGTGAAACAAAAATAGTTTGCAGAGAAAATTCAAATATCCCCATTAGTAGCAATGTTATTGGAATGAGAGGAATAGAAAATATTGTAATATCATTAGAGAAAGGAATAGTAATACACATAAATCCAAGAAATAATAAGCTTGGTATTAATAATGTTAAAGCTGAATATTTGTCAGTAAATATTCCAAGTAGAGGTTGTGTGATTGTACCGCTAGCTCTCATCAAAGATTTATAAATTGCAATTCTGTTAATGGAATATTTCCAATTCTCAAGAAAAAATACTGGTAAAAATGCTTCTAGTGCAGATTCTCCCATACCTCTTATTGCAGCGGCAGTTATAAGAATCAATAAAGGTTTATTTGTGAATATAATTTGTAATCCAGAATAATATTTAGAAAGGCTAACTTTTGTTGACGTATCATTTCTTAAAAAATAATTTATACCAAATCCTCCAATAACTCCTATCAAAATAGGAATTATAGAAGAGACACGCATAGCTTGCTCCCAACCTACAGCAAGTGTTGCTATCAAAAAAGAGCCGAAAATTAATGGGCCTAAAGTTTCACCTAGGCTACCTCCTGTTCCATGCAATGATAATGCAAAAGCTTGTTTTTCAGGAAATTTTTTGGCTAAAGTAGCTAAAGCTGGGGCGTGATACATAGATGGTCCAATTCCAGTTATTAACATTGAAATTGTTAATAAAAATATAGTATCTGAATAACTTAAGAATAAATAAGAAATACCAGTTATAAGTAAAGATATACCTAATAATGTACCAGATCTTCTTGCATATTTATCTCCTAAAAAACCTGAGAAGAATGTAGTGATAGTACCAGTGATTCTTCCTGCTAAAGATAAACTACCGTAGGTAGTGGAAGATAAATTTAATGATTGTTTGATATTAGGTAATAATATAACTGACAAAGCTGATATGTAGATATGTTTAACTGTGTGTCCAATTAAAATCAATGCAGCTAGAATCCATCTTTCGTTGTTGGGCGTTCGATCTATTTCAGATTGTTTCAAGAGAATTTTATTATTGATGATAATTGAATTAATATATCTTGATAATATAAAAAGATCAATTCATTATTTTATAATTTCATCCAACTCGTTTAAAGAAAAAATTTGTTTGATCAATTTTGGTGTTTTATCAACAGAAATTCGTTTCCTATTTATCCATATACCTAACATCCCAGCATCGGAAGATGCTTTAGCATCGACTTCTATTCTATCTCCAATATATATGAGCTTATCAGTATTTACATTGATTTGTTCAGATAGAGTTTGAAAAATTCTAATATCAGGTTTTTTGATTCCTATATCTCCAGAGATAAGAACTTCATCAAAGTATTTATCTATCCCAGTGTTGGTTAATTTCAGTCTTTGAAATTCACTGTTACCATTAGAAATTATATGCATCGGTATATCTTCGTATTGAAACAAACATTCTAATACATCTGGATATAATCGCCAAGAAGTTTTGTAATCTTCAATAAGGGTTTCAGCTAATTTTGTTGAATTAGCAATAATGCCATAATGTGCAAGAAAATTTTCTAATATTATTCTTTGTTGATCATAAAATCCCATATCATTGGAATCGGGACGATTAGAAATTTCGAATTTTTCTTTATACCAAAGCTCGAACGCGTCTTTAATTAAAGGTTTAGTATTAGATTTCCAAGATAATGATTCCAATAAATTGTTTACTGCTGAATATTGCGCGTAATCGTAATCAATTAATGTTCCATCTATATCAAATATAATTGCATCATAATTCAATATATAATTCCTTTAATAAAAGTTTTTGAGATAATTATTAATTATTTTAGCACATTGCTCTGTTTTTTCTTGAGGAATAAAATGAGTCACTTCTTCTATTAGAATATCTTTAGATTTTAAAAACATTTTATGTAAATCAGGATCAGTAACTGATCTAGAAAATAAATCTTCATTTTTATTAGCTTTTATTCCACCAGATCGGATTATTAACACATCTTTTTGAAAAGAATTAATAATGTCGAATATTCCGTATTCGGCACTTCCATACATCATTCTACCTTCTGCCCACGGTGGACAAGACAAATTAAATACTTTATCAACCGAATTATAATCTAGACCATATTCACAATAATCTGATAGTACCAATTTATCCCAGTATGTGAATGGGTATCTATCTTTGAATCTATTAAACATGTCATTTTTAGATTTCCAAACATTATTTCTTTTACTTATTGGATGGGGTTTAGATTTATCAAATCCTTGTGCACTAATATTTTTACTTATCTTTTTTAAATATTTATCTTTTGTGAAAATAGATGGATCAAATAAAATCAATCCATCATATCTATTATTCAATGTGGCAGTACTATGCGTTATAGCATAAGCACCCAAGGAATGCCCAATACCAATAATATTATTTAAATTTAATTCTGTAATTAATGATTTCAATTCATTTGAAAACTGATTCCATTTATAATCTACATCCGGATTATCACTTAAGCCGTGACCTGAAAAATCTATTGCAACACAATGATATGGCGAAAGGTTACGAATAATTTCATTCCATATCATTGAATGAAATCCAGATGCATGTGCAAAAACCAAGGTTGGTTTTTTAGGATCATATTCATTCCATGTACGATATACAATCTTATAATTATTATGATGAATAAAATTTGTATTCACTATTATTTACTAAAATATGATTTGATACTATTGGTGAATTTGTCGATGTCATTATCATCAACCCAAACATGAGGAGTAACTCTAACGGCATTTTTACCTCTTACACTTACATGTACATCGTTATCTGATAAATATTTAGTGAAATCTTTTGGTATTTCTCTTGGAAATCTTAATCCCAAATAATGTTTTGCTCTGTATTGATCTTCTATAGGTGTTATTCCTAAGGTTGATACTGTATCAATGATTTTATTATTAACTGAGTTTATATATTCATATATATTATCAACGCCCCATTCGAGTATTTGTTCAAGAGCTTTAATCATAGGAGGTAATAAATGAAAATTTCCTTTATGACCAAAATCGAATTTTGTTGCGCCAGGTAGAAATTCTTGTGGATAATTTGTTAGTGATGTTACATTATCAGAACCTATTCTCCCTGCCCACCAATATTCTAATGGTAAACCATTTTCATGATAATCTGGTGATATATAGCAAAAACCTAAATTATATGGTCCCAATAACCATTTATAGCCAGATACAATCAAGAAATCTGGATTAATATCTTGTATATCTGTAGGAAGAGCGCCAACAGATTGAGTCCCATCAATAAGTAATTTTATATTTTTACCTTTTATATGATTTGAAATTACTTTTAAATCTACCATACTCCCATCAGTCCAATGGTTATTCTCTAATGAAATAACTTTTATGGATTTATCATTATCAATTTGGTTAATAATATTAGTTGTCCAATCATCATCTTCTGGTCGTGGAACAATGGATAATGTAGCTCCAGTATCTTTTGCAACTTCTTCCCATACATAATAATTAGAAGGAAATTGTTCGGATAAAATCATAATAGTATCATTTTTAGATATAGTTAAATTTTTAGCCGCCAAAGCAAATCCGTAGCTAGCAGAAGGTATTAATGCAATATTATTGGGTTCCGTATTAATTAGTTTTGCAAAGAGACCTCTTGCTATATCAGCTTCCTTAAAAAAATCTGGGATTGTAATATCCCATGGATTTGATTTGATTTTAGCACCTTTTATAGCTTCTTCAGTAGTTTTGTTAGTAAAACAACCAAAATAGGCAGTATTCAAATAGGCAATATTGCGTGGTATATTGAACATTGCTCTTTGAGGATTCATAATATTAACCTTTATTTTTAAGTTTGATAACAAATTGCTGAAGTATTATATCTAAAGTATAATCTATAATTAACCCCCTTTTAATTATTTAATAAGGAAAGCATATGGAAATATTATTAACTAACGATGATGGGATTAATTCACCCGCATTAGTCAAATTAGCAAAAGAATTAAACAAATATGGAAATGTAACTGTAGTTGCTCCTGATAGAGATAGTTCAGGCAAAGGGGCAAGTATAACTCTAAGAGATGTTTTGAGATTTAACAAAATTGATTTTGGGAACAATATGGATTTTTATGCTGTAGAAGGAACTCCTGCAGATAGTGTGATTATGGCTAGAAAAGAAATAGCTGACAAACCTTTTGATTTAGTAGTATCTGGCATAAATTATGGTGCAAATATTGGAGCTGATGTATTTATATCAGGTACAGTTGGTGCTGCTATTCATGGTTATTTAGGAGGAACATTGTCTATTGCTCTATCTATAGCATCCTTAGATGCTGTACAAACTGACATAACAGAAGCAGTTAAATATTCTGGCATAATATGTAAATTTATAAGTGATAATAAAATATCAAAACCAGAAGTTATCAATATTAATTTCCCAAATATAGAAAGGTCTAAGTTCAATGGTGCCAAAAATACTTTTATAGGACCAAGAATAGAAGATGAAGTTTTAATTAAAGAAACTCGCACTAGGGGAGATTATTATTTTCTAAGGTTGGATCTTAAAGAAGAAGCTAATTATCCTGAAGAATCAGATATGGAAGCGATTAAAAAAGGTTATATTTCTGTCTCTAAATTAGATACCAATATGAATCCGGGTGGATATGATGTGAAATCAAATCTTAGTGCTCAGATTACAGAGTATATAAATAAAAATATTTGATTTAATTAAAAGTATATTTTTCGTAAAACTTTTTTATATGTTTTAATTGTATTTTATTTAAATTGACTCCCCATCGTTTTGATTTAATCAATTTAATACTTTCGTATAAATCTTCCTTTCTAGTTATATAATATGCAATTACAATAAAAGGACTTCTACCGACACCTTCTTTACAGTGAATCAAGATCTTTTGGTTAGATTTAATATATTTATCAATAATATTTACAGCTTCAGTTGTTTGGTCGTTATTTGGGGGATAGAAATTGTCCACAGGAATGTTAAAGTAATCTATTCCAATAGAATCGAATTCTTTTTTATCAAATTTTATTTCACTTCGCATATCCAGAACACATTTGATATCTAATTTATTTATGTGTAACAAATCATTAGTATTATATTCCCCCGAAAGATATATATTGTCATCTATTTGTGAAATATCAAAAAAACTTCTTCCAAATGATTTGATGAAATTAAGTAATACTATAGGAGTTCTTCTACTAGCCATTATAATATTAAATAACCTCCGTCAACAGGAATATCAACGCCAGTTATATATGATGCTTTATCAGAGCACAAAAAATTTATAACATTAGCAACTTCTTCAGGCGTTCCAAATCTTTTCATAGGAGTTCTAGATTTCAATTCATTTCCAATAACTTCGTCTTCAAGTAAATTTTTTGTTAAATCAGTAATAATAAATGCAGGAGAAACACAATTTACACGTATTCCTTTATCAGCAACATATGAAGCCAAATTTTTTGTGTATTGAACAATTCCGCCTTTTGAAATAGGATATGGACTTGTCAGTGAATTAAGAATTTGAGGATAAACTACCCTACCCATTATAGAAGATAAATTGACTATACTTCCTGATTCTTTCAAAATCATATATTTAACTACTTCTCTACTTACTAAATATGTTCCATTTAGATTTACGTCTATAACACGTTTCCATAATTCATAATCGGAAAATTCATCTCTCAAAGCATTTCTTGCTGTTACACCAGCACTGTTAATTAAAAAATCTATCTGGTGAAATTCTTTATATAAATTTTTTATTGTGTCAACAACTGATTCTTCATTTGTAACATCAATTTCAATAAATTTTAAAAGTTTGTTTGTAATATTAGGGCTAGAAATGTCTAAGTTTATTACAGTGGCATTTTGAGATAACAATTGAGTAATTGTTGATTCTCCTATGCCAGATGAACCACCAGTCACTATAGCTATTTTATTTTGCAATGTCATAAGTTAAAAATAAATATTTATAATAAATTATATTAACCTAATACTTATTGATTTACTAATAAGTATTAAGTCAATATAATGATTATATGGATAAAACTAAAATACAATTTTATACAGCTGCTTGGTGTGGATATTGTCACAGTTTGAAATCGTTTATGGATAGAAGTAATATTGAATACGATTCTATAGATATCGATCAAGATCCTCAGTATATTGACGATTTATATAAATATCAGAATGGAGGCAGAACAATTCCAATGCTTGTATATTCTGACAATGATCATCAAGTAAATCCAAAACCAAATGAAGTTTTAAATAAAATAAAATCCCTTGGTTAAAAATTCATTTCTAATTTAACTGGACAATGGTCCGAACCCGTAATCTCATTTAAGATAGTCGCATGTTCAATATTTTCAATTAAATTTTCAGAAACAAAAAAGTAATCAATCCTCCACCCAACATTTCTATCTCTAGCTCTAGTTCTCATATTCCACCAAGTATAATTATCAGGTGACAAGTCAAAAAGTCTAAATGAATCGATAAAATTATTATCAATCAATTGGTCTACCCACTCTCTTTCTATATCAAGAAATCCTGATACTTTGGAGTTTTCTTTTGGTCTTGCTAAATCAATGTCTTTATGAGCGGTATTGACGTCTCCACAAATGATAATTTTTTCATTATTATCATTTGATTTTTTTAATATTTCTAAAAAAGAGTCATAAAAATCTAATTTGTATTGAAGTCTTTCTTCCGACCGTTGTCCATTGGGGAAATATATATTAAATAATTTAAAATCTCCAAAATCGGTTACAATTGTTCTTCCTTCATTATTGAAATAATCATCTCCAAAACCATAGTTTACGGATTTAGGTTTGATTTTTGTATAAGTAGCGACGCCACTATAACCTTTTTTTTCTGCGGAATGAAAATAAGATTTATAGTCTCCAATATTAATTATTTCATCTGATAGTTGTTCTTTTTGAGCTTTTGTTTCTTGAGCACAAAATACATCAGGGTTTTCTTTTAATAACCAATCTGAAAATCCTTTTTTATATATCGCACGAATTCCATTAACATTCCAGCTAATCATAGTATATTTCATAAATTACTTCCTTATAAAGTTGTCATGGTAAAAAGTATAGCTTAAACTTATTGTAATTTATCTGATTAATAATAATGGAGTGATATATGAGTGAAATAATTGATATAAAAGAAGAATTTAAAACAAATGCTTATATAAATCCAAAAAAATATGATGAAATGTACAAAGAATCAATTGATAATCCCGAGAAATTTTGGGCTGATCAAGCAAATGATATTGATTGGTTTAAAAAATGGGATAAAGTCATGGATTACGATTTCAATACTGCAGAAATAAGTTGGTATACTGGGGGAAAACTAAATGTTTCATACAATTGTATTGATAGACATTTAGAAAAAAGAGGTGATCAAACAGCAATTATTTGGGAATCAGATGATCCTAATCTTGAAAAAAAATATACATATAATGAACTCCATAAGGAAGTATCAAGGTTTTCTAACGTATTAAAAAAGCATGGTGTTGTAAAAGGTGATGTTGTAATCATTTACATGCCAATGATTCCTGAACTTGCTATAGCTGTTTTGGCATGTGCTCGAATAGGAGCAATCCATTCAGTAGTATTTGGCGGATTTAGTTCAGATTCATTAAATAGCCGAATTTTAGATTGTAAACCAAAGCTTATAATTTGTGCTGATAGAGGTGTTAGAGGTAGTAAATCAGTACCGTCTAAATCTAATGCAGATATTGCTATGGACGGAACAGACGTTGAAAAATGTATTGTGGTAAAAAGAACAGGAGAAGAAACAAACATGTTATCAGGAAGAGATTTTTGGTGGGATGAAGAAGTAAATGACTCTTCAATAAGCGATGATTGCCCTCCCGAAGAAATGGATGCTGAAGATCCACTTTTTATACTATACACCTCAGGTTCAACAGGTAAGCCAAAAGGAGTTCTTCATACTACCGGAGGTTATATTGTTTACACATCACTAACTCATAAATATGTATTTGATTATAAAGATGGCGATATATTTTGGTGTACTGCCGATATAGGATGGATTACTGGACATTCTTATATAATTTACGGTCCACTAGCAAACGGAGCTACTACAGTAATGTTTGAAGGTGTTCCACAATACCCAGATTGGGGACGATTTTGGGATGTTATAGATAAGCATAAAGTAAATATTTTTTACACTGCTCCTACTGCAATCAGAGCTATAGCTAGGATGGGTGATCACCATGTTTCCAAAAGAAAATTAGATTCTTTAAAGCTATTAGGTACTGTAGGTGAGCCAATTAATCCTGAAGCATGGCTTTGGTATTATAATGTCATTGGTAAAGGCAAATTACCTATTGTAGATACATGGTGGCAAACAGAGACTGGAGGAATCCTTATATCACCTTTACCCGGAGCAACTAAACTAAAACCTGGTTCAGCTACAAAACCGTTATTCGGAATTGAACCTCTATTAGTTGATAATGAAGGAAATGAACTAGAAGGTGCAACGAGTGGTAATTTATGTATCAAATCATCATGGCCAGGTCAAATGAGAGGAGTATATGGTGATCCAGATAGGTTTTATAATACATATTTTACAACCTATAAAGGATATTACTTTACTGGAGATGGATGCAGAAGAGATGAGGACGGATATTATTGGATAACTGGGAGAGTTGACGATGTTATCAATGTTTCCGGGCATAGATTAGGGACAGCAGAGATAGAGTCTGCATTGGTTCTTCATAAAAATGTAGCAGAATCTGCAGTTGTAGGATTTCCTCATGAAATTAAAGGTCAAGGAATTTATGCTTATATTACACTTAATCAAGGAGTAGAAGCTACTGATAAATTGAAAAAAGATTTGGTTCAACAAGTTAGAACTCAAATTGGGCCAATAGCAACAATAGACAAAGTACAATGGGCTCCAGGACTTCCTAAAACTCGAAGTGGTAAAATTATGAGAAGAATTCTTAGAAAAATAGCCGAAAAAGATTTGGATAATATTGGAGATACATCTACTCTTGCAGAACCTGAAGTTGTAGATGATTTAGTTAAAAATGCCGTTAAATAAAATTAGTTTAATATTTGATTTGATCAGACATATTTCTATAACCATCTTTGGTAACTAGTATATTATCTTCAATTCTTATTCCGGTGCCTTCAAGATTTTTATTATGAGTAGTAAATGAAGATCTACTAGAAAAATACAAACCAGGTTCTACAGTAAATATCATTCCGGGTTCAAGAATAACATCGGCTTTATTTATGGTGTACGGAGAAGAATCATGTACATCTAATCCTAACCAATGTGATGTACCATGCATATAGTATTCGGAATATAGGTTGTTTTCAATAATATCCTGATAAGAAGCATCAAGAAATTTTAAATCTTTTAATCCATTAATCAGAATATCTAACGCAGTTTTATGAATATCTTTGAGTGTTTTACCTGGTCTTACAGATTTTATTGCATTTTGTTGCGCGTCTAAAACAATATTATAAGCTTCAAGTTTCAATGAGTGAATATCTTTAGATACTTTGTATGTCCTTGTTATATCAGAGGCATAATATTCAAATTCAGCACCAGCATCTATCAATAAAAAGTCAGCTTTATTTAAATTTTGATTGTTGTCAATATAATGTAAAACGCAAGCATTTTTTCCTCCGGCCACGATAGATGGATAGGCATTATATCTTGAGCCATTTTTTCTAAACAAATATTCTATTTCAACTTGAACATCATATTCAGTCATTGAAGTATCTAATATAGAATGAATATGATTAAAACCTTTAGAAGTAATATTAATTGCTTCATCAATTAATTTAATTTCATTTTCACTTTTAATCATTCTCAAATTTGAAATAAATGGGATTGGATCTATTATACTTACAGATCCATGATTCAAATTTGAATTGATATTATAATTGCCTCTTTTACCAGTCACCTGTCTAAGTTGTGTTGAATAAAAGGAAGTTATAATTTCATCTACTATATCATCAGAACCAATTCTATAATAGATATCATCATATTCAGACATTATTTCTGGAAGTATATTTTGAATCTCACTTATTGGATAAGATTTATTAGCTTTGAAAGTATTTTCTGCACCTTCTATTCCTGCCCTATAACCTTCCCATATATGGTGGTGAACGTCATATGGTTCGACAAACATTATGTATTCAATTTCGGGTTTGAAAAGTATTATTAGTATTGAGTTAGGTTCATTAAACCCTGAAAGGTACCAAAAGTCTGAATTTTGTCTGAAATCATAATTAACATCATGATTTCGAACAAATGATTTATTTCCAGGTAATATAAGAATTCCGTTATCTATATATTTGGAGAGTTGATTTCTTCTTTTCGAAAATTCATTTTGAGATATATTAATCATTTACACCCTCATTATAATCAGGATTTAAAGTATTTGGTCTAAAAGAAATCCCCCATTTATTCATAATATCTTTTGACTCTGAATCATCAAGGTCATTTATTTCTGAAAAAAATCCGATTAAAGAATGTAAATAAATAGAGTCATTATCAGAAACCCAGTTTTTCTCAGTTTTAACAAAATACAAATTACCACTTAAATGTTTAGTGGAAAGTTCTAATAAATTCATATCATCAGATATTTTTAAATTATAATTATTTTGAGACATAATTAATTTCCTTGTAAATCTATAATTAATTTTAACAAATCTATTGCATCAAATATTATAAAAAACTAAAATCTGAATTAATACAAACAATTACAATATATTATGCAAAAAATAGTACTCGTAAGGCATGGCCAAAGTAAATGGAATCTTGAAAATAAATTTACAGGCTGGAAAGATATAGATTTAACTGCAGATGGAATAAAAGAAGCAATGAATGCAGGCGAATTAATTAAAAAACAAAATATAGTTTTCAATATTGCTTTCACATCAGTTTTAAAACGCGCAATTAAAACTATGTGGTATATCCTAGAGCAAAATGATTTGATGTGGATTCCAGTTCACAAAACTTTTAGACTAAATGAAAGACATTATGGTGGTTTAACAGGACTAAATAAAGAAGAGACAGCAAATATACATGGGATAGATCAAGTCCAAAAATGGAGACGAAGTTATAAAACAAGACCTCCTGAATCTACTAATGAATTTGATTTATCATTGAAAGCCAATAAAAAATACGATGAAATAAATTCATTGCCGAGATCTGAGTCATTAGAAGACACCGTTATTAGAATTCAACCATTCATTGAACGTTCATTAATAAAAAACTTAAACAATAATAATAATATAATTATTGCAGCCCATGGTAATAGCATAAGAGCTTTGCTGAAAATAACTGAAAATATTTCTGATGATGATATATCAAAGATTGAGATACCAACA
>Ga0209402_10004948_pt1 | contig 12023 bp, 12 predicted proteins | sample ArcticOcean_MG_C_3_FD_187437 | JGI IMG/M metagenome (GOLD analysis project Ga0209402, IMG submission 187437) | Marine microbial communities from western Arctic Ocean - ArcticOcean_MG_CB8_126 (SPAdes) (version 2) | ecosystem: Environmental > Aquatic > Marine > Oceanic | place: Arctic Ocean... | reverse complement strand
AGATACCCAACCATTCTATTTTTTGCCTTCAGGTAAAGCACATCATTATCTATTTTTTTTTCTACACCATCTCCACCTATTTGGATCCACAAACTAGTATTACTTTCAGATCTAACTCTTAAAATACCTATTTCCGACATGCCGTAGGTTTGTCTTAAATTTACGTTAGGCAATAGTTTTGCTACCTGTTGTAAAGTGTATTCATCCATTAGCTCCGCTCCGTAAGTTATAACTTTTAAAGATTTTAATTTTTGTAAATTTAAATTGCTATCAAACATCAACATTCTTAAAAATGTTGGTGTTGTAGGCAAAAGTTCTATAGAGAATTTTTCAATATCATTAACTACATCCGTCACATTTCTTTTGAACGGTATAACTAATTGTCCAGTGTTAAACAAAGTATAAAGTAGTGTATTTATTCCTCCAATGTGATCAAAAAGTAGAAAATTCAAAGTTATTAAAGGTTTTTTTTTACCAACATATCTTTTGAGCATAGTGTTCATCGAATGTAAAATTGCTTTAGGTCTACCCGTTGTTCCTGAGGAAAATAATATTAATCCAGCATCAGATGTTTTTCTAAATTCAGAAAGTAAATTATTTATTCTTTTTTTTTTAATTTCGGTTATTGTATTATTTTCTATAACATAATCTGCACAAGCTTCTTTAAAATAATAATCATGATCCGATTTTGTATCTTTAGTTAAAGGTATAATAATTGTTTTTTTGTCAATTAATTTTAAAAAAGTTTTTATTGTTGCCGGTTCATAATCTCCAACAATTGCCACAACATCACCTTCTTGAATTTTTTCTAAATCAAGAGTTTCAGATCTTAATAAATCTTTAAATTTTACTTGAAAATTTCTATGCAGTATCAGTGATTTTTCGCTAGGATATTCTTTTTCTAAAATATCTAAAATTTTATTCAATTAGACACCCAAAACTGCTTCGTAAACATCGGTGTAGCAAATTACTAATCCAAATCTTTCTTTAAAATCTACTTTATTTTCTTTTTTTAACTTTCTAAGAAAATCAATTTTTCCCACCATAGTTTCTGGAAGAGGCCAATTTCTTCTTTTTACTTTTTTTACATTTTTAAAATATTTTTGTGCATGTGAAATAATAGAGTTAACATCTGATAAACAAATAACAGGAAAATAAAATTTGCACCCTTTATCTGAGGCGTGTTTTCCAATATTTTCAATTACTTCATTAATTAGTTTGTCGCCACCTTTACCTGTTTCGCAGTCAGTGACATTAAACCAAGGAGATATAGGAGCAACCTCTTCAGATATTTGAGAAACGGTACATACTATCATTTCAAATTTTTCATTTTTCCACTCTGAAAATAAATTGCTTTTTTTTGCAATAATTTTGCATGATTTTTGTTTTGCATTTTTTTTTACATCTTCAACAGCTGTTTCACTAAGATCAGAAGAATACAAAGGTTCGTTTATTAAACCATTGGCAAACATGGATAATCCGATCACTCCACATCCGCAACCTAAATCTAAAGTCTTTTTTTTCTCTTTGTTGTTTTCTAGCACGGCTTCGATCACCACCTCTGTAGTTCCAGTGGGAGTAAAAACTTTCTCCGAAGTTTCTAAATTAATTTTGAATCCGTTTTCTAATTTAAACTCGATCAATTAATAACCTCCTATTATAAAATTTTCTCCAGTTATTTTGTTGCTATCTTCACTTAATATTAATTTAACACACTTTAAAATATCTTCTTTATCACATTGTTTATTGATGATTTGTTGTTGAATGATTTTTTCAATATATGAAGCTGGAACTTTGTTAGTTAATTTTGTTTTAATTGGTCCCGCTGAAATACAATTAACAGTTACATTTAAAGGCGCAAGCTCCCTAGCAATAGATCTTGTGAAGCCTTCAACTCCTGCTTTTGATGCTACATAAACAGACTCACCTTGAAGTCCTATTTTAACAGCAAATGCTGAAAAATTAATTATTCTTCCGATACGAGATTTTACAAAGCAAGGCATTACTTCTTTTACACAATAGATTGTTCCTACTAAATTAGTACTTATTATATTATCGATGGTTTCCTTAGGAGTAGAAAAAAGCAAATTCATTGAAGCTACGCCTGCCACGTTTAATAATGCATATACGTCATTGTCTTTTTTTATCTTAGAAAAAAATTTTTTTACTGAAGAGTAATCTCTAACATCGCACTTTTCAAAATTAAAACTATATTTTTCTTTTGGTTCGTTTCTGGCAAGACCAATTACTTTATGTCCAGATTTAATTATATTCTCTGCAAGATAATAGCCAATTCCTGAAGAGCAACCAGTGACGATAACTTTGCTCATTTTTTAGAGTTTAACTTAATAACGTGTTCTGCGAGCGATTCTACGGTTCTTAAAACACTAAATGTTTCGGACATTGCAGAATTGTTATCCCAATTAAATTCGCTATTAAAATTTTTTTCAACATAATCTTCCATTTTCAGTAGCAACTCAACTAGTTGCATAGATTTTATTGATCTTTTTTCACCAACCAATTGTGTTTTGGAAGAATATGAACTTTCTGATTCTTTACAAATAATACTTAACTCTTTTATTATAAATTTTTCAACGTCAACCTTTGAAAGCATCGCGACAAGATAATTGAAATTTGAATCGAGGTCAATATATTTTTAATTTACAAATCCACAATTGCGTCACCATCTAAATAAGATGGGCACCAATATTTACTTTGAGCTAATAGTATATTTAATTTTTTGTTATTTGTTTTATAGCAAAAAGGATTATTAAGTAATTTTTTTTTAAATGGATCAAAAGAATTCATATACGATATTTTTTCATTATCAAATCCTCTAAATTCAAATATATCGCAATTTCTTCTTTTTGCTTCCATTATATTTGCACCAATTAAGTTTATTGATGTTTTGTAGGATTCTTTGAATGCATTGAGATCAATTAGCAGCGCAGATTTAATTCCTGTTTTTAAATTATTTTTTTCAATACATATGCTATATCCGTTTATCTTTTTATTTTTTATACTGAAATATATCCAAGCTTTTCTATTTTTTATAAAATAGTTTAGATGCCATTTTAACCATTTTTTATCTCTTCGAAATAGTAATTTATTTTTTTGAGAACCTTCAATTTTTTTCCACACAAGATCAAATTTTCCATCAATTTCATTTTGCTTGACTATATTTCTAGTAGAAAATTTATTTCTCCAAGAATTTAATTTTTTCTTTAAAAATATTAGTACAAATGGTGAAAAAATACTTAAAATTAATTTTTTTAATGGGAATTGTATATTTGTAAAAAAAACTTTTATTACTTTTTGTAAGTTTAAAGCTATCACCAGAGAGTAATTTAAACTTTTGGTTGGCACTTCCTTGACCTTAAGCATTTTCATAATTTTACTACTTGTTTCGTTAAGGTTAGTTGCTAAAAAGAGATCAACATTTTTCTGTGAAAAATATTTTTTTAGTAATAAAATTGATAAGGATCTAAATTGCTCGTCTACTGCCCAGCCATATATAACAGAACAAAGATAAGGTTTTTTATTTAGAACGTATTGCATTGGAAAATGACCAACATGACCAACAACTTTGTTATTTTTTTCTATAACCCATCCTTTAATCCATTTTATTTTTTTATTTTTTAAACTTGGATTTTTTTTCCATAAATTTACCCAACGTTTAAAATCTATCATATTCATATTGTGTCTTTTCAAAAGAATTTTTATCTTTTCATAATCTTTGATAGAAACATTTCTTATTTTCATATTTTTTTGATTTTATATTTCAAACAATGCTGTTCTTAGTTTTTAGTATTTTCATTATTTATTTTCAGCCGGAACTAACTTTCCATCTTCATATTTTGCTGGTGAATATTTTGTATTTGGCGAAAAATCACCATAAAATCTTAAAAATGCCAAAGCTAGCATAAGCAAAAAGAGACTAATTATAGATAGCTTTATAATTGGGTATTTTTTCTTTTCAAGTTTCAGCAACCATGAATAAAAAAAATATAGAGCAAAAGGACCAACTATTGCTAGTAAAAGTATTATTTTTTTAATCATTAAAATCTAACTTGACGTATCATATTCTTATAATTAGAAACTTAACCTTATTTAATTATGAAATCAAAAGCTAAAGTTGTCGTAGTTGGCGGTGGAGTGGTTGGAGTTAGTATGCTCTACCATTTAGCAAAAAAAGGCTGGTCTGATGTTGTCTGCGTTGAAAGAAAAGAATTAACTTCAGGATCAACCTGGCATGCAGCTGGGTTATTACCTCTATTCAACATGAGCTATTCTGTAGGACAGTTACATAAATATGCTGTTGATTTTTATAAAACTTTAGAAAAAGAAACAGGTAAAAGCGTTGGGTTTAGTGTGGTTTCAAACATTCGTTTAGCAAGCACAAAAGATAGAATGGATGAATATCATCAATATGCAGGTGTTGCCCAAACAATTGGCGTTGATGTAAAATTTTTAAAACCTGAACAAGTAAAAGAAATTTGGCCTTTATGCCATGTTAAAGATCTAGTAGGCGCTATTCAACATCCTGAAGATGGATACATTCAACCTGCAGATCTAACGCAAGCTTTAGCTACAGGTGCTAGAAATAGAGGAGCAGAGATTTATAGAAACACAACAGTAACTGGAATCAAACAAACTAAAAATGGATGGGCTGTAGAAACTGATAAAGGTACAATCGAATGTGAGCATGTTGTTTCATGCACTGGGAATTTTGCTAGACAAACTGGAAAAATGGTTGGTCTTGATATTCCCGCGATTCCTGTGGAACATCAATATATAGTTACTGAACCACATCCAGAAATTCAAAAAAGAAAAAAAGATGGCTTAGCAGAAATGGGAGTACTAAGAGATAGCGATAGCAGATGGTATATGAGAGAAGAAGCTGGTGGATTGCTTTTAGGACCTTATGAAGATGGAGCTCCAGCTTGCTATGTTGATGGACCTTCAAAAGATTCAGAATATGAATTATTTCAAGAAGATTTGGATAGGCTTGCTCCACATATTGAAGGCGCGATTCATCGTGTACCAGCTTTTGGAGAAGTGGGAGTTAAAAAAGTTTATAACGGTGCTATTTCATATACACCAGACGGAAACCCAATTGTCGGACCTGCCTGGGGTTTAAAAAATTTTTGGATTAACGAAGGGCATAGTTTTGGTATTACCGCAGCAGGTGGAGCAGGTTGGCAACTCGCAGAATGGATAATTGATGGAGAGCCAACTATAGATATGCTTGGCGTTGAACCAAGAAGATATGGCAATTACGCAACCAAATCTTATCTTAAAGAAAAAAATGAAGAAGCATATAACCATGTATTTAAAGTGCATTATCCAGATGAAGAAAGAGGCGCTGCTAGAGAACTAAGAATGTCACCTTGCTACGACAGAATGAAAAGTTTAGGTGCGGTTTTTGGACAAAAATTTGGTTGGGAAAGACCAAACTTTTTTGCAGTGGATGGGATGGAACAAGAAGATGATTGGTCTTTTAGAAGATCAAAATGGTTTAAAGCAATAGAAAAAGAATGCAAGAATGTAAAAGAAAATGTTGGGTTATTAGATATGACAGCATTTGCAAAATGTAGAATAAAAGGATCAGGCGCAGAAAATTTTTTAGATTATTTAGTAGCCAACAAACTTCCTAAAAAAATAGGAAGAATAGGTCTGTGCCATGCATTAAATACAAAAGGTGGAGTACACTCTGAGTTTACAATCATGAGAGAAGCTGAAGATAGTTTTTATTTAGTTTCTGCGGGGGCAAATCAAAGATTAGATCATGATTGGATCAATAAATGGATGCCAAAAGATGGAAGTGTGCAATTTGAAAACTTAACTAACTCGGTGGGTGTTCTAGTTGTATCAGGCCCAAAAGCTAGAGATTTAATGAAAAGAGTTTCAAAAGATGATTTTTCAAATGACAATTTTAAATGGCTAAGTGCGAAAAATGTAAATGTTGGAAATGCACCAGTTAATGCCATGAGAGTAAACTTTGTTGGAGAATTAGGTTGGGAATTACATCACCCAATTGAATATCAAAATCATATTTTTGATAAATTAATGGAAGCGGGAAAAGATTTGGGACTTAAACCTTATGGCATCAGAGCTATGAATAGTTTAAGGCTTGAAAAGTCTTATAAATTGGTTGGAACTGAATTATCAATTGAATATTCTCCGTATGAATCTGGATTAGATAGATTTATACATCCAAATAAAGGACATTTCATTGGCTTAGAAGCTTTAAACAAATGGAGAGAAAAAGGTTTTAACAATAAATTAGTGACTTTAGAAATTCATAATATTGAAGATGCAGATGTACTAGGAAACAATCCTATTTATGATAATGGGAAGGTTGTTGGTAGAGCAACAGGAGGAGATTTTGGTTTTAGATTGAACAAATCAATAGCTTTAGGAATGGTCAAACCAGAGATTGCGACAACAGGTCAAAAATTGAAAATTGATATTCTTGGAAAAATGTATGATGCTACTATTTTAGAAGAGAGTCCTTACGATTCAGAAAACAAATTATTAAGAGCATAAATGAAAATCTTAGTCGCTGTTAAAAGAGTAATAGATTATAACGTCCAAATTAGAGTTAAAGAGGATGGTACAGGTGTGCAAACGGATAACGTTAAGATGTCAACTAATCCACCAGATGATAATGCCGTGGAGGAAGCTGTAAAGCTTAAAGAATCAGGCAAAGCCAAAGAAGTAATAGCTATCACTGTAGGAGAAGAAAAAGCACAAGAAACTGTTAGAAAAGCTTTAGCGGTCGGTGCGGATAGAGGGATTCATGTTAAAGCGGATAATTATATTGAACCCTTGGGAATTGCGAAGATTTTAAAAAAAGTTATTGAAAAGGAAAAACCTGATATTGTTTTAATGGGCAAACAAGCCATCGATGATGATTGTAATCAAACAGGACAAATGCTTTCATCATTGTTAGGTTGGTCTCAAGGTACCTTTGCATCGAAAATAGAAGTGAAAGATAAATCAATGCAAATTACTAGAGAAGTGGATGAAGGTTTAGAAACAATAGAAATTAACCTTCCAGCTATAGTAACTTGTGATTTAAGACTTAACGAACCACGCTATGCTTCGCTTCCTAATATAATGAAAGCAAAGAAAAAACCAATTGAACAATTGATCGCTAAAGATTTAGGAGTTGATATTTCAAATAGAATCCAGCAATTAAAAGTAGAAGAACCCCCTAAAAGAAAAGGTGGTGTTAAGGTCGCTAATGTAGCTGAACTAGTTAGTAAACTTAAAAATGAGGCAAAAGTAATATAATGTCAGTTTTAGTAGTTGCAGAGCATGATAATTCAAAGTTAAAAACATTTTCTTTGAATGCAATTAATGCTGCATCTAAAATTGATACAGATATACATGTTTTGGTGGCAGGTAGTAAATGTGAAAACGTTTGTAAAGAAGTAGCTGCGGTTCCATTAGTTAAAAAGGTTTTGCAATCCGATTCATCTAATTATGAAAATTACTTAGCAGAAAATTTGACTCCACTAGTTGTAAAATTAGCAGAAAAATATACTCATATCACAGTGTCAGCAAATACATTTGGAAAAAATTTTATGCCAAGAGTAGCGGCATTGTTAGATGTTTCTCAAATTAGTGATATAATAAAAGTTAACGATCCAGATACTTTTGTTAGACCTATTTATGCAGGAAATGCTTTTGCAACAATTAAAAGTAATGATAAAAAAAAATGTATTACTATAAGACCCACATCATTTGATCCCGCTCCATCTTCTGGAGGATCTGCGCCAATTGAAAAAATTGATGCAGTGGATATCCCAAATATTTCGAAATTTATCAAAAGGGAGGAAACTAAATCTGAAAGACCAGAGCTTGGAACAGCGAGAATAGTTGTTTCTGGTGGACGTGGCATGCAAAGTGGTGAAAATTTTAAACTAATAAATGCCATTGCGGATAAATTAAATGCAGCGGTAGGCGCGTCAAGAGCAGCGGTTGATGCAGGTTATATAAGTAATGATCATCAAGTTGGCCAAACAGGGAAAGTAGTAGTACCTGATTTATATATTGCAGTTGGAATTTCTGGAGCTATTCAACATTTGGCTGGAATGAAAGAAAGTAAAGTCATCGTTGCAATAAACAAAGACGGAGAAGCTCCTATTTTTAGTATTGCTGACTACGGTTTGGAAGCAGACTTATTTGAAGCATTGCCGCAGTTTTTAGAAGAGTTAAACAAACTCAACACTATCCAAAAATAAAAAGTTTGATATAGTTACCATATGCCAAGAGAAGCAATGCAATACGATGTAGTTATCGTTGGAGCTGGTCCAGCTGGATTATCAACTGCTATAAAATTGAAACAACTAGATCCTAATATTAATGTTTGTATATTAGAAAAAGGATCTGAAGTTGGTGCACACATTTTAAGCGGAAATGTTTTTGAAACTAAGGCGCTTGATGAATTGTTTCCGAAATGGAAAGAGCAGGGAGCACCAATAAAAACAAAAGTTTTAAAAGAGAAATTCTTATTTTTAGGTAAAAATAGCTCTTTAAGTTGGCCGACTTGGCTTTTGCCATCTGTTCAAAAAAATCACAAAAATTATATTATTAGTCTTGCTAACCTTTGTCGCTGGCTTGGGGAACAAGCGGAAAAGCTAGGTGTAGAAATATTTCCAGGTTTTCCAGCAAGCGAAATTCTTTATAAAGAGGATGGTTCCATAAAAGGAGTAGCTACTTTAGATATGGGTTTAGATAAAGATGGAAATAAAAAAGAAGGCTATCAAGAGGGCATGGAACTTCATGCAAAAGTTACTGTATTTGCTGAAGGTTGCAGAGGTCATTTAGGAAAGCAATTAATAAAAAAATATAACCTTAATGCAGGTAAAAATCCTCAACAATATGGCATTGGTTTTAAAGAAATATGGGAAGTCAAAGAGGAACAACATCAAGAAGGTTTAGTGATGCACACAACGGGATGGCCTTTAGATAAAAAGACTTATGGAGGTAGTTTTGTATATCACGCAGAAAAAAAACAAATTTATATTGGTTATGTTATTGGTCTTGACTATCAAAATCCTCATTTGTCAACTTTTGATGAATTTCAAAAATTTAAAACACATAAGGACATAAGAAAAATGTTGGAGGGTGGAAAAAGAATTGCATTCGGAGCGAGAGCTTTAATTGAAGGTGGCATTCAAAGTTTACCCAGAATGCATATGCCGGGTGGACTATTAATAGGTTGTGATGCGGGCACTTTAAATATGCCTAAATTAAAAGGGACACACACGGCTATGAAAAGTGGAATTATTGCTGCAGAAACTATTACTGAAAATATAAAAAATAAAAAAGAATTATCGTTATACGAACAAAAATTTAAAAAAAGCTGGGCTTATAAAGAGCTGTATGCAGCTAGAAATGTTAAACCAAGCTTCAGCTGGGGTTTACTTTTAGGTATTATTTTTGCTGGTTTAGATCAATTATTATTTAGAGGCAGACTACCTTTAACTTTAAAGCACAAACATGCTGATCACGAAGTTTTGAAACCAGCCAACCAAATGAAAAAAATAAATTACCCTAAGCCAGATGGAAAAATTACTTTTGACAAAACTAGTTCAGTTTATTTAACCGGCACAAATCATGCCGACAATCAACCGGTTCATTTAAAATTAAAAGATTCTAACTTGCCAATTCAATATACTTTAAAACAATATGATGAACCTGCTCAAAGATATTGCCCTGTTGGGGTTTATGAAGTGCAGAATGAAAAATTTGTTATTAATTCTCAAAATTGCATACATTGTAAAACCTGTGATATTAAGGAACCGTCACAAAATATTACTTGGGTTGCTCCAGAAGGAGGTGGAGGACCTAAGTATGGAAATATGTGATTGTCTAAAACTACGATAGATCGATCGCGTATGGCTTAAGTTTTTGTAAAGGAATTATTTCTAAAGTTTTATAATTTGTTCTTTTTAAGTAAATTTTACAAGCAGTACCTTCCTCTATAGATTGAGCATAAGTGCCAGCGCATACACACCAATCATCTCCTTCTTTTAATCCAGGAAAATCAACTTCAGGGTGCGGTGTTATTAAATCGTTACCAACCGTTTTGGCCCATTCTAAGAATTTTGTTGTAACCCTGGCGCACACTGTATGAATACCTTGATCAATTTCATCCGTATTACAACAGCCATCTCTAAACCAACCAGTTAAGGGATCAAGAGAACAAGGTTCAAGCTTTTCTCCTAAAACATTTTTTTGATTTTGATCATCATTCATTATAATTTTGTAGGATTAGGTTCATTTTTATAAACTTTTTTTGGATCAAATTTTTTTTTGTTTTCTTTAAATTCCATCTCTAATGTTTCTAAATCTTTAATTTTACCCAAAGGTATTGAGCGATAGAAACAAGAGCGATAACCAACATGACAGCTGGATCCGTTACCAATATCAACTAACAACCAAATAGAATCTTGATCATCATCAATTCTTATTTCTTTTACTTTTTGGACAAATCCACTTATTTGACCTTTGTGCCACATTTTTTTTCTAGAGCGACTCCAATAATGAGCTTCTTTAGTTTCGATTGTTTTTTTCAAAGATTCATCGTTCATATAACCGTGCATCAAGATGTCGCCAGTTTTAATATCAGAGGTTATTACAGGAATAAGACCATTTTCGCTGAATTTTGGCTCTAAATACTTGCCTTCCTCCACCTCTTTTATATTATCTCTTTTTTTAAACATTAATTATATTATATAAGCATTCTAAGTAATTTTAAGTAAATAATATGAAATTAGTTAAAGAAACAGATCCAGCGATAAAAAAAGACCATCAAGTTTCTGATGAAAAAGCAGAAGATGCTATAAGAACGATACTTCAGTGGATAGGTGAAAATCCTAACCGCGAAGGTTTGGTTTCAACGCCAAAAAGAGTAGTTAAAGCATTTAAAGAATATTTTAAAGGATACAAAGAAAATCCAGATCAATATTTATCCAAAACTTTTACAGAAGTAGAAGGGTATGACGATATGGTAATAGAAAAAAATATAAGCATACACAGTCACTGCGAGCATCATATGGCGCCAATTACTGGAGTAGCTCATGTAGCTTACATCCCATCCAGTAAAGTTGTTGGCCTTAGCAAATTAGCTAGAGTTGTAGAAGTTTTTGCAAAAAGATTGCAAACCCAGGAAAGATTAACAATGCAAATTGCTAAAACTATAATGGAGGTTTTACAACCTCGAGGTGTTGCTGTAACTATAGATGCGGCTCATCAGTGCATGACAACCAGAGGCGTTAAAAAGGAAAAAACAACAACAGTAACAAATTACTTCCTTGGAGCGTTTAAGGATGATTTAAGTTTTCAAAATCGATACTTAAGATATATTAATAAAGACTAACATTTATTAATCCTACATTTTAAAGATGAACGATAAGTTTAAAGCAATAGTCCTTAATCAATCTGGCGAAAAATTTTCGAGCGAAATAAAAACTTTAGACAAAAGTTTTTTGAGCTCTGGCGATTTATTAGTAAAGATAGATTATTCAGATTTAAATTTTAAAGATGCAATGATTTTAAAGAATGGAGGAAAGTTAATAAAAGAATACCCCAGGATACCTGGCATAGATTTTTCTGGAACAGTAGAAGAAAGTAATGTTAATGATTTTAAGAAAGGTGATCAAATAATAGTAAATGGCTCTAGGGTTGGAGAACTATATCATGGAGGGTATTCACAGTACGCCAGAGTTAAAAAAGAATTTGTAATAAAAAAACCTGAAGGAATTACTACAAAGCAATCAATGATGTTGGGAACAGGAGGGTTTACTGCTGTACTATGTGCGTTTGCAGTAAAAGCAAGAGAAGAATTGCTGCTAGGAGAAAAAGTTAATGAAGTATTGGTTACTGGCGCAACAGGTGGAGTGGGAATTGTTGCTGTTATGGCTTTGTCAAAATTAGGTTGCAATGTTACTGCTGTTACAGGGAAAATGGAAAAGAGTAATTTTTTAAAAGAATTAGGAGCTAAAAAT
>Ga0209402_10004942_pt1 | contig 12034 bp, 14 predicted proteins | sample ArcticOcean_MG_C_3_FD_187437 | JGI IMG/M metagenome (GOLD analysis project Ga0209402, IMG submission 187437) | Marine microbial communities from western Arctic Ocean - ArcticOcean_MG_CB8_126 (SPAdes) (version 2) | ecosystem: Environmental > Aquatic > Marine > Oceanic | place: Arctic Ocean... | reverse complement strand
TAGATGAATAAATCTAAAAAAAAAAATAAAGCCTGTAAAGATTAATAAGTCTTTTCTATCTTAGATAAATGATTCAATTAGAAGAAAATAAATCAATTGAAAAGTTGACTACTATTGGTGTAAAGGCTAGAACATATCGATACTGCAAAATAAAGGAAACATCAAGTTTGTTTAATCTTCTTAAGTCAAATTCACTACCTATAAAGATTTTAGGTGGTGGAAGTAATGTTTTATGGACTAAAAATTTTGATGGTTTAACAATCCATATAAACACTAAAGGTATTTGTATTGAAAAAGAAACTGATTCATACGTGATTGTTAATATTCAGGCAGGTGAGAACTGGCATGAATTTGTAATTTGGTCTATAGAAAATGGTTATGGAGGAATTGAAAATTTGGCATTAATTCCTGGAAACGTAGGTGCTGCTCCCATTCAAAATATTGGAGCATATGGGGTTGAATTAAAAGAAGTATTTGTTGAATGTTCAGCAATTGATATTAAATCTTTAAAATTTAAAGTTTTTTCAGTTGAAGAGTGTCAATTTGGTTATAGAGATTCTATTTTTAGAAATCAAGAAAAAAATAATTATATAATTACCTCAATTAAGGTTAAACTATCCAAAGAAGGGCACTATAAATTAGCTACAAAATATGGAGACATTGAAAAACTAGTTGGAAAAGCACCTCTTAGCCCATCTAATATTGCACAAGCTGTAATAGATATTAGGACCTCAAAATTACCAGATCCAAAGCAAATTGGAAACTGCGGTAGCTTTTTCAAAAATCCAATTATTGATGAGGTTTTATTTAAAAACTTAATAAAAAAATATTCTGAAATGCCTAATTATCCATCTAAAGATGGATATAAAATTCCAGCTGCTTGGTTAATTGAAAAGTTAAATTATAAAGGTTATCGAGTTGGAGATGCAGGTGTTCATAAAAAACAAGCATTAATACTTGTTAATTATGGCAATTCTTCAGGGTCTGAAATTTTAAAATTGTCAAATAAAATAAGTAAAGAAGTACATGAAGTCTTTGGAGTTAATTTAATTCCAGAAGTTAATATTTGGTAATTATTGCTTGTTCTTAGAGTCCATCCAAATAGTAACTGGCCCATCATTAATTAATTTAACTTCCATTTTTGCTCTAAAAACACCAGACTCAATGGGTTTTCCTAATGAAACGTTTAGCTCTGTAATAAATTTTTCATACATTAATTTAGCATGTTCTTGACCAGAAGCATTAATATATGATGACCTATTTCCTTTTTTTATTGATGCCATATCAAAGTAAACTGACTTACAACTAAAACTTCACCATCCACATCTTTAACAGATAAGTTCATGACATCATTTAAATCATTAAATACCCTCAAATTAAGAGCTTTATTTACTAACCAATTTATATCATCAAAATATTCAACACCCTGAAAAATTAAAAACCCTTTATCAATTTCACCTACTATTTCATCTGACACTAAAACTTTTGCTTCTATTACTTTTTGAATTAATAATCTCATGAGCTTCTATAAATTTTATCATCTTCTAAAAGCTGTATATAACTTCTATAACGAGAAGAAGAAATTTCCTTAAGATCTATTGCATTCTTAACTCCACAGCTTGGTTCATTGACATGGAGACAATTCCTGAATTTACATTTATCAGAAACTTTGTTGAATTCTGGAAAATACTTACTTATTTCATTTTTTTCCATATTTACTAATCCAAAACCTTTTATGCCAGGGGTATCTATTAACTTAGCTCCATTTCCTAAATCAAACATTTCAGCAAATGTTGTCGTATGCTGTCCCTGTTGGTGTTGTTCAGAAATTGAAGATGTACGAAGTTTAAGACCTGGAGATAAAGCATTTATTAATGTGGATTTCCCTACACCAGAATGCCCAGAAAACATACAAACTTTACTGTTAATTAACTCATGTAATTTATTGATATTTTGCAGCTTTAATGCTGAAATTCTAATACAATTATAGCCAATATTTTCATAAATTTTTGATAGCTCTTCTGTTTTTGATTTTATTTCAGAATCATAAGTGTCAATTTTATTAAACACCAACGTAGATTTAATTTTATATGCCTCTGCTGTAACTAAAAATCTATCAATAAAAGATGATGAGGTTGTTGGATTATTGAATGTGATTAATAAAAAAGCATGATCAATGTTCGCAGCAATAATATGAGTCTGTTTAGATAGGTTTACAGATTTTCGTACAATATAATTTTCTCGTGGTTTAATTTGAATAATTATTCCTTCATTTTTTCCTAATGATGGATCTTCCTTAACAATCACTTTATCTCCAACAACAACAGGATTAGTAGATTTAATACTCTCTAAATGCAACCTGCCCTGAATACGGCAATTTATAATTTTATCACCAGTAACAACTTTATACCAGCTGCCAGTAGAACGATATACTGTGCCTAAAATCACTTTTTTTCACAAAGTAACAATATTTTTTTTCGTTCGCATAGTCTCAAAGTAGCTTATTGAATTGTTATCTTTGTATATATAACATTCAAAATGTCGAAAGCTTTATTAATGATTCTTGATGGCTGGGGTAAAACAAAAAACCCTTCTATATCAGCTATTGCAAATGCCCAAACTCCTTTTATAGATAGTTTATATGAAAACTACTCTCACTCAGAGTTACTTACACATGGTGAGCATGTTGGGCTACCTAAAGGCCAAATGGGAAATAGTGAGGTTGGTCATATGAATTTAGGAGCCGGAAGAATTATTTGTCAAGACCTAGCTAAAATTAACAATGCTATAGAAAACAATAAATTAAAAGAAGAAAAAACACTCATTGAGGCTTATAACTATGCTAAAAAAAACAACAAAAAAGTTCATTTTTTAGGTCTATTTTCTAATGGGGGTGTTCATTCACATATTAACCATTTAATTGAATTGTTAAAAATCGCTAAAAGCGAAAATTTAAATAAACTTTATATTCATGCTTTTACTGACGGTAGAGATGTTGATCCAAAATCTGCAATAGGTTTTATCAAAGAAATAGAACCAACACTAAAGAAAACTGGTGCTAAAATAGCTACACTTATTGGGAGATATTATGCTATGGATAGGGACCAAAGATGGAAAAGAGTAGAAAAATCATACAATCTATTGTTAAAAAGTGAGGGGACAAAAACCAATAATTTAATTGAAGAATTAAAATCTAATTATGTAAAAGGGGTTACCGACGAGTTTATTCCTCCCCTTGTTCATACAGAAGACAATGAGCCTATTGCGAAAATTGAGAAAGATGATGTTGTGATTTTCTTTAACTTCAGAACTGACAGAGGTAGACAGTTAACTCAATCATTAACTCAAAGTGCTTATCCAAAATTCAAAATCAATCCGATTGCTCTATATTTTGTCACGCTTACAAATTATGATTCATCATTTAAAAACATAAAAGTGGTTTTTGATAAAGAAAATTTAAAAGACACCTTAGGAGAAGTTATATCTAAAGCTGAAAAAACTCAAGTTCGAATTGCAGAAACTGAAAAATATCCTCATGTTACATTTTTCTTTAATGGAGGTAGAGAAAAAGCTTTCAAACATGAAGATAGAATTTTATGTCCATCACCAAAAGTAGCCACCTATGATTTGAAGCCTGAAATGTCAGCTTTTGATATAAAAAATTCAATCATAAAAAAAATGAATGATGATCAACCTGATTTTATATGTTTAAATTTTGCAAATCCTGATATGGTTGGTCATACTGGAGATCTTAATGCAGCAATAAAGGCTTGTGAAACTGTTGATTTATGTGCCAGCGAAATAATAACTACTGCCACAGAAATGGGGTATACTAGTTTGATAATTGCAGATCATGGAAATTGCGAAACTATGATTAATCAAGATGGAACTCCAAATACTGCCCATACTATCAACCCAGTACCAATTATTTTAGTAGATAATCAAAAAAGAAAAATAAATAAAGGTGTTTTAGGAAATGTTGCACCAACAATTTTAGATATTCTCAAAATTAAAAAACCTAAAGCTATGAAAATGAACTCCCTATTATAATTTTAAAATGAAAAAAATAATATCAATTATAATATTTGTTTTACTTGGCTGTAATTCAAGTTTATCTCCTCTTCCAGTTATCTATGGTGAAACCATAGAGGGAGAGCCTTTTATCATGGGAAAAATAAATAGTCAGAATTTACTTACATATGAACACAGTAAATGGTTTAATGAGGAGTATAATAGATATAAAATTCCCAATGGGTGGATTGAAAAAAACAAGGCCTCTTTAAAAGAAATGAATCTTAAATTATTTTTGGGTACATGGTGTGAAGATTCTGAAAGAGAAGTTCCTGGGATGTTAAAACTTATTGAATTTTCTGGTTTTGATCTTTCTAAAATCGAAATGTATGCTGTTTCTGGAGAAAAACATACACTCGAAAATTATGAAAAGGGATTGAATATAACGAATGTTCCTACATTAATTTTTTATAAAAATGGCAAAGAAATAAATCGATTTGTAGAATTTCCTAATATTTCTTTAGCAAAAGATTTGGAGACTATCATTCAAGGAGAGTTATATAAAAATCCTTATCATGAAATTCAAATAAATGAGTAGAGCTGTTTTAAAGTCAAAAGAAGAAATTGAATTAATAAGAGAAAGTGCTACCATCGTATCTAAAACTTTGGGAATGCTTGCTTCAGAAATCATCCCTGGTGTAACATCCCTTGAACTAGACAAATTAGCTGAAACTTTCATAAGAGATAATGATGCAAAACCTGGTTTTTTGGGTCTTTATGATTTCCCAAACACTTTATGTGTATCACCAAACTCTCAAGTTGTTCATGGCTTCCCTAATAATAACCCACTTAAAGAAGGTGATATTGTTTCTATTGATTGCGGGGCAATCAAAAATGGCTTTTACGGAGACCATGCATATACTTTTCCCGTTGGAGAAGTAGATTCTAAAGTCAAAATTCTATTAGATACTACAAAAGAATCTCTATATAAGGGTATTGCTGAATTTAAAATGGGAAATAGAATTGGAGATATTGGCTATGCAATTCAAAATCATTGCGAATCAAAAGGATATGGTGTTGTTAGAGAGCTTGTAGGGCACGGACTAGGAAAAACAATGCATGAGTCTCCTGAAGTTCCAAACTACGGTAGAAGAGGGCAAGGGAAAAAAATTGAAAACGGAATGGTACTAGCTATAGAGCCTATGATCAATATGGGGACTCACAAAATAAAACAATTAAAGGATGGTTGGAGTATTATAACCAAAGACAACCTGCCAAGTGCGCATTTTGAACACAACATAGCGCTAATAGATGGAAAACCCAACTTGCTTTCTACCTTTAAGTATATAGATTTAGCCCTTGGAATCAACTCTAGTCAAGAAACACCTTTTATCAGATCTGAAATTATTTAATAATGCAAATAATTCTTAAGATTTTTCCAAGAGCATTTTTAATTAAACTGAGTATCTTAATTCAACCGCTTCTTTCACTAATCTTTAAAGGTTCAAGGTTCACAGATCCAATTAATGGAAAACAGTATAGTCGATTTCTGTCTTATGGATACAATAATATTAGACCTAATGCTCTTTGTCCTGGAACCTTATCTTTAGAGAGACATAGATTATTGTGGTTATACCTTAAAGGCGACTCAGATATAGAAAATCAATTTTTAAAGGTCTTACATGTAGCACCAGAGCAAGTTTTTTTCAAAAAATTCAAAAATTTTAACAAATGGACATATACAACAACAGACTTATATTCGCCGCTAGCAGATGTCAAAGCAAATCTTTGCAGTCTTCCTTTTAAGGATGACACTTATGATCTTATTTTATGTAATCATGTACTCGAGCATATTATTGACGATATAAAAGCTATGGAAGAAATTTATAGAGTATTGAAACCAGACGGTAGAGCTATCCTTCAGGTCCCTTTAGATAAAGGAAAAGAAAAAAGCTATGAAGATTATACAATAACTAATCCCAAAGACCGAAATAAACATTTTGGTCAGTATGATCATGTTCGAATTTATGGAATGGACTTTTTTGATCGATTATCTAACGTTGGATTCAAGTGTGAAAAAATTAATTTGACATCAAAACTATCTAATGAAGATATTTCAAAATACGGTTTAATTAAAGGAGAATTAATTCCTGTAGGCTGGAAATAATTTTATAAATGAATGACACTCTTATAATTGTTTTTTGTAAAAATTTTTTAATTGGAAAGGTTAAAACTAGACTTGCAAAATCTATTGGTAAATCCAACGCTCTAAGAATATATAAACTTCTTGTAGATAGAACAATTTCAGTTTTAAAACAGTTAGAATTTGATGTTGTTGTTTTTTATAGTGATTTTATTCCTCATGATCAGAATTGGTCATTTGCCAAACAGCAAAAAGTTCAAAATGGAAAAGATTTAGGGACTCGAATGAATAAAGCTTTTGAATGGGGTTTTGAAATGGGATATCAAAATATTTGTATTGTAGGAACTGACCTTTGGAGTATAGAAAAAAAAATTTTTCAAGAAACATTTGATGCATTAAAAAATAATGATATTGTTTTTGGTCCAGCTTCAGATGGAGGTTATTATTTATTAGGTTTAAAAAAAATGAACAGTTCGCTTTTTAATATTAACTCATGGGGGACTTCTAAAGCACTTGAAGACAGTGTTAATGAAATTGATTATAATGATACTGTTTTTTATCTTCCAGAATTAAATGATATAGATTCTGAAGAAGATTTAAATAAACATAATGATTTGAAAGCTCTAATTTAAAAATAATAAGCTTCACATAATGAATTAAACAATTTACATTTAAGTTGTAAATTAAAATATGAAAACACCACTTATAATAATATTTACTCTTATTTCATTAAACTTTTTCTCTCAAAAGAGTATTCATGAAAGATGGAATATTGAACTAAATAAATATGTAAATGAGGAGGGCCAAGTTGATTATATTAATTGGAGTAAAAACACAAATGGGTTAAATGCATATATCAGTGTACTTAAAAAAAATCATCCTAAAAAACACTGGACCAAAAATCAAATTATGACTTATTGGATTAATGCTTACAACGCATTGACTATAAAACTTATCTTAAACAATTATCCTGTAAGTAGTATAAGAGACATTAATGATCCATGGAGTAAAAAAATAATAGATTACGATTCAAGTAGTTATTCATTATACGAAATAGAACACAAAATTTTAAGAAAAATGGAAGACCCAAGAATTCATTTTGCCATAAACTGCGCCTCTATTTCTTGTCCAAAACTTTCTAATTTAGCCTACATGCCAAATAAAATTGAGAAACAACTTGAAGATGCAACTAAACATTTTTTGAAGGATTCAAATAAAAATAAAATCATTGAAAACGAAATAGAGATTTCAAAAATATTTTTATGGTTTAAAAAAGATTTTGGTAATACCAATAGTCTATTAAATTTTATTGAAAAATACTCTTCAGTAAAATTTAATAATCGTAAAATTAAATATTTACCATACAATTGGAATCTAAATATAATTCAATAGAATTATATTATATTTAATTTGTTTACATCCAAAAATTAATTTAAAATGTGGAAAGCTTATCACCTTATTAAAATTTCTTTATCAGCAGCTTTAGCTGGAATAATTTGTTGTATAGGGCCAGTAGTTTTATTTCAATTTGGACTAATCAGTGGTGTTTATGCTATTTCATTTGCAGATTTTTTTTATGCTGAGGATGGATCAATAGGAGTTGGCGCAATTATTATAAGAGTTGTAGGCTTATTTATCGTAATCGGAGGAATAATAAGTTATAATAAAAAAGAAGATTGTAGTTTGAATTCTGAAAAACAAAAAAAGATCAATAAAGTTTTATTTGGAGTCATAGTGCTGATTATTTCTGTCTCGCTATTTTTGACATTAGATGAGTTTTCAAGTGTTTATTTTGATAGATATATTGTCCCACAACAACAAATTGAGTTAAATATCAAGTAAATAATTAGTTATAGGCATCATGAAGCTATCTATAATAATACCCGCTCTAAATGAAGAAAAATCTATAGGTAGTGTAATAAAATCTATACCCAAAATTTATCATGAATTAATAGTCGTTGACAATGGATCTTCGGATGAAACCTCAAAAATTGCTCTTAATAATGGTGCTACAGTAATTATAGAGAGAAAAAGGGGGTATGGATATGCTTGTCTTAAAGGAATAGATTTTCTTAAAAAAAACCCTCCGGATATACTCGTTTTTTTAGATGGTGATTATTCGGATTATCCCGAAGAAATAAGTAAAATAGTTGAGCCTATATTTCAAAACAAAGTAGCTTTTGTAATTGGTTCTAGAGTTAAAAGTCTAAGAGAAAATAGTTCTATGACACCCCAACAGATTTTTGGAAATAAGCTAGCCTGTTTTTTAATGAATCATTTATATAAAAGTAATTTCACTGATTTAGGGCCCTTTAGAGCAATAAAATGGAAAACATTGGAAAGTTTAAAAATGAAAGATAAAACATACGGGTGGACTGTTGAGATGCAATTAAAGGTTTTAAAGAGTAAGATAGCTTACTGCGAAGTTCCTGTGAAATATAGAAGAAGAATAGGCTATTCAAAAGTGTCTGGAACTTTAAAAGGAACTATTTTAGCTGGTTTAAAGATAATAAGTTGGATATTAATGTATCATTTTAAAAAATAATTGAAATTTATAATAAAATATTGTTAATTCTTATATTCATATTGACTTTTATATACGCAAGTTGCTTAATTATTATTTTTTTATATGCCTTGGCTCAACTGAATTTGCTAATTAATTATTTAGGGGGGGGGAGTAAATCAAAAAAATTAATGAAATGGGACTTTAACAATAGTGATGAAATTCCATTTGTCACAATACAGTTACCCATTTACAATGAATTATATGTTATTGAAAGGCTATTAGGTGCTGTAGAAAAAATTGAATATTCATGCGAGAAATTAGAAATTCAAGTTCTTGATGATTCAGATGATGATTCATCCAAATTAACTAAAAAGTTAATTGATAAAATTAAAAGCAATGGAGTCAATATAGTTCATTTAAAAAGAAAAAAACGAACAGGTTTTAAAGCTGGAGCTTTAAAAGAAGGACTGAAAATATCTAAAGGGGAATTTATTGCAATATTTGATTCTGATTTTGTGCCAAATCCAAATTTTCTAATTAAAACTATTCCTTATTTTAAAAACACAAAAGTAGGAATGGTTCAAACCAGATGGGGTCATATTAATCGAAATTTTTCAATTCTAACAAAGGCCCAAGCTTTTGGATTAGATTGTCACTTCACATTAGAACAAGTTGGAAGAAATGTAAAAAATCATTTTATTAATTTTAACGGCACTGCAGGTGTATGGAGGAAATATACAATAATTGATGCTGGAAATTGGGAAGGAGACACGATAACTGAAGATCTTGATTTAAGCTACCGTGCTCAACTCAAAGATTGGAAGTTTATTTATTTAGAAAAAATTATTACTCCAGCTGAATTACCTATAGTAATAAGTGCTATTCGTTCTCAGCAATTTAGATGGAATAAGGGTGGAGCTGAAAATTTTCAAAAAAATATTTATAAAGTTTTAAAGTCAAATAAAATCAACATTAAAACTAAAGTTCACGCTTTACTTCATCTATTAAACAGTACTATGTTTTTAAATATTTTTTTAGTTGGATTTTTAAGTGTTCCTATGCTTTATATTAAAGATAAGTGGGGTGAACTAACTTGGTACTTTAATTTGAGCTCTCTTTTTATAATAAGCACTTTAATATTTTACGTTTGCTATTGGTTTATACATAAACAAAAGCATGAATCTGGACTTTTGAGTATTTTTGACTATACTATAAGATTTCTTACTTTTTACTCTATTACAATTGCTTTTTCAGCTCATAATTCTATTGCTGCTATACAGGGCCATTTGGGTGTAAAAAGTTCCTTTATTAGAACTCCAAAATTCAATCTTGAAAGTGATAAAAAAAATTCTATTAATAAAAATAGATACCTTCAAAAGTCGATAAGTTTTTATACTCTAATTGAGGCTTTGATGTCTCTTTATTTTTTATTTGGTTTATATAGTGCATTTAATGTTGGTAAAAATGGAGACTTTGGTTTTTTTCCTTTTCATTTATTACTTTTTTTAGGTTTTGGTTTTGTGACAATTAAATCTTTTATTAAAATTAAATGAGGCTAGAAAATAGATATTTATATCCAATTTTAACTCTTGTATCGGGTTTATCCCTGTTTTTATATGTGTTAATTGGTTACTATATAGATAGAACAGAAACAAACACTTTACTTATATCATATGGCTCACTTTTTATAGTTTTTACAATAATAATGTGTCTAAGAATTACACCATTAATAATTTTGACATTAGGTTTAATTTTCAGATTAGTTTTAATTATATCATTTCCTGAATTATCTCAAGATTTTTATAGATTTTTTTGGGACGGGAACTTACAACTGATAAACATAAATCCATACTTATACTCCCCTAACGATTTAATCATTAAGAATGATTTATTCTACTTAGCTAATGATTTATTTTCCGGAATGGGAGAACTATCAAATAGTCATTTTTCAAATTATCCTCCAATTAGTCAATGGGGCTATATAATTGCATCATATTTTGGTAAAAATAATTTGGATTATTCTGTTCTTGTTTTAAGAATAATTATAATTCTTTTTGAATTAGGCACATTCTATGTGTTTTATAAAATATTAAACTTTTTAAAATTGCCTTTAAATAGAATTGGTTGGTATTTTTTGAATCCACTTGTAATTATTGAATTAACTGGAAATTTACATGGTGAGGGAATTATGATATTTTTCTTTCTTTTAGGAGTTTTGTTTTTATTTCAAAACAGGACTGTAAAATCATCTATAATGATGGCTTTTTCAATAGGCTCAAAACTTATCACATTAATACTTATTCCATTATTTTTAAAAAAATTAGGCCTTAACAAAAGTCTATATTACTTTTTCTTAATCACTACATTTTTTTCATTATTGTGGATACCATATATGGATGAGAATTTTTATATAAATTACCTTCAGACGATAAAGCTCTGGTTTAATCGTTTTGAATTTAATGCCAGTATTTATTATATAATACGAGAAATTGGATTTTATTTTAAAGGATATAACGTAATTAGTCAATTTGGAAAAATAGCACCGTTTATATTGATATCAGGTATATTGTTTTTTACTTTTTTACAAAAAAATAATAGTTTGAAAAAAATACTTAAAAATCAATTATTACTTCTAAGCTTCTATTTTTTTATTGCTACTACAGTTCACCCATGGTATATAGTTTCATTAGTAGCTTTATGCATTCTAACTCCTTACTTTTATCCGATAGTATGGAGTGCAACTATTTTTTTATCATATACTTCATATACTTCAAATGGCTTTCAAGAACAGCCACTATTAATACTTTTAGAATATTTAACAATCTTCAGTATTTTTATTTTTGAAATTTTTGGAGGAAAAAATATAATATTTAAAGCATTTGCAAAAAACCCAATTCCTTAATACTAAGTGGCCTCCATTTTCCTCTAGGTAATTCTTTTTTTGATAAAGAACCATAAGTTACTCTGTCCAGCTTTTCAACTGTATAGTTCATTTTTTTAAAAAACTTTATGATGACGCTTGGGGGAATATTAAAACATTCTATCCCTAACTCTTTTTTAGTACCACCCATAACATAAGAAACATCTTTAAATTGAATTTCTTTATCAAATACCCGGTGAGGTTTTTTAGCAATTTCAATATCAGATTTGGTTATATTTTTATCAAGAACTGTTTTATAAATCATTCTAACTCCTTTCTTAGATAGATTGATTTTTTTTCTTAGATCAAGATCATCACTAAGAAGTAATAAACCAGTTACTGTCCTCCCCATATCTCCAATTGATGCAAGTTTTTGGACACCGGGAATATTAATTAATTCTTGTACTGATTTTTTTGCAGTTTTTCCAGATGATATTGCTAAAAACCCTTTAGG
>Ga0209402_10004941_pt1 | contig 12036 bp, 12 predicted proteins | sample ArcticOcean_MG_C_3_FD_187437 | JGI IMG/M metagenome (GOLD analysis project Ga0209402, IMG submission 187437) | Marine microbial communities from western Arctic Ocean - ArcticOcean_MG_CB8_126 (SPAdes) (version 2) | ecosystem: Environmental > Aquatic > Marine > Oceanic | place: Arctic Ocean... | reverse complement strand
CAAGTTGCAGTGTCAGAATTCGTTTCAGTAGGCATAATATCCTCCAAAGATAATTAAAAGAAGCACACATATAAATTATACGATGTAGTTAAGTAAATCTTCAAATGTGGCAGTTCCATTATAGTCCGTATTTGTATATGTGGTCTGCTAAATCGACTGTTCTTAAGGCATATGCCCATTCGTTATCGTACCAAGCAATTACTTTTATCATATTGTTTTCTAGAGACATAGTAGATAAGCCGTCTACAATACAGCTATAAGGACTTTGCTTGTAGTCGGTACTGACTAAAGGTTCCATAGAAACATCTAATATGTTTTTCATATTAGATGTCGATGCCTCTTGGTATACAGCATTAATAGATTTAGAGTCAGCATTTGATTTTATAGTTGCTACAAAATCTATTAATGAAACAGTGGATGTTGGAACTCGAAACGCCATGCCATGTATTTTTCCGTTTAGAGATGGAATGACTTTGCCTATTGCTTTCGCTGCTCCAGTAGATGTAGGTATTATGTTTACCCCGGCGCTTCTTGCTCTTCTTAAATCTTTATGGCTTTTGTCAAGTATTTGTTGATCATTCGTGTACGAGTGTATTGTTGACACTATGCCTTCAACTATTCCAAAAGAATCATTGAGGACCTTCACTAAAGGAGCTAAGCAGTTTGTAGTGCATGATGCATTAGATATCACATGGTGGATGTCAGGATTATAACTGTCTTCGTTTACTCCCATGACTATTGTGACATCTTCTTCTTTTCCAGGTGCGGAGATAATCACTTTTTTAGCACCATTCGATATGTGTTTATTTGCATTATTGTAATCTGTGAACTTTCCAGTGCATTCTAACACTATGTCTACGTTGTATTTTTTCCAAGGAATCAAATCTGGAGAAGAATATGATATTAGAGATATATGTGACTCATCTATTGTCACACTATCATTTGAATAACTTATATCCTTATCAAAGGTTCCATAAGTACTGTCATACTTAAACATATGCATAGCTGTTTGAGGGTCTGCGACCCTACTGTTGATGGCTACAACTTCTAAATTAGGGTAGGTTTCACTCAGGATTGCCCTGAGTACTAATCTTCCTATTCTTCCGAATCCATTGATTCCAATTTTGGCTTTTGCGTCAGTCATTTTTAATAAACACTTTTAAACTAATTTTTATAGACATAATCAATTATATTTTTCATACACATGGAGGCCAGCATATTGAGATTTCCCTAATAGCTCTTCTTCTATTCGTAACAACCTATTATATTTTGCTGTTCGTTCACCTCTAGCGGGAGCGCCACATTTTATTTGACCCGCTCCAATTCCTACAGAAAGATCCGCGATAAAAGTATCTTCAGTTTCGCCTGAGCGATGACTTATGATCGTCCCCCAGGCAGCATTTTTTGCCATAACAGTAGCATCGATTGTTTCAGATAAAGTTCCAATTTGGTTAGGTTTTACTAATAGGGCGGTGGCGCATATATTTTCTATAGCAGTTTTTATTCTGCTAGGATTTGTAGTTAACAAGTCATCGCCTACTATTTGTGTTTGGGTGCCTATACTTTTTGTTAATAAGGCCCAGTCTTCCCAGGAGTCTTCAGATAGCCCATCTTCAATGCTGATAATTGGATAAGAATTAACCCATTTATTATATAGCTCGATCATTTCTGGGCCATCTAATGATTTGGCATCTAATGTGAGATTATATTTAAATCCATCAAACAATTCTGATGCTGCGCAATCTAATGCTAATAAGAAATGTTCTCCAGGTATGTAACCAGCTAATTCAATGGATTCAAGGATTAATTCAAGGGCTGATTGATTTGAATTTACTTGTGGGGCAAAACCTCCTTCATCTCCTACAGTTGTTCCCATATTTCTTTTATTTAGGATTGTCATAAGTGATTGGTATACTTCACATCCGGCACGTAATGCTTCAGAAAATGAAAGAAATTTCACTGGAACAATCATGAATTCTTGTATGTCGGTAGATCCCACAGCATGTTTTCCACCATTAAGTATATTCATCATTGGAACGGGAAGGGTGAAGGTATCATTTGAATTAAGATGTTTGTATAAAGGTTGAGATTTACTGTTGGCTAATGCTTTTGAAAATGCTAAAGATACTGCTAATGTAGAATTTCCTCCTAAGTTACTTTTATTAGGAGAATTATCCAGATCGATTAAAATTTCATCTAAATGGGTTTGAGTTTTGAGAGTCACCCCTTTTATTGATGGTAATATCAGATTTTCGATATTACTAAGCGATTTCAATACTCCTTTACCATGATATCTATGGTCATTATCTCGTAATTCAACTGCTTCATATTTACCTGTACTAGCTCCTGATGGCACTGAAGCAGTACCGGAATAACCATTGGTTAATGACAAAGATACTTCAACAGTTGGATTTCCGCGAGAGTCTATGATTTCACGAGATTTGACATTATTTATTTGGACCATTGGGCCTCCAGTGAATTATTGATTTACTTCCATAATGTCGACTAATTCTTGAACGGCAGATGCGGATTTTTGGAGTGCAATCAATTCATCTTTTGTTAAATCTAATTCTATTATTTCTTCTACCCCAGATGATCCTAATTTTACGGGAACTCCTACATATAAATTTTCAATTCCATATTCACCTTTTAAATATGCGGTACAAGGCAATATCTCTTTTGTGTCAAATAAGATAGCTTCAACCATTTGTGTGATCGATGCAGAAGGTGCATAAAAAGCACTCCCTGTTTTTAAGTAGTTAACTATTTCGGCACCTCCATTTCTAGCCCTATCTACAATTTCATTTAACCTTTTTGAAGGAATAAGTTTGGCCACAGGAGTCCCGGCAACGCTAGTGCTACCTATTACTGGAACCATTGTGTCGCCATGTCCGCCTAGAACATATGCTGATACTGAATTTACTGACACATGAAGTTCTTGAGCTAAGAATGATCGGTATCTTGCGGTGTCTAATATTCCAGCCATCCCTACTATTCTTTCTGAAGGTAGCCCAGTTATTTTCAATGCTTGCTGAGCCATTGCATCTAAAGGGTTTGTTACTATTATATGAATACTATTTGGTGAAAGTTCGGCTGTTTTGCTTACGACATTTGTTATTATTTTCATATTTGTAATCAATAAATCGTCTCTGCTCATCCCGGGTTTTCTTGCTAATCCAGATGTTACTACTACTACGTCAGAGTTAGCAGTAGATTCATAAGAATTAGTGCCTATAATTTGAGCGTCTGAATTTAGTATAGGACCTGATTCCAGCATGTCTAATGCTTTGCCTTGCGGGAGCCCTTCGACGATATCAACCAGAACAACATCAGATAAACCTTTATCGAAAATTCTCTGAGCAGTAGTAGCACCAACATTTCCAGCACCAACTACAGTAACTTTATTCCGCATTATCATTTCCTTATTGGTTAGGGTTTCTATTTATTTACCTTCAGGAGAAATTATAGCGATGACATTGCCTTTAGCAACGATACTTCCAGATTCAAAGAGAAGTTCTTTTACGATTCCCGTAACAGGAGAGGGTAAGGAATTTTCCATTTTCATTGCCTCTAATATAGCAACTTGAGTACCCTTTGTTATTTTCTCACCTATTTTGACGGAGTATTTGAGTAAGATTCCTGGCATTGGAACCTTCAAGACACCATCGCTATCATGATCAGATTCTTTTTTGATATTAGAAAGTGGCATATTTTTTTTATTAATAGACATGACTGACTTGTCTAAAGGGTCGATTTCTACTTCAAAGAATTTATGGTTAATAAATACGTTAAATGATTTCGTTGAATTGCTTTTAGAGGGGAAATTTTCAGTTTCAATCGGGGTTGCTACTTCGGATTTGATTTCTGTAGAAGAACTTTCTAAACCATATTTTATCTTGAGGAATTTTTCCCCTGTAGTAGGGAATAAAGCATATATAAGAATATCTTCTATGTCTTCGCTAATATGTGAAATTTCTGAAGATACGGTGTCTAATTCAGGTTTGATTAGGTCTGCAGGGCGGCCTGTAATAATTGAATCCGGACCGATTGCATTGTCGGTATTTTGATTTTTGGTTATTAAGTCCCAGTTTATTGGACTTGGGGGATTCCCGTACATCCCTTTTATGTATTCTTGCACTTGTTGAGATATCATTTTATATCGGCCAAACAAAACATTACTTACAGATTGTGACCCGATCATCTGACTGATTGGAGTTACAAGTGGAGGGTAACCTAAATCTTTTCGAGTATTTGGTATTTCTTTTAATACATCATCTAATTTATCGATTGAGTCGGATTCAGTTAATTGCGAAATTAAGTTACTAGCCATACCTCCTGGTATTTGATGAGATAATACTTTAGGATCTATAACCGATGCTTTAGGAGTTTGCATTAGATGTTTGTATTTTTCTAATACGATTTCTAGATGGTCACTTATTTCTAATAAACTAGCTATATCTAACGCTACATTTCTGTCCCCACTATTTACAGCGGTTAGCATAGCCTCTACTGCAGGCTGTGATGTTCTTAATGCAAGTGGAGATAAGGATGTGTCTAGAACATCTAATCCTGCTTCAATTGCTTTTAAAGCAGTCATTGAAGCAAGGCCACTTGTGTAATGTGTATGCAATTGTATAGGTAAATCAGTTTCTTTTTTAAGTTGATCAACAAGGGTAAAAGCGTCATAAGGAGTCAATAGACCAGCCATATCTTTGATACAAATACTATCAGCGCCTAATTGCACAAATTCTCGGGCTTTATCTAAGTAATATTTTAGAGTGTATATGGGACCATTAAGACCTTTACTATCAGTTGTAGAATAACATAAAGCTAATTGGAGATGCTTTTTGGAGTTTTGAACTGCTTGAGAAGCGCGGGTTAAGTTAGATATGTCATTTAAGGCATCGAATACTCTGAATATATCTATCCCATTTATTGCAGACCGATTAATAAATTCATCTACTACGTCATCGGCATATGCTCTATACCCAACAAGTGATTGTCCTCTTAACAACATAGACAATGGGGTTTTAGTTATTAAACTTTTGAATTTCCGCAGTCTTTCCCAAGGGTCTTCTTGCAAAAATCTTGTAGTAACATCGAATGTGGCTCCTCCCCAAACTTCCATTGAATGAAATCCAACTTGATCCATTTTAGATGCAAGCGGTTCCATATCTTCAAATGCAAGTCGTGTTGCCAGTAAACTTTGATGGCCATCTCTAAAAGTCGTATCACTGATCATTAGTATTTTAGGATTCATCAGATCGTCCTTTGTGATTTATTTAGCTTTACCATTCCACCCGAGGATATTTTTATCATTTGCAATATGAATGTTATTGAAAGTAGATATTTTCCATGGAGTTAAATAGTTATTGTTAACAGTAGAATCTGGATTTTGCGTTAAATAAGTGTTGATTGCAATTGTGATAGCAGCAATTTCCATTTCTGTGAGGCTAAGGCCATTCATAGCGGGATACTCCCATGTTTTTTAGGAGGAGTTATCTCTCTTTTGTTCTTTAGCATATCAAGAGCTTTAATGATTTTGTTTCTTGTTTCAGATGGTTCTATCACATCATCAATCATTCCTCTGCTAGCAGCAACATAAGGATTCATAAGATTGGTTTCATAATCATTTATTAATTCAGCTTTAAGTGCATCAGGGGTTTCAGATTTTTTTAATTTAGATCTGTGAATAATATTAACGGCTCCTTCAGCTCCCATAACTGCTATTTCACCTGTTGGCCAAGCGTAGTTGATGTCACCATGCAAATTTTTACTACTCATAACTATGTATGCTCCCCCGTATGCTTTTCGAGTTAGAACACTGATTTTTGGAACAGTGGCTTCAGCGTATGCAAATATGAGTTTTGCTCCATGCCTGATTATCCCTCCGTATTCCTGTGTAGTCCCTGGCATAAATCCCGGGACATCTATGAAGGTTATTATTGGTATATTGAATGCGTCGCAAAACCTGATAAACCTAGCTGCTTTTACAGAAGCATCTATATCTAAAACACCAGCGAACACATTAGGCTGTTGTGCCACAATACCCACGGAAGCCCCTCCAATCCTTGAAAAACCTACTAGAATATTCCCTGCAAAATTTTGATGTACTTCTACAAATTGTTGGTTGTCAACAATTTGTAGAAGTACATCAAACATATCGTACGGAAGGTTTGGACTGTCTGGAATTATGTCATTTAAAGAAGGGATATTTCTTTCTAAAACATCATCAGAATAATATTTATCAGAAGTTTCCATGTTGTTTTGTGGGAGATAAGTTAGAAGGAGGCGTACCTTTGCCATACAAGATTCTTCAGATTCTTCAGCGAAATGAGCAACTCCGCTTTTCTTCGTGTGAGCATCAATTCCTCCTAGATCTTCATGGCTAACAGACTCGCCTGTAACTGCTTTAATTACATCAGGCCCAGTTATGTACATTTGCCCAATTCCTTCAACCATGAAAATAAAATCTGTTAATGCAGGTGAGTATGTAGCCCCGCCTGCTGCAGGCCCAAGCATGACAGATATTTGCGGGATCACCCCAGAAGCCATAACATTGTGATGGAATATGTCTGAATATCCCGCTAAACTATCAATACCTTCTTGTATTCTGGCACCGCCAGAGTCTATTAATCCAATTATTGGGGCACCATTCTCCAAAGCGAGATCCATGACTTTGCAAATTTTAGTAGCTACCGCTTGAGATAAAGAACCTCCCAATACCGTGAAATCTTGAGAGTAGGCAAATGTTAATTTCCCATTTACATTTCCGTATCCAGTAATAACTGCGTCTCCGAGATATCGTTGAGTTTCAAGTCCAAAATCAGTTGAATTATGCAAAACGAATGCATCAATCTCTTCAAATGAGTCTGGATCAAATAGAAGGTCTATTCTTTCTCGAGCAGTTAACTTACCTCTTTTATGTTGAGCGTCAATGCGAGCTTGGCCACCACCTAAATTGCGTTCTTTCTTTTTTTCTTTTAGGGCACCTATTTTTTGCTTAGTGTTTTTTTGAGAATCCATTAATTGATATTCCTATAGTTCCTACCGAGCGAATTAATTTACATATATATATATAATTACGTTATATGATAAATGAAATACAATAATAACAAAACAACTATGACTAAATATAAGAAATTCCCATGGGGAACAAAGACATTTATTATGGGTATTATAAATGCAACTCCTGATTCGTTTTCAGGTGACGGAACTTCTTTTGATTTAAGTGCTTCAATTGAAAAGGCCCAACAATTTGTTGAATGTGGAGTTGACATATTGGACGTAGGGGGTGAATCTACTCGACCTCAGGGCATATATGATTCAGTAAAAACAATTGATATGAACGAAGAAATCGAAAGAGTCATTCCAGTTATTGAAGCTATAAGAACTGTTGCAGATATACCTATTAGTATTGACACTTGGAAATCAAATGTTGCTAAAGAAGCTATAAAATCTGGAGCTTCAATTGTCAATGACATCTGGGGGCTTAAAAAAGACCTTGATATGGCAGCGCTTGTTGCTGAGAATGACGTGGCAATTATTTTGACTCACAATAGTCTTCTAACTAAATATGATGATGTTGTTAAAGAGACTGTTTTAGAAATTCAGAATATGGTTGATTCAGCATTAGAATCAGGAATAGAAAAAGATCACATAATCATAGATCCTGGGTTTGGATTTGGTAAAAATGCTACCCAGAATTTAGAAATACTTAGACGCTTAGAAGAATACAAAGAAATAGGATTGCCTGTTTTGATTGGTACTTCGAGAAAATCGACAATTGGATATGTATTAGATTTACCTGTTGAAGATAGACTTGAGGGTACCGCAGCAACTATTGCTATCGCTGTAGCAAAGAAAGTGGATATTGTTCGTGTCCATGATGTTAAAGAAATGGTAAAAGTTGTCAAAATGAGTGACGCAGTAATAAGAGGGTGGTCTTTTTAAAAATGAAATCATGCGTTTATGTTGGTATTGGTTCCAATGTGAACAATCCTATGAATAATATAGATTTAGCATTGGAAAAATTATCGACTAGGACTTCGTTAATTAGACACTCATCATTCTATGAATCTAACCCAATAGATTTTATTTACCAACCATTATTTATTAATGCTGTATGTGAAATCTATACAGAATTAAATCCATGGGAATTTCTTAAAATATTAAACACAATTGAATATGAAATAGGAAGGATGAGAACATTCCCTAATGCCCCTAGAGTTATAGACTTAGATATTATTTTGTGGAACAACATGACGATATCAACCCCAACTTTAAAAGTCCCACACCCTGAAATGTTTAATAGGGGGTTTGTAATAGCTCCGTTATTAGAGTTATCTTTCGGGGACAGATATTTAAAAACACTTAAATCAAAACTGTCGAACAGTTATGATAGATTGCCTTTGGAAGACATGCCGACACGCTTGTATAAATAATAATGCATGCTATTACCCATACGGTATTAAGTTTGGGATGGAGTTTTTGATTTCATATTTGTGAGAACACTTGGTGCAAGTAAGGGTTCCCTCAATAATATTATTGGGATTTGTTTTTTGGGCGATTTTTAAATCTAATGTCCCTTTGCATGTTGGACACACTATTATTGCTAACAAATCTTTTTTCATGATTGCCTCTTTATGCTATCGATATTTCATAAACAAACTTCAGTATATCTGATATTAAATATACTATTAAGCCAATTATAACTATCAAGTTATAATTGGATAATATTCGGGCAATCTTGAAAGTTTTAGGGCCTGATATGCTATCGGCAATATCTTTTGTCAAATATTCAGGGGGTTTCCTTTTTGTTCTGATTAAGTAAATCATTATTAAAACTAAGGCAATTTTGAAGCCAAGAAGTATTAAATAAATAGGCCCTATAGTTCCAGGAGTTATTTTGTTAAATGTCATGATTGCGCCAGTCACTATCATGATAAATATACAAGTATTAACTATCGAATGAAACTCAGAGGACATATTACTTGCAAATCCCCTAAGGTCAGCAGAAGTTTTTTTACTGGCGGGATTTACAATTAACAACCAAAATAAACTGCCTCCAACCCAAGCTGTGGCAGATACTAAGTGCGCCCATCTTACCAATATGTGGAAAACTTCTATGATTTCCAAACTTTATCTCTCTGTATTAAGTATTGAGGTTATTATTTTTGCAATTTCCGGTTCTTCTATGATTCCTTGCCAAGATTCAAATATATGACCTGTATGGTCTATGAATAGGGTTGTTGGAAATAATGTAACATCATAATCAACGGATATTTTCCCTTGTTTATCTCCCCCTATTGCATAGCTAAAGCCACCTTTTTCAATAAATCGTTTTCCGTCATTTATCGAATCGATACCAATTAATTGAACTCCAATCACATCAATTCTATCTTTGTATTTTAAATAAGCAGAATCTATATCAGGCATTTCACTGATACATGGAGGACATGACGGGAACCAAAAATTAATCATTGTAATTTTATTATTGTTAGGGTTGAAAGTGTATTTTTCATTATTCTTATAATCTTTTGATTCATACAGAATTAAATCAAAAATAGGTGCCGGAGAAGCTTTTTTTTCACAGCCTATTGTTACTGCGATTATTAAAATAATAAAAGCAAGAACAATTTTCCCCGGATAAAAACGTTTAGAAATCATTGAGTGATTATAAAAACCCTGATTCATTAAAAGGAGATTCATTTATCATTATGTCAGCTCGCTTAATGACCTGTTCTTTTAATTTTTCATCTATTGACCTTTCTTTTAAATATACCTCAAGGGCTTCTTTTGGAGTAACAGATTCTGACAATGGTTTACTTAGGCGTATTTGACTTTCTTCAATTATGTTTTTATTTATCGAAGCAATGAAATATGCAGAAACTAACACACTGCGGATCAGTTTTTCATCTAATTCATTGATTTTACTAGCTGGAATATCAATGATCACTTGTACTATACAATCGTTAATATCATGAGATTCTATAGCATTAACGATTGATTGAGTAGGCGACAAGTCTGAATCTTTTATTGTGACTTTTACAGTTTTAAATCGACGAGCGTTAACTGGGACAAATTCGAAATTTGTTTCCCTGTAACCTGACTTTTGGCTGGCGTCTAATTCTATTACGCAAAATCCTTTCAGGTCATTTTCTTCACCGAAATCAACCCTTTCTAAGCTTCCAGGGTAAACTATTTTCGGAGTATCATTTAATATTTGATGTTTGTGTATGTGCCCTAGAGCAATGTAATCTAACTTCTTGTTGGCTATTGAACTTTTAAGGAGTATGTAGTCTTTCCCAAGCATCATAGATTTTTCGGAACTTGTTCTAGCTGAATCTATTGAAACATGACCTGCTAATACGGCAGGGATCGCGGCATCTAGATTTTGAATTTCAGAATCAATAATTCTTGTTAATGTTTCTTGTATCGACTTGTTTATTTTTGTGTTATCTAAACCTTTAGTATCTTTAGATGTTAAAAAATCACCTTTCCTGATCCATGGAAGGGCAATTATTTGTATGGGCCCATTTTTAGTTTGGATAAGATGGGTTTTAACGGTATCTCCAATATATACTTTGGGTGCATTTAGTGTTTTGAAAATATCTAAAGCAGTCGCTTGTATACTGATATTAGGAGAATCATGATTACCAGCTAGGAGAAAGACTGGTATATTATTGATTGTAAGTTTGGATATTCTCTTTGCAAATTCTCTTTGATGGGTTTGGCTAGGATTCCTATTTTTATATGCGTCGCCACAAAAAAGAACTAAGTCAGCCTTATTACTAATAGCATAGTTGACTACTTCATCTAGGCTATTTAGAAAATCAGTTAATCTTGTTGAAGTTCTCGTTTCAGGATCAGGAAACCCGTAAGTTTCAACACCTATGTGAACATCAGCAGTATGTACTATAAGCATAAAAACCCATTATATTATTAAGAGTATTGATTTTTGGAACTATTGTACACGTTATTCTACGGATAACTTTTCAGCAATATGAGAAATCACTTTGTCGACAGGGATTCTGACTTGTTTCATAGTGTCTCTATCACGTACTGTTACGGCATTGTCATTGATTGTTTCGAAATCTACAGTTACACATAAAGGTGTTCCTATTTCATCTTGTCTGCGGTATCTCCTCCCAATACTTTGGGCGTCGTCAAATTGAATGTGACCATTCACATAAGGGGATTTACGTATCGAATCATATATTTTTTTAGCTAGAGGGAGTAATCTCTCATTCCTACTTAGTGGTAATACAGCTACTTTTACTGGAGCTATATTAGGAGACAGCTTTAGCAATACTCTTGTTTCTGTTTTTCCGTTAGACGATTGAACTTCTTCTTCAGTATACGAATCTGCAATAATCATCATTAATGTACGATCAACCCCAAGGGAGGGCTCTATTACATATGGGGTGATGTGGGCTTTTAAATTTTCATCAAAGTACGTTAGCTTTTCTCCACTTTTAGATTCGTGTGCTTTTAGGTCAAAGTCAGTCCGATTTGCAATTCCTTGAATTTCACCCCATCCCCATGGAAATTGATATTCTATGTCATAAGTTGCTTTTGAGTAATGCGACAGTTCATTTTGGGTATGAGTTCTGATTCTAAGGTTACTTTGAGATATCCCTAGACTGTATAACCATTTAAGGCAATAATCCAACCACTCTTGATGGATTTGCTCATCTTCTCCCGGAACAACAAAATATTCTATTTCCATCATTTCAAATTCGCGTGTGCGAAATATGAAGTTGCCTGTCGTTATTTCATTACGAAATGCCTTTCCTATTTGAGCTATTCCAAAAGGCAATTTTTTTCTGGAAGATGTTACAACATTATTGAAGTTGACAAATATTCCTTGCGCTGTTTCTGGCCTTAAATATACGGTGGAGGCACTTTCTTCAACAGGACCCATGTGAGTTTTAAACATTAAGTGAAACATTCTAGGAGCAGACAAAGATCCGGAACATTCGGGACATACATCAGTTTCTAAATGATCTTCTCGAAATCTCCTTTTACAGTCAG
>Ga0209402_10004940_pt1 | contig 12036 bp, 9 predicted proteins | sample ArcticOcean_MG_C_3_FD_187437 | JGI IMG/M metagenome (GOLD analysis project Ga0209402, IMG submission 187437) | Marine microbial communities from western Arctic Ocean - ArcticOcean_MG_CB8_126 (SPAdes) (version 2) | ecosystem: Environmental > Aquatic > Marine > Oceanic | place: Arctic Ocean... | reverse complement strand
TCAATCTGAGTTCAGAACTCGCCTTGGACCGGTGGATGCCGTCGGGGTGGGGCGTCGACATGCCGGTGACATTGGACCATGACCGGTCGTCACAGGCGCCGCGTTTCCTGGCGAATTCCGATGTCCGCGCCGACCAACTCCGAGACCTTCGTGCCACCGAGTCTCGCCAGACTCGTGTCGGGGTGTCCTTCAGGAAGCGGACGGAGTCCACCAACCCATGGGTTGGGCTTCTCATGGATGGACTCGGAGTTCGACTGTCGTATGCGTCGACGGCAGGCTCCTCGGTGACCACCGAATACGACACCGACGGCGTAGAGGCTGGCTTGTCCTGGGCGCGTGAACCAGAGACGAAGGAGGTCTCCATCGTCCCAGATTTCGCAGAAGGCGCCGTTCGCACCCTTCTCCCCGGTTTCCTGGAGGACAAGGTTCTTGGGTCGCGTCTCAGGCTCACACCGGAGAGGATCTCTGTTGGAACCAGCTATACGCGACTCGACAATCGGATTCTCCGGTTCGACCGAATCATCTCCCATCCGGATGACTCGCTCGCGTTGGTGACCCGGGCTCCCAGAGAGGCCTTCCAGACCGCGGCCGACGCGCGCTTTCGTCCGCTGGGTCCGCTTACGGCGGACCTCACGTTCTTGTCCATTCGCGACATTCTCCCTGCCCAGGAGGCTGTCTCCGACGTGGGAGTTCAGGCGTTGATCGATGCCCAGAGATTCCGCGCAGCTGGCCTCGACTGGGGGTGGGAGACGAACCGCTCCCTCATCACCCGCGTCGGATTCCGACCGTCGATCCTCTCATGGGTCACCAACGACTTCAGTTGGACCACACAGTACCGGTCCGCGCGGAACACGAACTTCGTCGAGACACGGGTCGAGGAAACGGATACGACGCTAAGCCTCACACGGAATGCCAGCGGCCAAAGAGACTGGAGAGCCTCAATCGCGGTCAGTCCCGCTCGATTGGCAGAGGCGTGGTTGGGTCCGGCTCTTGATACAGAGACTGCGGGGGTGGCGCAGCTGAGGTCCGCACTCGGAGCGGTGCGTCCAATCAATGTCACCTACGCTGACGGGATCGTGTCCCGTTTCAGTCGCGATCCTGTGAACCCCGGCGCTGGGTATCAGTTCGGCCTGGGCTCGCTAGACGGCTTCCGCGTCATCGCGGGCGACACTGCCGCGACGCTGACGGATCGCTCCACGTGGACGGCGTCTTCCGGAGCGACGCTGCCTGGTGGCTTGAATGTCACTGCCGCGTACAACCGGACGGATGCGGTAACTCTCGATACCCGCAGCGACCGACAGATACAGCAACGACGGTGGCCCGATGTCCGGGCTCAATTACCCCCGCTGAACATGCCGGAGATGACAGGGATGCGCAGCGTGACCCTGTCCTCGGGCTACGTTCGTACCGAACGGTCCACGGATTTCGGCGGCCTTGGTCTTCAACGGCGTTTCGAGGAGGCTGTCGACATACCCATCAGCATCTCGATCTCCTGGCTTGGGACGCTGGTCACCGGATATCAGGCGCAGCTCAGGGAAGGGCGGGGCACTGATCCCACGGGTGACACCGAGCGAGATGAGACGAGTCATCGCATCACGGTGAGTTCCCAATTTGTGCCTCCGTGGGGATTGGCGAGTCACCTTGATCGTCCGATTCGGCTCTCGCTGTTGGGGCTTTACCGCTCCGAGCGCGACTGTCGCTCCACGACCGGTCGTTTGGAATGTGTCCCGTTCGTGGACCAGATCAGTAAGACTGTAAATCTGTCTATGGACACGAGTATCGGCGGGTTCGCAGTTGGTGTCCAAATGAGCTTTGATGACCGTCAATCGTTCGTGGGCCAGCGGACCGGTTCGACCCAATTCCAATTGATGCTCTTCGGTGAGCTGCAGTTCTCCGCCGGGGTGCTTCCCATCCGATAGTCGTCGGCCCATCCAGGCATGGAATTCAGCGGCTTGAGTAACGACTCTGTCGGATGGATTCTGAAACGCGTGCCCTTCGTAGGACTGCCCTTTTCCTCCTGACGGTTAGTGTATTTCGTTGGGTTGCGGCTCGACCCACAAGCGAGCCTCTGGTCTCTGAGCCCGCGCGGATCGACCAACTCATCGACTCGAGCCGGGCCTCGTTGGGAGAGCAGCAGGCTCGGAGCCGGCCGTTCGAGGAAGGTGAGCGGCTCGACCCCAATCTGGCGTCTGAGATCGACCTCGATCGATTGCCCGGGGTCGGGGCGGGCACTGCTGCTGATATCGTTGCCGAGCGGTGTTGATGGCCACGACCGTGTTGCCTTCGTCGTCTTTATGCCCTTCCAGAAGGCGGGCCGAGAGGAGCTCGTTCACGGCCTTCTGATCCTTGTCGGGTTCTTGGGTGAAACCCCGAATCGTACCCGGTCGGGTGAAGTGATCGCCGCCGTTGGTCTCGAAGCTCTGGTTGAGCTCTTTGGGAATCTTTTTTTCGGAGACATTGGGGCACTCGTGAATCGATAGGGGTTGTTTCTCAATCGATGGACAGCACTGCGGTGAAAAGGGTTGTGAAGTTCCGCGCGCCCCCCGGCCGCCCCAGGCCACTAGACGCCGATGACGACCCGTGCGACCCTACGGCGCTGCTGGATTCCTCCGGAGTAAACCGTGTACGAAAGCCTTGTCACAGCCCTGATCTTGCTCCTCGTTGGCTTCGTTGGCGGGACGATCAATACCATCGCGGGGGGCGGATCTCTCCTGATGTTGCCGGTCCTGATTTTTTTGGGGCTTCCGCCAACTGTAGCGAATGGGACCAACCGGGTCGCGATCCTGATTCAGAACATGGGTGCGGCCGGCAGCTTTCACCGGCGGGGCTTGATTCCGGTCCATTGGCTGAGGTTCGCGATTCTGCCGGCCCTTCTCGGGGCTGGCCTCGGCACCTTTGGAGCTGTCCGGGCTGGGGACTTGGCGTTTCAACGGGTGTTGGTTGTTGTGATGGTGCTCGCCGCGGCGGCGACGTTCTGGCGGCCAGAGTTGCCGGGACCCGATCATGACGCGCCCGTCCCGACAGGCCGACGCGCCTGGATGTTCCGCATCATCTTCTTCGGCGTCGGCGCCTATGGCGGCTTCATCCAGGCCGGTCTCGGCTTCGTGACTCTGGCTGTGACATCTGCCGTGGGTCTAGACCTGATCAAGGGCAACGCGTTCAAGGTGGCGTTGGTACTCAGCTTCACTCCACTGGCGCTCGCGGGTTTTGCGATGAGTGGTCAAGTGAACTGGGTAATGGGCTTCAGTCTGGCCGGCGGCACGTTTCTAGGCGGCCTGCTGGGTGTGCACTTGCAGGTACTCAGGGGCCAGAAATGGGTGCGGACCATCGTGACCGTGATGATTGTCCTCTTTGCGGTCCGCTTGCTCTTTTTCGAGTGACCGGGAAACACAAAGGGGGGAGCGCCGCAAGCGACGCTCCCCCCCGAGTTCCTCCGCTGCGTGACCTAGTAGCGGTAGTACTCAGGCTTGTACGGCCCATCCTTCGGCACGTTGATGTACGCCGCCTGCTCGTCCGAGAGCACCGTCAGGTCGATGGCGAGCTTCTCGAGGTGGAGCCGGGCCACCTTCTCGTCTAGGTGCTTCGGCAGCACATAGACCTTGTTGGCGTATTCGCCGGTGTTGCGGGCCAACTCAATCTGAGCAATGACCTGGTTGGTGAAGCTGGCGGACATCACGAAGCTCGGATGTCCGGTCGCGCAGCCCAGGTTCATGAGGCGCCCTTCTGCCAGGATCAGTACGGAGTGCCCGTCCTTGAACGTCCACTCGTGGTACTGTGGCTTGATTTCGGTCTTCTCGATGCCATCGACCTTGGCGAGGCCCGCCATGTCGATCTCGTTGTCGAAGTGGCCGATGTTCGCGACGATCGCCTTGTCCTTCATCCGGCCCATGTGAGCCGCCGTGATGATGTCTTTGTTTCCGGTGGCAGTGATGAAGACGTCCATCCTCCCGACGCAGTCTTCCAGTCTTTCGACGGAATATCCCTCCATGCTGGCCTGGAGCGCACAGATCGGGTCGATCTCAGCGATAGAGACTCGGGCACCCTGACCCTTCAGCGCCTGAGCGCAGCCTTTACCCACATCTCCGTAGCCTAAGACGAGTGCCGTCTTTCCGGCGAGCATCACGTCCGTGGCACGGTTGAGGCCGTCCACGACCGAGTGCCGGCAACCGTACAGGTTGTCGAACTTCGACTTGGTGACCGAGTCGTTGACGTTGATTGCCGGGAAGAGGAGTGATCCGTCGGCTTCCATCTCGTACAAGCGGTGCACGCCGGTCGTGGTCTCCTCAGACACACCCTTCAGGTCAGCGACGATCCGCGCCCACTTTCCGGGGTCTTCTGTGAGCGTCCTGCGAAGTAGGTCGAGAATTACGCCCCACTCTTCTGGCTCCGTCTCCGGGTCGAAGGTCGGGACGTTTTCTGCCGTCGCGTACTCGACACCTTTGTGCATGACGAGCGTCGCATCACCGCCGTCGTCGACGAGCAGATCCGGACCCGATCCGTCGGGCCACATGAGCATTTGGTCCGTGCACCACCAGTACTCCTCGAGCGTCTCACCTTTCCAGGCGAAGACAGCAGCGCCCTTGGGCTCCTCTGGTGTGCCGTCACGGCCCACCGCGATCGCGGCTGCTGCGTGGTCCTGAGTAGAGAAGATGTTGCACGAGACCCAGCGTACGTCGGCGCCCAAGTCCATGAGCGTTTCGATGAGTACCGCAGTCTGCACAGTCATGTGCAACGAGCCGGCTACCTTAAGCCCCGCGAGTGGCTGCTCGGGGCCGTACTCGGCCCGCGCGGACATCAGGCCGGGCATCTCCTGTTCGGCCAGGCGGATTTCATTGCGGCCCCACTCAGCGAGAGACAGGTCCGCCACCTTGAACGGGGGCCGGTCCGTGTCGATTCCTTTTTCTGGTGCTACTGCGGTATCGCTCATGACATCCTCTATGGGCAGGTTCGTTGAGTGGGTCTGTTCGAGTGTCGGCGTCAGCTGTTGCGCGCCGAGGCTAGGAAAAGCGGAGGGCCGGAAGCGCTGAGATCCGGCCGTAATGACGTGACGTTGATTCCGGAGAAGCCGGATCGCTCGAGCCAGCTTCGGAGGTCAGCTGTAGCGAAACCGGGCCAGACATGACCCATGTCTTCCAGATAGCCGACTCCCCTTTGGTGTTCGCGCATATCGAGGATGATCACGGAACCCCCTGGCTTCAACGCTCGGGCTACCTCGTGCAGGACGGCGACCGGATCCACGACGTAGTGAAGAACCAGAGCGAGGATGGCGACATCGAGTTCGGCATCTTCAATAGGAAGACCCTCGAGTTCGCCGAGCCTGAGATCCACTGAGTCAAGCGATTCTGTGCGGACCTTCGCGGCCTCGAGCATCTCCCCCGAGCGGTCTACCCCGATCACCTTCTGGACGAAGGGGGCGATCGTTTCGGCCAAGGCGCCTGTACCGGTACCGAGGTCACCTACGGTCCACTCGGCACGAAGTAGACCGAGCAGCGGAGCTGCGGCGGCTGACGACCCGAAAAGGTCAGCACGCACTTCGTCCCAGCGCTCGGCCACCTCCGCGAAGAAGGCGGCGGACTGGCGGCCGCGTTCATCCAAGACCGCCCCCGCCCGATCGGCATCCGTGTTGAACGGAGCCGTACCCGTGACCTCGTCGCGAACGATCTGCCACAGGCAGAGCGCAGCGGGCTCGAGCTCGGCGGCCAAGCGGTAGTGTCTGCTACGCCCCGCTGCACGGGCCTCGATCCACCCCTCCGACGTCAAAGTCTTCAGGTGCCGACTGACGTTGGGCTGAGCGATCTGTAAGACTGAGCACAGCTCGGACACCGTCATCTCGCTTCGTTCAAGCAGTGCGAGAATCCGTGTCCGGGTTTCATCTCCGAGCGCGCTCAGGCGCTCCAAGATTGGTGTGGTGGCAGTCGTATTCATATATGCAGATTGAAACATATATAAGGCTTCCCGGCCATCAACCCCGCTGAGCCGCCCCGGGAGAAAGAGGCAAAAGTCCTTGGCGAGGTCCTCAAGGACCGTTAAGGTACGGCCTTCGCGACCCCCCGCGCCCATCTAGACCGGAGGAAGGGAGTGGCTCACCACCACGACCACGCGCCGCACGACGACATCGTTTACCCCGCAGCAATTCCGTTTCTATTGGTCCATCTGGCGACCTTGGGAGCGATATGGACTGGTGTGCCCGCCAAGGCGGTTTGGGTTGCGGTAGCGCTGTATATCATTCGTATGTGGGCGATCACGGCAGGGTACCATCGGTACTTCAGCCATCGCTCCTACAAGACGAGCAGGGTCTTTCAGTTCTTGATGGCCTTTCTCGGACAATCCTCTGCTCAGCGGGGCGTGATTTGGTGGGCTGCCGTGCATCGGCACCACCATCTCCACTCGGACACCCTTGATGACGTGCATTCTCCGCGGCATCACGGATTCCTGTACGCGCACATGGGTTGGATTTTTAACCCGAAGAACGAGAAGCCAGACTATGGGACCGTGCGTGACCTGACCCAGTACCCGGAGCTCATGCTGCTGGATCGCTTCACGTACACGCCTGCGATCGTCCTGGGTACCGCCATGTTCTTTTGGGGTGGCTGGCCAATGCTCGTGGTCGGGTTCTTCTGGAGCACGGTCGCTCTGTACCATGGCACGTTCTTCATCAACTCGCTGGCCCACGAAATGGGCTCGCAGCGGTACCTGACCGGTGATGATTCCCGCAACAATTTCTTCCTCGCGATCATCACGTTGGGTGAGGGTTGGCACAACAACCACCATCACTACCAGAGTTCCACAAGGCAGGGCTTCCAGTGGTGGGAGATCGACATCTCCTTCTATGTGCTCAAGGTCATGTCGTGGTTCCGCGTAGTTTGGGACCTAAGGGCGCCGCCCGAGGCGATTGTCCGAGGTGAGAAGCCGGTCGGCCGTAAGGTCGTCGAGAAGGTCGCTGCGGAACTGGCCGGGGCGTTCAACGTCGAGATCTACGCGGCACGGGTTAAGGAGTCGTGGGCCGAGTCCCATACTCTGGACGACCTAGCCGAACGCGCGAAGCGCGCTAGTGAACAGTTGGAAGAGCGGTTGACCGAAATGTCGCTGCCGCTTCTCCCTACGGTGCCCGAACTGCGTGAGAAAGCTGAGGAGATGTTCCAGGAGTCTCCCTCTCTCGACGAGATCGTGAATCGCGCTCATGAGCTGTTGGCTGCGGCAGTGGCTGCGCACGTTTGTTCGACGGCGGCCGCGGGCACGTAAGGGCCTCGTCCCCGAGACGTTTATTTCGCCGATGGCGGCGTAGCTTGCCTCGACCCTAGGGTCGGGGCATTCTTCGTCCCTTCATCCCCGAAATATTGAGACTTCTGGTCTCCACCTGCTCAACAGGGACGCCCCTATGGACTGGCTTCAGCCGGTAGTCGACATCCTCAACCGCTTCTTACAGCCGGTTGTGGACTTCGCCAACGAGTACATCATCGAAGTCGGTCCATCGTTCGGCGGGGAGCGGGTGCCGTTGATGGTCATCCTTCTGCTCGGGACCGGACTGTACCTCACGTTCCGAACCGGCTTCGTCCAGTTCAGTCGTCTGGGGCATGGTTTCGGTGTGACCACCGGGAAGTACGACGACCCGGACGACCCGGGTGACGTCTCGCACTTCGAGGCCCTCACTACCGCACTGTCTGCGACGGTCGGTATTGGGAACATCGCCGGCGTGGCGATGGCGATTCACTGGGGCGGACCAGGCGCCTTGTTCTGGATGTGGGTCACCGCAATTCTGGGGATGGCGACCAAGTACTCTGAGGTCACGCTTGCTCAGAAGTACCGCACGACCGATGAGCTTGGTGGGGTGGCCGGTGGCCCGATGTACTACATCGAAAAGGGTCTCGGACCGCGGTGGAGGCCTATGGCGATCTTCTTTGCCATAATGCTGGGATTCACCGCCTTCTTCACCGGCAACGCGGTACAGGCCAACACGGTGGCCGATCAGATGAACTCCGCGTTCGGGATGCCCTTCTGGCTCACGGGTGGCATCACGGCGATGATCGTCGGGGCGGTCATTCTGGGCGGCATCGGCAGAATCGGAAAAGTGACGTCTATTCTCGCGCCCTTCATGGCGGCGATTTACGTCGCAGGCGCACTGTTGATCATCGTTCTGAACCTCGGGGCGCTCCCCGGCGCGTTCACGACGATCTTCGCCGAGGCGTTCAACCCGAGCGCGGGTGTCGCGGGCATCGGCGCGGGTGTCTTTGTGATCACCCTGATGTGGGGTGTTCGTCGAGGCTTGTTCTCAAACGAAGCGGGGCAGGGCTCCGCTCCGATCGCCCACGCAGCCGCGAAGACGGACGAGCCTGTCTCAGAGGGTGTCGTCGCGCTCCTCGAACCGTTCATCGACACGATCGTCATCTGCTCGCTCACGGGCCTCGTGATCATTATGACCGGTACGTATGAGCAGCGCTTCCCAACAGAACTGACGTTGGGCGGTGGTGACATCACGTATACCGCTGAGGTCGAATCAGGGCGGTACGCGGGAGTGGATGCTCCGTCTGAGATTCAGATTGCGAATGGTCAGCACACGCAGACGGGCCTGGATGCGCCCCTCGTGTCGTGGCACGAAGCGGGCGTCGATCCGCTCTACACTGACGCCGACCAGACGCAGCTGTTTACGGGGACCGTGTACCCGGACCGCGGAGAGGCCGTTGGCTCGAATGGGACGACCTACACATCCCTATACGGTGGTGCTGTGGAAAACGCCGCGCCGCTGACTGCGGCCGCCTTCCGACAGGGCTTGGCTCCGATCGGTGACTGGGGCCACATGATTGTTGTGTTGGGCGTGCTTCTCTTCGGAATCTCCACCGCGATCTCGTGGAGTTACTACGGAGACCGTTGCGCGCATTACCTGCTCGGCCAGAGAGCTGTGCTCCCGTACAAGTTCGTCTTTGTGGGAGCTCACTTCGTGGGTGCCGTGCTCCCACTTGCTGTCGTGTGGGCGCTCGGTGATGTGGCTCTCGCCATCGTAATTTGGCCGAACCTGATCGCCCTGCTGCTCCTGGCGCCGATCGTAGTCGCGGAGACCAAGAGCTACTTCGAGCGGAAGCCGTACGAGGCAATGCTTGCGAAAAACCAATCACGGAAGCTTGGCGACTAACTTGTAGTCAACTGCGAGGGATTAGCCTCGCACGGCGGATATGAAGGCTGCGGCCCGGACCGGATCGATTCCGGATCCGGGCCGTCCTTCATTCATGACCGCTGATCCCACGATGGCTCCGTCGGCTACCGCGAGTAGTCCGGGGCCGTTCTCGACGTTCATTCCGCTCCCGATCAACAACGGCACATCAGGTGCGGCGGCCCGAACGGTCTGGACGTCATCGAACTCCGTTTCCAATCCGGTGCCGCGGCCCGAGACAATCAGAGCGTCGGCGAGGCCGCGATGGGACGTATCCTTGGCCGCGTCCTCGAGCGTTGCGCCAGTGGGTGGCGTGGCGTGTTTGACGAAGACGTCCGTAAGTACGGCTACGTCCGTGCCGAGTTCTCGTCGTGCGCGCATCGTCTCGTGAGCGCGCCCTTCGATCAGACCCTGGTCGGTCCACATCGACCCCGTGTGCACGTTGACACGAATGAAACGCGCCCCGGTGGCAACGGCGATGCCTAGAGCCGCGCGTGCATCATTCCGCAGCACGTTCACGCCGACTGGGGCACTGGAGCAGGAGACGACGCGTGACACGGCTGAGGTGAGCGCAGCGATCGTCTCTGGGGGCACCACATCCGGGAAGAAGGGCACGTCGCCGAAGTTCTCCACGATCACGCCGTCGAAACCAGCGTTGGCGAGAGCGTTCGCATCTGCTTCAGCTCGATCGAGGACTCGGTGCATTGATCCGCCCCAGCGCGGGGACCCTGGGAGTGGTAGCAGGTGGACCATCCCAATCAAGGGATGGCCCGAAGGCCAAACTGAAGACAATCCTGGTATGTGAGTTTCAGCAGTCACTTCGATTTCTCCCCGTCTGGTCGATTCTTGCTCTTCTTCCTATCCGAGCCTTCCACGAGGAGGCCAGGCATCACGGCTTCGCTGCCGAATCGGTTGCGCAGTTCGTCCACAGTACGGGAGACGGTGCGTTCTCGTTCGGTCTCCCCCGCCACCGGTTCCGCGAAGAGACCGAGTTGCGGGGCATCGTCAGATCCGGTCAAGCCACTGAGCCCGACTCCAACTAGGCGCACGGGGACTTGGCGGTCGGTGCGAAGGTCCCAGAGGAGGGACTTGGCGACATCGTAGATCGCGGCATCGGACTCGATGGGCTCGGGCACCGTCCGGCTGTGTTGGCGCGTCTTGAAGTCGAAGTCGCGTAGCTTGATCGTGATGGTGCGTGCTCTCGACGACTTGCCGCGTAAGGTCCGGCCGACGGACCCGGTGAGCTTCAGCAGGCGGCGCTCGAGCTCATCGTCGTCGTCGATGTCATCGAAAAAGGTGCGCTCCGACGAGATCGACTTCCTTCGCTCATGTGGGTCCACCTCGCTCGAATCGATGCCCCGAATACGCTGATACAGCCACATGCCGCGCCGTTCACCAAACCAGCGCTGTAACCACTCCGTTTGGACGTTCCACGCGTCGTCCACCCGCGTGAGTCCCTTCTTCGCGAGGGCCTGGACCAAAGCTGGCCCGATCCCCGGAATGTCTGCGAGGTCGAGTTGGCGGAGAAAGGACTCCTCTGCCCCCGGAAGTACGACGTGGACGCCAGCCGGTTTTGCGTAGCTAGTCGCGAGCTTCGCGATGACCCGACGCGTACCAGCCCCAATGGAGACCGAGATCTCTGAGCGCTCCAATACTTCCTGCCGGATTCTCCAAGCCGTCGCTTCCAGCGTTTCTCCAGCGAAGAGTCGTTCTGTCCCCGAAAGGTCGAGATAGAATTCATCTACCGAGGCGGGTTGCACCACGGGCGAGAGGTCTTCGAGGGCCTCGCGCACTGCCAGACTTCGGGCACTGATCGCTCCGCGGGGAACGCTCGCTACCTTGGCTTGAGGGCACAGGCGCAGCGCATGTGCGGTCGGCATCGCGGAGCGCACTCCGAACGCTCGGGCGGCGTAGGACGCTGAAGTGACAACGCCTCGGCCGGTCGCGGAGCCCCCGACGATGAGGCACTCCGCGCGGCCTGCCCCTTCCGGGTCTTCTAGGCGCGCGACCTGAACGAAGAACGCGTCACAGTCGACGAGGAGGATGCGCCTTGAGGTTGAGGATTCCGGCACCAATGGACCCGACTTCCAACGGTTTGCTGAGGGGAACCGACCGGGGTACAATCTCCCGCTAGACAACGACAATGCCAAGGAGCCTACTTACATGGCCTATCCGTTCGACCTTCCCGAGTTGGGTTATGCGCACAATGCGCTCGAGCCCAACATCGACACCCGTACCATGGAGATCCACCATGGCAAACATCACGCCGGTTATACCGCAAAACTAAATGCCGCGATCGAGGGGCACGCGGACTTACATGGCAAGTCTGCCGATGATCTGCTTTCCGATCTCGACGCGCTTCCAGAGGGGATTCGGGGCGCGGTTCGTAACAACGGCGGTGGATATGTGAACCATGCGCTCTTCTGGGATGTCATGACGCCCGGTGGGGCCTCAGCGCCGTCGGGTGAGCTCGCGGCCGCGATTGATTCGGCTTTTGGTTCGCTCGACGACTTCAAGTCCAAGTTCCAGGCGGCAGCAGGTGCGCAGTTCGGATCCGGCTGGGGGTGGCTGTGCGTGGATGGCCAAGGCGGCTTGCAGTGCTTTGCGACCGCGAATCAGGACAGCCCCGTTATGCAGGGGATGACGCCGATCCTCGGTGTAGACGTCTGGGAGCACGCGTACTATTTGAATTACCAGAACCGGCGCCCTGATTACCTGACGTCCTTCTGGAATGTGGTTAACTGGGACGTGGTTGGCGCCCGATACTCAGTAGCAAAGGGCTGATCAACGCCGATGCTGCCACGGTTGGAAGCGGGTGGGCGATCCATAGGATCGCCCACCCGCTTCCGTCGTTCGTCACCGAGGGAGGAAATTCCAGCTTCGTCGCGTGG
>Ga0209402_10004934_pt1 | contig 12045 bp, 13 predicted proteins | sample ArcticOcean_MG_C_3_FD_187437 | JGI IMG/M metagenome (GOLD analysis project Ga0209402, IMG submission 187437) | Marine microbial communities from western Arctic Ocean - ArcticOcean_MG_CB8_126 (SPAdes) (version 2) | ecosystem: Environmental > Aquatic > Marine > Oceanic | place: Arctic Ocean... | reverse complement strand
ACTCATAGCCAGCACCAGTATTATCAAAATCTGCGGTTGGATTATCTAATAAATCATCAGCCCAGCCATCCAAATAATCATTCCCATCTGGTATTAGTACATCTTCAAACCACATGGATGTCATCTCATAAAAGTATTTACTTCCAGAAGTGTTTTTTCTATAGCCCCATTGTAATCCATGAAAATATTCGTGCGCAACACTGATTTGCATTATTTTACTTGATGATAGATTGAAAATTGAATTAAATCCTAAATAATCATTATCTATTTGAAGATATGAAGTTGCCCCATCTGAATTAAGAGAAGGTGAATCTGGCGTATTATAGCCGTAAACACCTGATGCATAACTCTCTATAAAAATATCATACCCTCCCTCTCCATCGAAAGGTTCTTCTTCCCATTCCATTATATCAACCAAAACATGATGGGCAGAATCTGCAATTATTCCCACTTCATCAACATAATCTGGCACGCCATTACCATCGTTATCTGTTAAATCAGGAGCTGCAGATCCGGTTATATCATAATGGACAAAAAAATGGCCTGAAGGTGAAATGGCAAAAGTATCTTTTTCAGGCCTGCTACTTCTACCCAGTGGATCCAACTCAGCCTGTTGCAGACAGTCTCTTCTTGCAAAAACTAATGACAAAAATATTATGCACAATAGTAGAATATTATTCATTTATTTGCTCTGAAAGATATTTTTATAGGGACGCCATTAAATCCAAATCTGTCACGGAGACTGTTTTCCAAATAGCGTTTATACTGCACGGGGATATCATTGGGGTGGTTGGAGAATAAAGCAAATATGGGGGGTGAATGGTGCACTTGGGCTCCATATTTTATGGTAATATTTTTACCTTTTAATATTGGAGGAGAGTGATACGCCATGGCTGTCTTTATAAAATCGTTTACATCGGAGGTCTTAAGTTTCCGTTGACGTTCTTTAAATACTTCCAGGGAGGTTTTTAATACTTCCCGGGTGCGCAAATTATGGGCAACTGAAATAAATAAAATAGGATAATACTCCAGCTTGGGATACTGTCCAATAATATCAAGGCGGTATTCCTTTTGAGTATGGGTATCCTTTTCCATCAGATCCCATTTATTGATAACTATAATCAACCCTTTCCCCGAATCAATTACATGGCGGATAATATCTTTATCCTGATTATTAAAGCCCTTATCTGCATCAATAAGAACTGCAGCTAAATCACAATCCTGAATAACTCTGAAAGTACGAACAGTGCTGTAGAACTCAATGTCACCAGTGATCTTAGATTTCTTTCTTAACCCAGCAGTATCAATAAGACGAAAGTCCTGTTTATTATAGCGTAGAAATGAATCAATGGAATCACGGGTTGTCCCTGCAATAGGTGTTACAATGGACTTTTCCTCCTGGAGCAATCCATTCATTAATGAACTCTTACCCACATTGGGCATCCCCACAATTGCCAAATTAACACAATCTTTTACATGTTCATCTTTAAAATCTTTTTCTGGAAGTTTTTCTGCAACTCCATCTAACATATCGCCTACAGATCGGTTATTTTGTGCAGACAAAGTATAAAATTCTCCCAATCCCAATTCATAAAAATTAAATGCAGATTCTTCCATTTTCAATTCATCAATTTTATTTACTGCCAGAATATAGGGTTTTTCAGATTTTTGTATTTGTTCAGCTAAATACTGATCTGATGTGGTAATTGGAGATCTACCATCAACGAGGAAAATAATCATATCGGCTTCATTTGCTGCAATTTCAGCCTGAAGCCTAACCTGATTTTCAATGATATCTACAGAAGTAGGAATATATCCACCCGTGTCGATGAGATTAAATTCTCTTCCGCACCAATCAAATCTACCATAAATACGATCACGAGTTACGCCTTCTTCAGGAGACACAATTGAATGTCCAGCCCCTACAAGTCGGTTGAATAAAGTGGATTTACCCACATTGGGCTTACCTAAAATTGCAATGGTTGGGTTAGGCATGAGTTAAATTATTTAAAAGGGTTAAGAAACTATCATTACTTAATTGTAATGGACAACCAATTGCAGTTGAAATATCGTCCAATGTTAAATTATCCAAGGTTAATGTGCCTTCATCATTTAATATTCTATGACTCATCCAAACAGCATCACCCAAATTTTCAGGAGCTAATTGGGTTATGATATCCGTACCAGTTAATAGTCCTGTAACTGTTACAGATGTACCGTAAAAATTATTAACAATAGGTAAAAGGCTTATATTCAGATTTTTAATCTGATTCAAAATGGGAAGAACTTCTTTTTGGAAGGTCTCATAAATCAATGTTCCAGTTGCCAGGGTGATATTGGTTTCTACAGCTAATTCAGTAGGAAATTTAGCAGATTCTTCTTCAAACAAGGTCAGGAATTGCCTAACCTGCCCAACCCCATTTTCAGCCAAATCCAATCCACCGTAATCAGATTGTGGGGGGAAAGGTTGCTCAGCCAAAATGAACCATTCATCAGAGTAGAGTACGAAGGGAGAATTCCCACCTGGAAATTGATTTCTCATTTGAGGAACTTCATTTAACAAATTTTTAGCATATTGTGTATTAACAGATTTAATTTCCATTAATCCCTTTCTATGTCCCGTAAGCCCAACTGGTACAATGGTGCAGGATTTCAAAATGGGATGAAATTGGTATAAATCTTCCAACGTTTTAATTAGAAACTCTCCATCGTTTAAATCCGGCATTAAAACTATTTGCGTATGCAATTCAATTCCGTTATCTGTGAGGAATTTTAATTTTTCAAGCAACCCATCATCCTTTTTATAGAGAAAAAGCTTTTGTCTTTGCTGAATATCCGTAACATGAACTGAAATATAAAGGGGTGAAAGTCGCTGTTCTACAACACGGCTTAATTCATTCTGCCCCATATTGGTCATGGTTATATAATGACCATGAAGATAAGACATGCGGTAATCCCCATCCCGAAAATACATTCCCTTTCGCATTTCAGGTGGATTTTGATCTACAAAACAAAACACACAGTCATTGGCACAACTGCGGATTTTCATTTCTTCAAACTCAACTCCTAAATCGTCATCATACTCCTTTTCAATTTCCACTTTTTCCAAACGACCAGATATTTCGAAATCTAATGTAAGTACCTCTTCCGTCATACGGAATTGATAATCAATTTCATCCTGTACGCGTTTCCCATTTATTTTCAATAATCGGTCACCTGGTTGAACCCCAATGGTTTCGCCTAAACTATCCGGAAATACTTTTATAATTTTCATTTTGTATTTTTTGTCTAAAAAAAGATGTGCAAATTTACGGATAGAGTGGAATTGAATAGAAAATAAAACATCCTCCATAAATTAAATTAAGATTAATAATTATTATTAAAACCGTGAATACTATTTTATACCTTATTTAAATTCACCCATGAATAAACATACCGATTCTACTCAAACACAATTGGCGGCAGCCTGTATTTTGCTTTCAGTGGCAGATGCAGATGAAATTTTAGAAGAACAGGAATTAATAACTATTGCTGAAATTCTTAAAGAATTTTTCTCCATTGATGAGTCCTCTGTGAAATCATTAATGCAAAATGCACAGGAAGAATGGAAAAATTCATCCGGCTTATTTCAATTTGGTACTCAACTGAATCAAAATTTCTCCCATGATGATAAACTTGATTTTATTAGCTGCGTATTTGAAGTTGCATATGCAGATGGAGAACTCCATTATTTAGAGCATCATACAATAAAAAAGATTGCAAATATTTTACATTTGGAAAAAAATGACATTATTTCTGCCAAGGCTGAAATTGAAGGCTATTTAAATTAACTCTAAATAAAAAAGCCCCTCAAAATTTTGAAGGGCTTTCAATAATTACGTTACGGGATTAATCTAAAATATCTTTCTCTTTAGCTTCCTGAATTAGATTTAAATTCTTAATATATTCATCCGTCATTTCCTGGATATTATCTGTTGCCCTTCTCAAATTATCCTCAGAAAGATCATGCTCTTTTTCGCTCTTTTTTAAAAGATCATTGGCATCTCTTCGAATATTTCTAACGGCAACCCTTCCCTCTTCTATAATTTTATGAACAACTTTCACCAGATCTTTTCGTCTTTCCTCCGTTAACGAGGGAATATTTAACCGTATTACGCTGCCATCATTATTCGGCGTAAGTCCAACATCAGAATTCATTATTGCCTTTTCAATAGATTCTAAACTACTTGGATCGAATGGCTGAATAACAATTAATTGACCTTCTGGTACAGTAACATGGGCGATGTTATTTAATGGTGTTGGAGTACCATAATAATCAACCTTTACCATGTCTAAAATATTTGGAGAAGCCCGCCCGGTCCGAATAGTAGAAACCTCATGACGATAATGTTCTACTGCTTTATTCATTCTATCTTTTACATCTATAAAAATTTCATTTATCACAATTTAATTACTCCTAATTAAGATACGGTTGTACCAATGGGTACCGAATTAACGATGTCAACCAATCCATTTTTACTTTTAATATCAAATACAATAATAGGAAGATTATTTTCTTTACATAATGTAACGGCGGTAAGATCCATTACTCTGAGTTCTTTTTCAATTACTTCTTTAAAGGTAAGGGTATCATATTTAGTTGCATTGGGGTCAATTTCGGGGTCAGCAGAATATACACCATCTACTTTTGTACCCTTTATAATTATATCTGCATTAATTTCAATCGCTCTGAGGGCTGCAGCTGTATCCGTGCTGAAATATGGATTCCCCGTGCCCCCAGCAAAGATGACAATTCTGCCTTTTTCCAAATGGCGAATGCCCCGTCTGCGGATGTAGGGCTCTGCTAACTGGGTAATAGATAAAGCGGACATCACTCTGGTATCACACCCAAGTCTTTCCAGGGCTGATTGCAGGGCAACTGAATTCATAATTGTTGCCATCATTCCAATGTAATCCCCGGGAACGCGGTCTAATCCTTTGGATTCGGAAGAGATCCCTCTGAAAATATTACCACCACCTATTACTATACCTACTTGAATTCCCTTTTCTACTACCTCTTTAATTTTCAAGGCAAGATCTTTGGTTATTTCAGGGTCTATACCATACCCTTTTTTTCCGGCAAGTATTTCTCCGCTGAGTTTTACTAATATGCGGTTAAAGGAAGGTTTCGGCAATTCGGGGGTAAAATTTAGCTTTCGGTTGGAACTGAATTATTGACTTTTTCACCAAGTTGAAAGCGCGAAAAACGAGAGATTATTATATTCTCACCTAATTTAGCTACGGTTTCAGTAATAAGATCATTAACCGTTTTATCAGGATCTTTTACAAAAGTTTGTTCAATGAGTACATTTTCCTGGTAAAATTTGTTTATTCGTCCTTCTGTCATTTTCTCTATGATATTTTCAGGCTTACCACTTTGACGGGCTTGATCTGCATAAATCGCTTTTTCCCTTTCCAATAGGTCCGCAGGAATTTCATCTCGGGTCACTGCCATAGGAGCAGAAGCTGCAATATGCATAGAAACATCTTTACATAATTCTTTAAAATCATCTGTATTTGCTACAAAGTCAGTTTCACAGTTTATTTCAAGCAGTACCCCCAATTTTGATCCGGGATGAATATATGGAAATACAAGACCCTCTTTTGCAGATCTGCTGGCTTTTTTTCGTGCTTTTGCTATTCCGGTTTTACGCAAAATATCAATTGCTTCCTCTAAATTTCCAGATGCTTCTGTTAAGGCTTTTTTACAATCCATCATGCCCGCTCCGGACATTTCTCTTAATTCTTTTACTGCTGTTGCAGATATTGTTGACATGTGTTTCAATTACTCCTGAGTTTCTTCTTGAACTTCTTCTTTTATTTCTTCTTCCACCTGAACTGGTTTTTCTACCACTTTAGGCTCACTTTCAGCTTTAGATTCAGCATTCTCTTCTGTAGGACTTTCTTCTGCAACTGCTTCATCTGTCTTAGATTCTTGTACAGAATCAACAGCTTCGTCCATTTGTGCTGTCCCACCTGTAGCTTCAATAATGGTATCGGCAATATAGTTTACGATCAATCCAATTGTTTTCATAGAATCATCGTTGGCTGGAATTGGAAAATCAATATTGCGAGGATCTGTATTACTATCTACAATACCAAAGGTTGGGATGCCAAGATTAATAGCTTCAGAAATGGCAATTTTCTCTTGGATTCCATCTACAAAAAAGAGAGCTTTAGGTAAATGTTTCATATCCTTAATACCCCGATGCAGATCTGCCAATTTTATCCGTTCTCTTTCCAGCATACTTAACTCTTTTTTGGTTAGGTTGGTGTAGATTTCAGATGATTCTTTTTCCAGAATCAATAATCTTTTAATACTTTTTTTAATGGTACCATAATTAGTCAATGTACCACCGAGCCAGCGTTCAACAATATAATACATGCTGCATCTGTCAGCAGCTTGCTGAACGGCATCTTTTGCCTGTTTTTTCGTCCCTACAAAAAGAACATTTCCCCCTTCACGAACAATTCGGGTTATTTCTTTTGCAGCTTTCAGCATACATTGACTGGTCTGTTCCATGTCAATAATGTACACACCATTTTTCTTCATGGTGATATATATCTTATAATTTGGATTCCAGCGGTGCGTTGGATGCCCGAAATGAGCACCCGCTTTAATTAATTCTTCTACAGTTAATTGATTCATAAATCCTTTATTAATTTCTTTATCTTTTTGAGAATTGGAATTTTTTTCGTGCACCCGGTTGACCATATTTCTTCCGTTCAACTTCTCTGCTATCACGAGTTAACATTCCTGCCTGTTTTAATGACAACCTATTATCTGGATTAATTTTTTCGATGCACCGGGCAATGCCTAATCGGATTGCTCCTGCTTGACCTGAAAGACCACCACCATTTACTTTAGCCGAAATATCATATTTACCGGTTAACTCTAATAATTCAAGGGGTTGACCCATCACCATCTTTAATGTCTCTCTTCCAAAATAATTCTCGATTGGACGTTTATTTACAATAAATGCACCTTTTCCAATTGACATGTGTACACGGGCAACTGATGACTTACGCCGTCCGATTGCTGACCAACTATCACTCTTTTTTGGCATTATTTTCCTTTAATTAAATGTAATTGTTTTGGGCAACTGTGCAGAATGTGGATGCTCTGTGCCAGAATATACTTTCAAATGAGTTAACAACTGCCTTCCCAATCTATTATGAGGCAACATGCCTTTGACCGCATTTGTAATTATCCGTTCAGGATAATCCTGACGAATTTTCCTTAGACTAATTTGGGTAACACCGCCTGGATAACCAGAATGACGAAAATAGGTTTTATCCTTTTCTTTGTTTCCCGTTACCTTTACTTTTTCCGCATTAACAACAACAACAAAATCGCCCATATCCATGTGAGGGGTATAAAAGGGTTTCTTTTTCCCTCTGATTATTTGAGCAATTTCACTTGCAAGCCGTCCTAAAGTCTGTCCTTCTGCATCAACTATAAACCATTCACGGGTTATTTCATTTGCACGTATTGATGTTGTTTCCATTAATTTTCCTTAAATATGAAATGTTTATTTATGCTGGCAATTACAGCCTGTAAAATTAGGGGGAATTATTTTACTTTGTCAAGAATTAATCTAAGAGATTTCCATAGGTATTTTTACCAGAAATTGTTCCAATTACCTTTCCAGTAAATTTCATACCCACCATCGGGCTGTTTTTCGACTTAGATTGGATATGAGATTCTTTAAATGTCCATTTTTGATTTGAATCGATAATTGCGATTTCTGCCGGTGCTCCAATTTGGAAGGAAACGATGTTCCATCCCATTATGCCTGCTGGTCCCTTTGTAAACCACTGCACAACCTTCTCCGTTGATGCACCAGCCTTTACAAGTACCGTATGGCTCAATCCAAATGCGGACTCCAAGCCAATCATTCCACAGGGTGAATGAATGAAATCCATTTCCTTTTCTTCAATAGTATGAGGAGCATGATCAGTGGCGATACAATCAATAGTACCATCTAACAATCCCTTAATTAATGCTTTCCTGTCTAATTCTGACCGTAGAGGGGGTGCTACTTTTGCATGGGTGTCATATTCCCCGAGTAATTCTTCCGTGAGACCAATATGGTGGGGGGTTACTTCAGCCGTTACATTCACCCCCATTTTTTTATATCTCCGAATTAAATCAATAGATCGTTTGGTAGATACATGAGGTATATGAATTCTCCCGCCTGTATAATCTGCAATTTCCAAGTCACGGTGAACCATTACCGATTCAGAAATATCAGGATTTCCAGGGAGTCCTAATCGGGTTGAAAGACCGCCTTCATTCATGACACCATCATTTCTCAGATAAATATCCTCTGCATGATTAATTACCGGTACGTCATATTTCTGGGCATATTCAAGAGCATTTCTTAATACCTGACCATTTTGAACCGGCAATCCATCATCAGAAATTGCAACAGCGCCGGCTTTTACCATTTCACCAACTTCTGCAAGTTCCAATCCTTTTTGTCCAATGGTGATTGCACCAATGGGTAAAATCTGAACAGGCAAATCCGCGGACTTTTCAATAATAAAACGAATTGCTTCTGGTGAATCTAAAGGAGGATCCGTATTGGGCATTACGCATACCCGTGTAAATCCACCGGAGAATGCTGCCCTCGCGCCTGTGGCTAATGTTTCCTTATCCTCTCGCCCCGGCTCACGAAAATGAGCATGAATATCAATCAAGCCTGGCACTATTAATTTTCCGGCACAATCAATTTTTCGCGCATTATCAGGAGCGCTTACTTTCCCAACTTCTTTTACAACACCATCTTCTATTAATATTGAGCCTTTTTTCTTTTTATTCTTAAAAGGGTCATAAATAGTCCCATTTTCAAGAATTATTAAATTGTCCATTTTACCCATTACCCTGCTTCTCCTTCATCCGGCCCCAGCAACAAATATAAAATACTCATGCGGATGGCTACTCCATTTAAAACCTGATCCAATATAATAGCTTGGTCTCCATCGGCAACAGAGCTGTCTATTTCCACTCCCCTATTCATAGGTCCGGGGTGCATGATGACAATCTCTTTTTTATGAATATCTAATCTTTCCTGGGTAATGCCGAAGAAATCTCTGTACTCGCGCACTGAGGGAATTATACCCACTCCCATTCTCTCCCTCTGAATTCGAAGTACATTCAGGGCATCTGCCCATTCTATGACTTCATCAATATCAGTATTCACCGACACACCCAACTCCTGTATTCCCCGTGGAATTAAATGTGGCGGACCACACAGGGTAACTTTTGCTCCCATCTTTTGCAATCCATAAATATTGGATAGTGCCACACGACTATGCAGGATATCTCCCACAATGGCAATATTGAGACCTTTCAGTTTTCCAAATTTTTCCTTGATGCTCATCATATCCAGTAATGCCTGGGTGGGATGTTCATGGGTTCCATCACCAGCGTTTATGACAACAGCATCTACATATTTACTCAATTGCAGACAGGATCCCGGTACGGGGTGACGCATGACTGCACAGTCCATTTTCATGGCATGGATATTCTGCACCGTATCTTTGAGCCCTTCTCCCTTACTCACACTGGAAGCGCTGGCAGAAAAATTGGTAACATCAGCTGATAGTCTCTTTTCTGCAAGTTCAAATGATATGCGTGTCCTAGTGGAATTTTCAAAGAAGAGGTTTACAATATTTTTACCCGTGAGTGACGGTACTTTTTTGATGGGTCTTTCCAAAACTTCCCGAAAGGTAAAACCAGTTTCAATTAATTTTTGAATATCCTTAGCAGAAGTATTTTCTAATCCAATTAAATGTTTATTTTTAAGAGCGCCCACCTAATCGCAATCCTCATATTCCATGAGCAGCACCGCATCTTCACCATCCACTTCTTCAACATGCACATGAATATGTTCATTCAATGATGTGGGATAATTTTTGCCTACATAATCCGCACGAATGGGCAGTTCTTTATGCCCTCTATCAACTAGAATACCCAATTGAATAGAGGCTGGTCTGCCGTAGGTAAAAATTTCATCCATGGCTGCACGGATGGTTCTGCCGGTATAAAGCACGTCATCAATTAATATGACTTTTTTTCCTTCAACCTCAAACAGAATATGGGATGCCCCCACTTTTGGTGAGCCCAAATTTGTACGAAAGTCATCTCGGTGAAAAGTTACATCCAGAGTGCCGATGGGAATTTCAATCTCGGATAATTTCTCAATTTGAGCATGCAGTCGCTTGGCTAAGAAATCACCTCTGGTGCGAATACCTACAATGGCTATTTGACTGAGATCATCATTTTTTTCGATTATTTCATGAGCAAGACGGGCAAGACTACGTGCAATTTCCTTCTTGCCGGATAATTTGGCTTTAATTTTATTCATAATATTTTTTTTGTGGAATTCCTAAAATGCCGTGGGGGTTTGGTTCATCCTTTTCCACCTCCCGGGTAGATTTAAAGGAAATTCGCGCTGGGAAAGTTAAGGGAGATTGGTGTATCCTTTCAAAGTAATTAAACTTACGCGGAATGATTTCAAAAGCAGGCGTTTCACCTTATCTTCAACATGCCCTAACTTTACCCATGTACAAATTAGTTGACAAATATATTCTCCAGCATTTTACCAGCAAGGTCTTTATGACTGTTATCGCTTTTATTGTCATCTTTCTGCTGGTTGATATAGTAGATCATTTAGACCATATAATTGACTCGGAAATGCCCAGCCGGGAAATAATCCGTTATTATTATCATACGATTCCATGGTATTTCAGCTTAGGACTGCCCATGTCACTTTTACTGGCGACGGTATTCACTTTTGGCATTCTCCAAAAGAATAATGAACTTAGCGCTCTGAAAGCTTCTGGAGTGAGTATTAGACGGTTGAGTATTCCCCTGCTTACTCTGGGAATTTTATTCAGTATTTTCTCATTTTACTTTGACAATTTATATGTAACCGAACATCTTCAAAAAAGAAATGAGTTGGGTATAAAATATAACCTTATTCGATCCAAAACACAGAAAATGAAAAAGAAAGATATCTTCAGGCAGGAATCAAATAATAGGGTATTGGGAATTAGGCAATATCAATTTCGTAATAAGACTGCACATAATATATCCATCCAGAATTTTTCTGATGGAAACCTAATAGGACGGTTAGATGCCCCCCTTATGAAATGGAACGAAGATGAACAATATTGGATACTCCCAAAACATTTCACTCGAAGCTGGACAAATGATTCGCTCAAATTTTACAAATCAGAAAACGATACTATTATACATTTAAACTTTACACCTACGGACCTTACTCAATCCACAGTAAAACCTGAAGAGATGAATTATTGGGAACTGAAGAAGTTTGTTGATAAATTGGAACAACACGGAGTGAAAGATCCTCGTTGGGCTGTAAATATGTACTTTAAACCTGCATTCGCCTGCACCAGTTTTCTAATGGTTTTATTTGGATTATCATTATCTATAAGGAGACCACGAAGTAATCTGGCAGTGGGAATTGGAACCAGTATCTTTGTTATCTTTTTGTATTATGCTGCCATTAAAACGGGGCAGTCGCTAGGGTATAAAGGATCGTTGAGTCCATTTCTATCCGTTTGGATACCGAACCTGATTTTCCTTCTATCTGGATTATACCTTTTTAAGAATACACGTACTTGATTGGATTCTGATAGTTTCTCAGTAACAAAGTTGCAGAGTTACAAAGATTTAATTTAATATCTTCCATCTTCCCATCTACGTTTCACTACGATGGTCAAGCCCTAATTCTTTGTATTGCCCAATTGCCAGGTAAGACCCATGGCAATATCAAATCCCTTGGCAGTTTCAATAGAGAAACCTCCATTAAATGACATACCAATATCCCAGTGAAGCGGGCCTAATTTTTTCCCGTAACCCAGGCTCATACTTTTTTTAGTAATTCCACCTATGGCATATCCCAAGCGGAGAAATTGTCCCTTAAAACGAATTATTTCCACAGCCATGGATGCCCGCCAGGATGTGCTTGATCC
>Ga0209402_10004933_pt1 | contig 12045 bp, 9 predicted proteins | sample ArcticOcean_MG_C_3_FD_187437 | JGI IMG/M metagenome (GOLD analysis project Ga0209402, IMG submission 187437) | Marine microbial communities from western Arctic Ocean - ArcticOcean_MG_CB8_126 (SPAdes) (version 2) | ecosystem: Environmental > Aquatic > Marine > Oceanic | place: Arctic Ocean... | reverse complement strand
CTGTATTATTTTCAATAATTAAATCTCTTAGTAATGGTTTAACCTTAACTCCTGCGCCATTTATTTGTATACCTCCACCCATGGAGCCCTTTTCAGTAACAGTTCCTTTTCCATTAGTTATAGTAAAACCAGACAATACAGTTTTATTATGATTATGATATCTATGAAACTTCACAACGGTACCTTTTTGGTCACCATCAATTATAGTGGTCTCTCTATTTTTTCCAATTATCGATATATCATTAAAATTTAATTTGATATTTTCCTTATAAGTACCTGCTGCTACTAATACTGTATCGCCATCAGTAGCAGCATTAATACCTGTTTGAATAGTAGAAAGAGGACTCGTCTCAGTACCACTACCAGAAGCATCTGAACCTGTAGTGGCTACATGCCACTTTGGTAACCGCTTCTGCTCCACAGATGACACTAAAGGTTGCGCCTGCATCTATATCAGTCCAGTTTGTGGTAGCATAGGTTGGGTCTAAAGTTTCGATGCAGTACAGGTTTGGATTTGAAGTCACTATAAACTTGGTTAATGCGTCTGTGATACCATTTCTAAAATTCAATGATGTTAATTTATTATAGTGAGAATCAAATTTGGTTAGTGCAGTATTCTTACTCACGTCCAAGCTGGTTAATTGATTAGAATAGCAAATAAGTTCCTTTAAAGCAGTAAAGTCTTCAATACCCGTTAAATCACTTATTTCTTTACCATATACCTATAGCGTAGTCACACCGCTGATGTTTGCGGTGAGTACTGAATCATCCAGAGTCGTGTCATAACCCAGGTCAATCAGGGCCTGCTCAAATTTGTCATCGGGGACATAGGTTTTCTGGGAAAAAACAAATGATGATGTTAATAATACAATGAAAAGTATAGCTACTTTCTTCATAATGAACTCCTCAGTTTTATGGTCTATACCTTTTTTGTGCCTTTAATAAGTATAAATCCGCTTTTTCTGTTTTACCATCTTGAGCCAATGAGACTATTCGAAGGGATTCCAATAAGGGAATAGCTGTGTTATCGTAGTTCGAATAAAAAGCATCCATCGCTTTTGCAATAAGGTCCACCTGATATCCTACATCCTTTGAACGGTGTTCATCAATAATCCCATAAAACCGTTCTATATAATAAGGCTCCACCCAATTTACATCCTGGTTATATTGCTTTTTCACTTCTTGTTTATGATGAAACTTCAGCTTCGCGCCTGCAGCATATACGCCGTTTATAAAGGCTACTTTTTCTTTGATTTCCAATGATTCCCAATAAGTGGCGGGGGTACGGTTTTGGCCGACTGAAATGGTCAATAAAATACTTAGGATTAATATGCGTCTAATCATTATTCAATTCATCAAATTGGTTTACGATTGGCACCCTTCTACCGATACCAAACGCTTTTGAAGTTACACGTAATCCCGGTGCTGCTTGACGTCTTTTATATTCATTAATTCGAATACGCCGAGAAATATCCTTGACGAGTTCAGGATCCGCTCCTCCTTCAATGAGTTCTGTGGGCGATTTTTCATCCTCAATCATTGCAGTGACCAAAGGACTAACCACATCATAATCAAATGGATCTACCTGATTGGGAGCCAATTCAGCTGAGGGGGGTTTTTCAATGGAATTTATGGGTATACAATCAAATCCAGCTTTTTCATTTACCCATCGAGAAAGGGCATAAACATCTGTTTTGGATAAATCAGAAATAACAGCAAGACCCCCATTCATATCACCATACAATGTGCAGTATCCCATGGCCAATTCTGTTTTATTCCCCGTGGACAATACGAGCCAATTAAATTTATTGGATAGAGCCATAATAATACTTCCGCGAGTTCGAGCTTGAATATTTTCTTCTGCAACTCCTGGTTCACTTCCATTATAACTAGCTTTTAAAGATTCTTCAAAAGAACTAACAATGGATTCAATGGATATAGTTCTATAATCAACACCTAAGTTTTCAGATAATAATTTTGCATCATCTTTACTATGTTGACTTGAAAATTTTGAAGGCATTGAAACTCCATGCACATTTTCTATTCCAAGCGCATCAACAGCAATACAAGCTGTTAAACTTGAATCTATCCCACCACTTAGTCCAATTACTGCTTCTGTATGCCCTGTTTTCTTGAAATAATCTTTAACTCCAAGAACAAGGGCATTATATATCTTTTCTTCTCTTCTACTATCTTTTAAATCGATTGTTTGGCTGTTTTTTATATCAACCATTAAAATCTCTTCTTCAAAAGCTTTGCCTTGAGCAATCAATTCACCATTTTCATTATAAGCTAAAGACTGTCCATCAAATATGAGTTCATCTTGCGCACCAACTAAATTGCAGTATACATACGATAATCTATTATCAGATGCTTTGCTTTGAATAAGCTCACAACGATCTAATAATCTATCAACTCTATAAGGTGAAGCAGATAAATTGATAATTATTTCAGCGCCCTTTGCTTTAAGCTCTTCAACTAAATCACCTGAATAATTTTTATCCCAAAGATCTTCGCAAATTTGCAAACCTAAATAAACATTTTTGCCATTGATTGATAGTTTAACAACGCAAGGTTCACTGCCACTTGTAAAATAACGAGCCTCATCAAATACATCATACGTTGGCAATAATCTTTTTTTATAATGACTGATAATTTCACCTTTTTCACAAAAAAATGCACAATTATATAATTTATTATCTTCCATCATAGTATTCCCTAAAATAATAGGAATAGTTGATTTTTTGGCAATTTCATCTAATGCATTCTTTGCATTTTCAATAAAACGATTTCGAAGTAATAAATCTTGAGGAGGATAACCAATTAGAGATAATTCTGGAAAAACAACGAGGTCAGCGCCTATATCAACAGCACGATGATACCAATCAAAAATACTCTTTTTATTTTGATTGATTGCTCCAACAGTTGGGTTTATCTGGCAAAGGGCAATTTTCATAAATAATATCTGTTTATGGCTCTATCCTATTCATTGTTCGTGGGTAAGGTATTGTTTCTCGAACATGTTTGGTTCCACATATCCATCCAACTGTTCTCTCAATGCCTAAACCAAAACCTGAATGTGGAACAGAACCATATTTTCTCAAATCAAGGTACCATTGAAAAGGTTCAATGGGAAGATTGTGTTCATTAATACGTTTTAGAAGTGTGTCATGATCATCTTCTCTTTGACCGCCACCAATGATCTCACCAAATCCCTCTGGCGCAATCATATCGACTCCTAAAGCTAAATCTTCATTCTCAGTATCTCTTTTCATATAGAAAGCTTTAATCTCAGCTGGCCAGCGATGAATCATTACTGGTCGGTCAAACTGTTCTGAGATAATGGTCTCATCAGAACCTCCAAAATCAGAACCGTATTCAAAATCAACGCCTTTTTCCTTAAGTATTTTCGCAGCCTCATCGTATGTAATTCTAGGAAACGGTGGTACTACCTGTTCTAATGATGATGTATCTCGCTTAAGCACTTTTAATTCTTCTTTACAGTGATCCAAACACCATTGAACAACATAGCTCACATATTTCTCTGCCCAGTCCATATTTTCATCCAAATCACAATAAGCCATTTCCGGCTCAACCATCCAGAATTCAGTTAAATGACGACGTGTTTTGGATTTTTCTGCACGAAATGTGGGGCCGAAAACATATATTTTCCCAAATGCCATGGCGCTGGCTTCTCCATAAAGCTGTCCACTTTGTGTTAAATAAGCTGATCGGTCAAAATAATCCAATTCAAATAAAGTACTGGTTCCTTCCACAGAATTTCCGGTTAAAATGGGAGAATCCATGAGTGTGAACCCATTATCATCAAAAAAGTCCCGAGTGGCTTTCACTACTTGGTGACGAACCCGTAAAACCGCATTCTGATTTTTAGATCGAAGCCATAGATGTCGATTATTCATCAAAAAGTCTGTCCCATGCTCCTTATGAGAAATGGGATATTCATCTGCAATCTGATGGACTTCAATATTTGTCACCCCCAATTCAAATCCGCCGACTGAGCGGGGTTCAGCCCGAACTGTACCCGTTACCGTAACTGACGATTCTTGCGTCAGTTCACTTCCCAGTTTAAAAATAGTTTCATCCGTTTCTGCCTTCACTACGACGCATTGAACAAGGCCCGTACCGTCACGAAGAATTAAAAACCATATTTTTCCAATAGACCGAGTGTTATATACCCATCCGTTCAGGGTAACCTCCTGTCCATCAAAATCTTTTAATTGTTTTATTGTTGTTGTCATTTCACTCACATTTTAGATTAAATAAGTAAAGAAATTACCATGATGTCATTATCTCGTTCAAAACATCTTCTGCAATTTTAGTCACTGCCGCGGTTGTTGCAAATTCCCTCGGATCACCATATTCATTATTATCGTCTCCATCAATTAAACCATCATTATCATTGTCAATCCCATCTGAACTAATATCACCAGACAATCCATAGGCGCCCCATCCTGAGAAGTTTTTCTCTATGAGGACCTTATCTTCGCGAACATCATACCACTCTACCTTCATATGAACTGTAAATCGATACTCCGTCACTGCCTCTTCCTTTGTGAACGTATATGGTGCATCTGTCACTTTAGTAATGGTAGCCCGAAGGATGGATGTGGCCTGGCCCTCATCCGTTACTCTAAGAATATTTTCCTCATTAAATTTTGCAATTAAGTTTTCGGTCACAGATTCACTCATGCCAAATTCTGCTGTCTGATTTTCTACAATGGGAATGGCGATAGAATTGATATGTGCGGGGATGCTCCCAGCCATGGAGTAGAACATACAAGATGACACTGCCCACGATATACACAAAAAGACACTAAAATTGATTATTGATTCAATAATTTTCATGTTAAATCGTTTTCGGGTCTTTCGCGTTTTTCGTGAGCGAATAATATTTGTATAAATATTTAAACCTTAATCTTTCTTTCCAACCCATACTGGTCAATTTTACGGTATAATGTTCTTTCACTCATACTCAAAGATTTAGCTGTGGCGCGGCGATTGTTTCTAAAAAACTTCAACGTACGTTCAATGGCTTCTCTCTCTAAATCTTCCAAACTCATATCGCCGATAGAACTGTTTTGAATAAAATATTCTGACTCAGCATTAATATGGAGGCTCGGTGTTAATGATTCACTTTCTTTACCAATCATTGGAACATCCATTTGATTCGAAATAATGCTGCCCTCAGTAGCAAATTGTTTTAAATATTCTACATCCTGTCTCAATAAAAACAACTGACGTAAAATAAGTTCCCGCTCCGCAGCCTCAGGCGGTTGATTCATGAGCATGGGTAAAGCCGAATTGGGTGTCATTTCTTTAATTTCCACTCCTAAATGACGCTCAACCATTTCCACCGTGATTCGCTCTCCTTTCTCGAGAACGATAATGCTTTCTACAAAATTCTTTAACTCCCGAATATTGCCCTTCCACGGTTTTGTTTTCATCATTCGAATGGCTTCCGGCATGAAACCACGATATACGATATCATTTGCCCGGGTGAATTCCAAAGCGAAACGCTCTACCAATAAACTGATGTCTTCAACCCGATGCCTCAGTGCCGGCACATCAATGGTGACAGTTTTTAATCGATAGAATAAATCCTGGCGAAATTTTCCACTTTCAACTAATTCAGCTAAATTTTTATTGGTGGCAGTCACGACTCGAACATCTGTTTTTTTGGACGTAGATGCACCCACCGGAGTAAACTCCCCGCTTTCCAATACACGAAGAAGTTTTACCTGTGTTTCTAAGGGTGTTTCTCCAATTTCATCGAGAAAGATAGTTCCTTTATTTGCGGTCTCAAAATATCCTTTTCGATCTCCACGTGCATCCGTATAAGCACCTTTTTTATGACCGAAGAGTTCACTTTCTATGATTCCTTCCGGAATGGCGCCGCAATTCACGGTTATTAATGGTTGGTGGGATCGTTTACTATGTTGATGTAATGCTTTTGCCACCAATTCTTTTCCAGTCCCAGATTCGCCTGTAACCAAGACCGATATATCGATAGGGGCCACTTGAGCAACCATATCCAGAACTTCGTGAATGGCATCGGATCCCCCCACCATTCCAGATGTTTTTTGAATTCTTTCAATATTCATATCTTTTCCTTTTTCCTAATAATCCCAACAAAAATGACCGAAATATTTAAATTAATATTTCGTTTTATTCACGGTTTTATCAGGATACCTTAAAATGATTTTTCTATTTCTTTTTCCATTTTACTTATTTCATCCCGTAACTGAGCCGATCGTTCAAAATTTAAATTTTCTGCCGCTTCAAACATTTCCTGCCGCATCATATCTACAGCTAGCTTTTTATCCATTTTGCTGAAATCATCACCCCGACGACTTTTGTAGGGTTCTGGTTCGGTATCATGAATCGAATCTGCCACGGCAGTAGTACCCATAATATCATCGGTTGATTTATACACGGTTTGCGGCAGAACGCCATGATCTTTATTATATTTTTCCTGAATTTTTCTGCGGCGCTTTGTTTCTTTAATCAGGTAATCCATGGCATCAGTAACACGATCTCCATACAGGATAACCTGTCCATTTATATGCCGTGCCGCCCGGCCAGCCACTTGCATGAGTGAACTGCGGGATCGTAAAAATCCCTGCTTATCCGCATCAATTACGGCCACCAATGATACTTCCGGCAAATCCAGCCCCTCTCTCAACAAATTAATCCCAACAAGAACATCAAATTCCCCAAGACGAAGGTCTCGAAGAATCTGTACCCGCTTGAATGTATCAATCTCACTGTGTAAATATCGGACGCGAAGGTTTACACCCCGTAGGAATTCGCTTAAATCTTCTGCCATACGTTTTGTGAGGGTCGTCACCAGAATCCGTTCGTTTCGTTCTATTCGTTCTCGAATTTCCCCAATTAAATTATCAATTTGTCCTTCACTTTTTCTCACTTCAACCACAGGATCCAACAGCCCTGTCGGCCGAATCACCTGCTCCACCACAACACCTTTTGCCATTTCTAATTCCCGATAAGCCGGTGTGGCCGATACATAGATAACCTGGTTTTGTTTGGCATGGAATTCCTCTATTTTCATAGGGCGATTATCCATTGCACTTGGGAGTCTAAAACCATGCTCCACCAATACTTCTTTCCGGGCGCGATCTCCATTATACATGGCTTGAATTTGAGGTAAGGACACGTGAGATTCGTCAAGGATGGTGATAAAATTATCCGGGAAAAAATCAATAAGTGTAAATGGACGGTCGCCGGGCTTTCTTCCTGAAAAGTATCGAGAATAATTTTCAATTCCTGAACAGTATCCCACTTCCATCATCATTTCAAGATCAAAGTTGGTTCGCTGCTCCAGTCGCTGCGCTTCCAGTAGTTTATCCATTCCCCTCAATTCTTCCAACCGATGTATCATTTCAAGGCGAATATCACCTACAACTTTGTTGATGGTTGCCTGGTCCGTTACAAAATGTTTCCCCGGATAAATGAAATCTGAATCCATTTCCTTTAGTATTTCGCCAGTCAATGGGTGGAATCGTGTGATTTGATCGACCTTATTCCCAAACAATTCAATTCGAATACCTACATCTTCGTATGCCAAATAAATTTCAATCACATCACCTCTGACCCGAAATGTGCTCCGTTCAAACACCGTATCATTCCTCAGATAATGAATATTGATCAATTTTTTAAGAAATTCTTTACGATGGAGGTCTGCCCCACGCTGCAAATGAATCACTTTATCTTTATACTCTTCAGGGGAGCCAATACCGTAAATACAAGAAACGGAACTAATGACAATCACGTCTTTTCGCTCTAAAAGTGAGCTGGTGGCTTTTAACCGAAGGATATCAATTTCTTCATTCACAGACATGTCTTTTTCAATAAACGTATCTGTAATGGGCATATAAGCTTCCGGTTGATAATAGTCATAATAACTAATAAAAAATTCAACTGCATTATTAGGGAAGAGTTGTTTGAATTCGCCATACAATTGGGCAGCCAAAGTTTTGTTATGGGAAATGATTAAAGTGGGCCGCTGTACTTCTTGAATAACATTCGCCATCGTAAATGTTTTACCAGAACCGGTAATCCCCAGCAACACCTGATGTTTATCTCCATTGTTCAGGCCCTGGACTAATCCTTCTATGGCCTGTGGCTGATCCCCTTGGGGTTTGAAGTCCGATTGAATTTGAAACTCTGACATATCGGCAAATTTACCTCGGTTAGCTCATAGGATACAATGGCAGAGAGTAAGAATTATATTTAAAGATTTTTGCATAGAATAGCGAAGAGATCTTTTTATATTGAATTATGAATTGAATATAAATAACGTTAATGTTCATCTATATTATCAGAAATCAAATTCAGTAAACCTTATGGATAAAAAATCAAATCTTGTTCTTATTGTAATTATTACAATTTCTTTTTGGGGCTATTCCTGTGAGAATAACACACCAACCAAAACACAATTCGATATTATGGAAACCACCATTGTCAAAGTACACCATGCATTTAAAACTGGCGACCTTACTGCTCGACAGTTAGTTCAAATGTATCTGGATAGAATCGAAGCATACGATCAATCCACTAAACTGAATGCTATTGTTGTAGTGAACCCAAATGCATTAAATAAAGCTGACGAATTGGATGCTGAGTATAAAAAAACCGGTAAACTTCGCCCCCTTCACGGCATTCCCATTATTGTAAAGGATAACTACGACACCTACGATTTACCTACGACTGGGGGATCATTGGCAATGAAAGGCTCCATTGCGCCAGATGATGCATTTCAAGTTGCAAAAATTAGAGAGGCCGGGGCCATTGTTCTGGGGAAATCCAATATGGCTGAATGGGCATTTAGCGCTTATAAAACGGAGAGTTCAATTGCCGGTATTACGCGAAACCCTTATGATTTATCCCGCGTTCCCGCCGGGTCCAGTGGAGGAACAGCTGCCGCAGTGGCCGCCAATTTGGCTTTGGCGGGACTAGGCACGGATACAGGAAATTCCATACGAGGTCCATCATCTCACAATAACCTTGTTGGCATTCGATCTACCATGGGTGCCACAAGCCGAGATGGCATTATTCCCCTCATGCTGAGAAATGATATTGGAGGACCATTCGCCCGGACCATTGAAGATGCGGTGCGCATTTATGAAGTCATCGCCGGTTACGATCCAAAAGATCCCATCACGGAACGATCTCAAGGAAAAATTGTCGATGATTATTTGCAATATTTTTCCTCAAACACCTTAATTGGCGCACGCATCGGTGTCCTTCGACGATATATTGATACACCCACTGCCGATCCTGAAATAATTAAATTGACAGAAAAAGCCATTATCGATTTAAAAGCTGCCGGTGCTGAAATCGTTGACCCCTTTGATATCCCTAACTATGATGCGTTGATTGATGGCATTTGGTGTAATGTTTTCCAACACGATGTAAACAACTACCTCGCTTCTCTTGGAGAGAATGCACCGGTTAAGTCACTTCAAGAAGTAAAAGATTCCGGCTTGTATCTGCCTTATGTAGAAAAAATGATTGAAGGCAGCTTAAAGAAAATAATCCCACCGGCAGAACGAGATCCCATTTGCATTGACCTCTACAATTCACCCAAGAATATAGCCTTTTCACAAGCGGTGAATGATGCCATGGATACAGCAGGCATTGATGCATTTATTTATCCCACCTGGAGCAATCCACCCCGTTTGGTAGGCGATATGGAAAGTCCCGCCGGAGATAATAGCCAATATATTTCTCCCCATACCGGCATGCCTGCAATTACAGTTCCAACGGGGTTTACAGAGAATGGCCTTCCTGCAGGAATTACATTTATCGGCCGACATTTTGATGAGCCGAGAATTATGGGGTATGTTTATGCCTATGAACAAAAAACAAGCCATCGTAAACCGCCTCCGGGATTTGCACGATTAAGTAAATAGATAGAAAGATACTTATGTCAAAATTCACTCGCTCTAATAAAACAATTATATATGGATTATTTTTTCTCTCCATTTTATTTGCCCAGCCATTACGCCAAGTGCGACCAGAAGTTGTGGGCATGTCCAGCGATCGATTGGAAAAGCTTACCCATCACATGGAGACCTATGTTCTAAACAATCAACTTTCCGGGGGTGTAACCCTTCTCATGCGTCATGGAAAGGTTGCCTACTTTGATGCATTTGGTTATCGCGATACTGAATCAAAAGACAAAATGGAAAAAGATGATATTTTCAGGATAGCCTCTCAAACTAAATCCATAATCAGCCTAGGCATCATGATTCTTCAAGAAAGAGGTCAATTGCTGATTAGCGACCCCGTCGGCAAATATATTTCGGAATTCAATTCAACCACAGTCGCAGTGAAAACCGAAGTGGGCTATAAAATTGTCCCTGCCAATCGAAAGATAACAATCCGTGATCTTTTAACCCATACAGCAGGTGTTGGATGGGGATTTGGACCCGGTAGAGGCCAATGGGAAAAAGCTGAAATTATGGGATGGTATTTCGCCCATAGGGACGAACCGATTCAAACCACTATAAAACGCATCGCAACACTACCAATGGATGCCCAACCTGGAGAACAATTTGTTTATGGCCTCAGCACGGATATATTGGGTGCACTGATTGAAGTGGTTTCCGGTCTTTCATTGGATCGTTTTTTAGATACAGAAATATTTAAACCGTTACAGATGAAAGACACGCACTTCTATATCCCTGTTGATAAACAGGATCGACTTACGACAGTTTATTCATCGACGGATAATGGGATTTCCCTCTCCCCCGATCCGGGAAAAAGGATTGGGGCAGGCATGATCGGTCAGGGTCATTATGATATAGGTCCTCAAAAAAGTTTTTCAGGGGGAGCTGGGTTGCTTTCCACTGCAGAAGATTATGCCACATTTCTCCAAATGATGCTCAATGGCGGTACCTTCAATAAACAACGAATACTCAGTCGCAAATCTGTCGAACTCATGACGGTTGATCATTTGGGATCAATTGAATTCCCATGGACAAATGGCATTGGATTTGGGCTGGGATTTTCAATCGTAAAAGATTTGGGAAAACGTGGCACTTTGGGTTCCGAAGGCGAATTTGGTTGGGGTGGTGCATATCATTCCACATATTGGGTAGATCCAAAGGAAGATTTAGTTGTTGTATATTTTACCCAATTAATTCCAGCAAAAAATATAGATGATCAACAGAAGTTGAGATCTCTCATTTATCAAGCTATCATTGATTAGATCTATGAAAATATTTTTTTCCTTTCTCTCATTCCTAATACTACTCAGTTGTGATAATGAACCGGATTCCGATCTGATTACATGGCAAAAGAATTGGAATAAATGGGAATCAATGAATATGACCCATTATGTATATAATTTTAGAGCCAGTTGCTACTGTATAGACGAATGGGTGCGAGAAGTCAGTGTGACGGTGAATAATGATTCGGTCATTTCTCTTATATTCACAGATGATGGGGAACCACCCCAGATATTACAAATCAGTGATTGGCATACCATCAATTCATTATTTGATTTATCCAAAACCATCATAGAAGAAGCGGCCGAATTTAAACTGGAATATGACAAAACTTATGGAAACCCAACGCTCATATCTGTGGATTGGGATTTTGAAATAGCAGATGATGAATTCACTTTTTATCTGAGTAATGTAAAAAATAATTAGAAAGGATATTCAATGAAAATAATTATTCTATTATTAGCTTTTTCCAATATAGCTTTCACTCAAAATATCAAATCGACTAAGGACGTAGAGAAGGTCTTGGATAAGCTACATTTATACGCAGCTGAAGCAAATACAAAAAAGTATATTGATCTTTTTGCTGATGATGCGGTTTTCTTTGGTACGGATATCAGTGAACGTTGGCCCAAAGTTGAATTCAGCAAGTATGCAACTGACCGAATGTCTTCAGGTACGGGGTGGACCTATTTTATGAAGGAACGAAATATATACTTTTCTAATGATGATAAAACCGCTTGGTTCGATGAAGTCCTAACTAATAAGGGCTATG
>Ga0209402_10004923_pt1 | contig 12060 bp, 10 predicted proteins | sample ArcticOcean_MG_C_3_FD_187437 | JGI IMG/M metagenome (GOLD analysis project Ga0209402, IMG submission 187437) | Marine microbial communities from western Arctic Ocean - ArcticOcean_MG_CB8_126 (SPAdes) (version 2) | ecosystem: Environmental > Aquatic > Marine > Oceanic | place: Arctic Ocean... | reverse complement strand
TAAGAAAGCATAACGCGGGGTCCTTTGGAATAACACTTCTGCCTTCAAACTCATTTTCAAGTCGTCTAATTATAGGCGTCGAATCCGTGACCGTTTTAAGTTCACCTCTTTCATCTCGCATAATAAAAGTAGGAAGAAGCGCTGGTTTTGGTTTTTCTATTCCTAGCTCGGCAAAGATTCCTCCTTCATCTAGTATTTGACCTGGATCGCCCCAGATAATCTCATAAGGAATGTTCCGGTAACGAAGTAAGGCAATCATTTTACGTGTGTATGGAGAAGGAGGAGCTCCAATAAGAGTTATCTTTTCTTTAGAAATCATCTAAGAGTCTCCAAACATGCCTTCGACAGAAGTTTCAATATTTAACTGACCGTCTAAGCCAGCAACCCTATGTTGTGCGCTCTTTATGTAATCAGGATCCATTATCATTTCTAACATGGCCTTCCTGGAAGGGTACATGGCTATAGCAACTTTATCCCAAAGTTCCTCAACTTCTCCTAGCATCAGCCTATCAACATTACCGCCGAAAATTGGCTTGCCTCCAACTTTAGCTAAGTGACCCGCTACTTCTTGACCGTAAATCGCGTAGGCCTCTTCCCCACTTAAGTCAGTTTCCCTTTTATCTGGATATTCAGCTTTTTCTTTAAATTTCAGTAAATTCACCATGAAGATGGGTTTTTCTGCCCCTTGCTCGTTGAACTCTTTTAGTTGAGCTTCATTAGGCATGACTGCATTTTTTACTTCCATAAACTTCTCCAATTTAATTGACATATAGTATGACAATAGTTTATCTTTGTCTAATGCCTGCAACTAATTTATTGAAAGCATTTGAAAGAGATGGGAGACGACTTAGAAGCCTCACCAGTCAAACAATTATTGTAGATGCGATGATGAAGCTTATTCAGAAAGGGACATTAGAGCCTACTGCTCAAGAAGTTGCTGATGCTGCAGGAATAGGCATAAGGACTGTATTCAGGCATTTCCAAGATAAAGAATCACTTTTCTTAAAGATGGATACGAGAGTTAAGGATTCCTATGATAGAGCTTTCATTAAAATCCGCCCTGAGGGAGATTTAAGTCGAAGAATAAGGGATCTTTTTGAACTAGAAGCAAAATTGTACGAAACCTATTTGCAATTCATTAGAGCAACTTTAGCCAATAAGTGGAAATATAAAACACTTCAAGATAATTATGAAAAAAATCAGATTAATTTAAAGTCTTTAATGTACAAATGGCTGCCCGAAGTAAAGGAACTGGATGTTTCAATGCAAATTTATTTAACCTCAATAAATTCCACCGGTTATTGGATTGAACTGAGAGAGAATCAGATGCTTTCTGTAAAAGAGGCAAAGAACTTAAAGGTCAGAGTTTTTGAAGATGCTCTGCTAGGAAAGAAAGCTTAATTTGGAATGATAATTGATTTACAAAATCTTACCCCAATCCATGACGAACCGTGTATTAATGTCTAAACTATTAATATGAAATATTTTTACTCTCTTATCGGCAGCCTTGTACTTGTGGTTGCAGTCTATCTTCTTGGTGTTCAGTTTAATTGGTACGGAGATCTGGAATCCGCAGGCTCTTCCGTAGAGGATGTTTACCCTCAGCATCTCGTTGATAAAAAGAGTAAAGCTCAAGAAGACTTTATGCCTGGCGCCAAACAAATTCTATTTGGCGACACTCATGTGCATACCTCTTATTCAACCGACGCGTTCCTTTGGAGTTTACCTATATTGAATGGGGAAGGCCCGCATCCCATATCGGATGCTTGTGACTATGCTCGTTTTTGCTCTGCAATAGATTTTTGGGTAACTACGGATCATGCCGAAGCATCTACGCCAAGAAAGTGGCAGGAAATAAAAGAAGCCGTTAGGCAATGCAACGCCCCTGCAGACGAAAAAGATCCTGACATGGTAACTTTCTTAGGGTTTGAATGGACACAAGTAGGGCAACAAGCCAACGATCATTATGGTCATAAGAACGTAATGTTTTTAGATATCGAAGAGGGGAAAACACCGAAAAGACCCATTGGCGCAGGAGGTCTGGCTACGGTTGGAATGAGGCAAACACTAGGCTCTAATGCCGAACAATTTAAACCATTAGCTGTTTTAGATTTTAAGAATCGTCATCGTTATTTTAATTTTATTGAGTTTGGAAAAGAGCTGACAGGGGTTCCTTATTGCGAAGAAGGGATTAGTTCGAATTTATTACCTTCTGATTGTTATGAAAGCGCTGTGACACCTCAAGACCTCTATAAAAAATTAAATGAATTAGACATTCCTGCCATTGTTATACCTCATGGAAATACTTGGGGCTTTTACAGTCCGCCGAACATTTCATGGGATAAACAATTAAACAAAGATTTTAATGATGACAACTTGCAAATTCTTATTGAAGTAATGTCTGGTCATGGAAATTCAGAAGAGTACAGACCCTGGCGGGCTGCAGTAGAGAATCAAGAGGGTTCATTGTTGTGCCCTGAACCTACAAAAGAATATCTTCCTAGTTGCTGGAAAGCGGGTGAGATTATTGCAAAAAGATGTTTGGCTGAAGGGATAGATAGTCTTGAGTGCTCGATAAGAGAAGAAGAAACTCGCTCAAACTTTGCGAACATGGGAGCCGGTGGGTTTCACTCTGTGCCCGGGGTTAGGATAGAAGATTGGCTTGATTCTGGGCAATGCAAAGATTGCTTCATACCTTCTTTTAATTACAGACCGGGCGGCTCTGCCCAATACGCCCTAGCTATAAGTAATTTTGATGAAGAAGAAGTTCAGAGATTTAATTTTGGATTTATTGCTTCAAGTGATAATCACCGTGCTCGTCCAGGTACAGGTTATAAAGAAATTGATAGATTTGTTACCACCGAAGCCAATGGCGCAACCAATCCAGATATAAGTGAATTGCTCTTTCCTATGGAAGAGCCAGTAGCAGAAACTCTCTTCATAGCCCCTGGAGATTTATTAAACCAAAGGATGGGTTTTGATATTTTTGAAGCCGAACGCCAAGCTTCATTTTTTACAACCGGAGGATTAGCGGCTGTCCATTCTTCAGGAAGAGATCGTCAGTCTATTTGGGACGGCATGAGACGTAAGGAAACCTATGGTACTAGCGGAGATAGGATATTGCTCTGGTTTGATTTGGTCCGAGACGATGGAACTATTCCAATGGGAGGAGAGATAACTCAATCTAAAAATCCTACTTTTGGTGTAAAAGCTTTGGGAGCTTTTGAACAGAAACCAGGCTGTCCAGATTACTCTTCAACTCAATTGTCTCAAGAAGACATTAAGGGTATTTGTAAGAATGAATGTTACAACCCGTCCGATGTTAGAAAGAAAATATCACGAATTGAAGTTATTAAAATTACTCCACAAATGTACGCCGGGGAAAATGTAAATAATCTAATACAAGACGTATGGCAGTCTTTTGAATGTCCAATGAAAGGAGAAGGTTGTTCAATAACATTTACAGACGAAAGTTTTGAAAGTTCAGCAAGAGATGCTTCGTATTACGTTAGAGCCATTCAAGAGCCATCCGCAACCATTAATGCTAACAACCTAAGGTGTACTTACAATGAATCCGGGGAGTGTGAAAAGGTCAATATTTGTCACGGTGACTTTAAGACACCTCAGGAAGATGATTGTTTATCGACATCTGAAGAGAGAGCCTGGTCTTCCCCAATTTTTGTTAACTATGATGCAAAATCACTGGCTGTAGCCGCTCTTATTAAATAAAGTTTTAAGAAAAAAATGGAAAAGAATAAGCAAGTAATCATTGATAGTTTACCGGAAGGAAAATTAGTTGAAGGTAACTATAAGATAGTCGAATCACCCATACCAAAAGCCAGCTCAGGAGAAGTTCTAGTTAAAACCATTTCTTTTGCTATAACCGCTGGTACCAGGGCAGGTTTACAAGGCAGCGCGAGTTATGCAGGTGCCCCAAAAACAGGAATAGTTATGAATTGCACGGGGATTGGTGAAGTTGTTGAAAGCTCAGAAGCTTCTTTTCCAGTTGGCAGTATGGTTCTTACTCAAACGGGCTGGCAAGAATATTCTCTTCAAAAAATAGAGTCTCTTACTTTGATGCGTGAAGGCGTTGATCCTGAACTTTATTTAGGACCTCTGGGTATAAATGGTTTAACAGCGTATTTTGGATTACTGGAAGTAGGAGACCCAAAACCTTCGGATACAGTTATGGTTTCTGCGGCAGCTGGTTCGGTTGGTCACATGGTTGGTCAAATTGCTAAAATTAAAGGATGTCATGTAATTGGAATTTCTGGAAATGATGACAAATGCAATATTCTCAAAGATAGGCTTGGTTTTGATGCGGCATTAAATTACAAAGACGCAAATTTTCGACAAAACCTAAAAGACTCAACCCCCAATGGCCTTGATGTGTATTTTGATAATACAGGCGGAATGATATTGGGTTCAGCCTTATTTAGAATGAACCCAGGTGGCCGAATAGCTTGTTGTGGCGTTGTTTCTCAATACGATACTAGCTCCCCTGAACCTGGACCAAGAGGAATTCCTGGACTGCTAATTAACAATCGCATCAAAATGGAAGGTTTTTTAATCTTTGATTTTGCTGAAAAATACGACCGCGCCACCGATGAGATACTGGAGTGGATAGGGTCAGGAGATTTAAAAATCTTAACTGATAAAGTTGAAGGATTAGAAGCTGCACCTGAAGCTTTTGTTGATTTATTGGCGGGTGGAAACATAGGAACACGTATCGTTAGATTGAGTTAATAAAAGAATGAATTCTGCTGACGCGTTGATTAAAACTTTGATAGAAAATGGCTTGGAAGTTGTGTTTGCTAATCCGGGCACCTCAGAAATGCACTTAGTGGCAGCAATTGATCATCACCCAGAAATCAGGCCTGTGCTAGGCTTGTTCGAAGGCGTTGTGACAGGTGCAGCTGATGGATATGCTCGTATGTCAGGAAAAGCAGCAGCTAATTTATTGCATTTAGGCCCGGGACTTGGGAACGGCTTCGCCAACATACACAACGCTAAAAAAGCCAGAACTCCCATGTTAAATATTGTTGGAGATCATGCAACTTATCACCTTCAATACAATGCTCCTTTAACCTCAGATCTCGATGGATTGGCCAAAGCCAGTTCGGATTGGGTTGGAAGAAGCTCTTCTCCTGATGATTTGTCTGCATTGGGTTCAAAAGCTTGGCAAGCGGCTCATAAATTTCCGGGACAAATTGCTACTATGCTGGTGCCAGCAGATTGTGCTTGGGGTGAAACAGATAATTTAGGAAAGAAGTTAGACATCCAAGGACCTGAAGGGATTGACGATGCTCTGGTCGATGAAGCCTATAAGGCACTATCTTCAAATTCCAAAACGATGCTTTTTTTAGGAGGTGAATTTCTAGATGAAGAATGCGTAACCTTGGCTGGGAAAATAGCTACAGCTTCGGGTTGCAGATTGGCAACGGACACCTTTGTGAAACGTCATAGGCGAGGTGCGGGTCTTACTAAAGTTGAACCCATACCTTATTTTGCAGAAATGGCTGAAGAATTCTTGTCGGGAGTTGAAACTATTGTTTTTATTGGCACCAGACCCCCCGTTTCTTTCTTTGCTTATCCAGGTAAGAAAAGTTTTTTGTCACCTGATGAGTGCACTCTGATTGAATTGGCTTCTCCTTTTCAAGATGGAAAATATGCTCTCCATGCTCTGAACGATATGTTGAAAGGAAATTCTATTGATGGACATTTAATTCCTGAGAATGATGCACAAGCTCCGACCTCAGGTGAATTAGACCCTGCAACCTTGGGCCCCTTGTTTGCCAGTCTTTTACCAGAAGATGCAGTGGTGTGTGATGAGGCTGCAACTTCAGGTTTTTTTGTAACGCCACACGCATGGAATGCGAAACCCCTTGATTGGTTGGCTCTGACAGGAGGATCCATAGGCCAAGGATTGCCTTTAGCAACAGGAGCTGCAATAGGTGCTCCAGACAGACCTGTTATTTGCCTCCATGGAGATGGAGGTGCAATGTACACCATTCAGGCTTTATGGACTCAAGCAAGAGAAGGACTCAATGTTACAAACTTAATTTTCTCTAATAAAGCTTATGCAATATTGCAAGTAGAATTAGAAAGAGTAGGGGCATTGGAAACAGGTGATAGGGCAACTTCAATGCTTTCGTTAGACAACCCTGAGATTGATTGGGTTTCTCTTTCTAATTCATTAGGAGTTCCAGCGAAGAGAACACTGTCGGTAGAAGAGTTTCACAAAGCTTTTTCCGATGGCATAAGTTCAGAAGGGCCTAGTTTAATAGAGATCGTTATATAGAAGAATCTAAATGAAAATTATTTTAAGAATTATTGCTGCACTGACTGTTTTTTCCATTACTGCTTTTGTGCTACTGCAGGTTCCTTCCGTGCAAGACAGGCTTATGACATCTGTTCTGGCAGGGATGGCTAATACTTCTAATAATCTTCCAAAAGAAGATTCACTGAGTGCTGCCGTTTGTGGATCAAGATCACCCATTCCTAGTCTGGGAAGAGCTGAAACATGTATTTTAGTAAAAGCAGGTAATGATATCTTTATCGTGGACACAGGCGCTGGAAGCGTCAATAACTTGAGAAGCTGGAATATCCCATTTAGCAAGATTAATGCAGTTCTTCTAACTCATCTACATTCAGATCATATATCTGATCTTCCAATATTGCATCAAGCCGCATGGATTATGCAGAATCGAAAAGACAAATTGAAAGTGTTTGGTCCAGAAGGAGTTTCTCTAGTTACCGAAGGATTTGAAAAGGCTTATGAACGTGATTACGACTTTAGAAGTGAACACCACGGCGAGGCTATCGCATCTCGTCAGTATGCCGGCTTCAATACTCATGTTATAGATTTGAATAAGCCTGTGTTGTTTGATAATGGCGATCTGAAGATTACCGCATTTAAAGTAATCCATGAGCCCATTGAACCAGCGCTTGGTTACAAATTTGAATACAAAGGAAGGTCGCTCGTAATTACTGGTGATACTTCTTATGCACAAAGCGTGATTGATAATTCTATGGGTGTTGATGTTCTTTTTCATGAAGCTCAAGCCAATCATATGGTTGCAGTTATAGAAAACTTTGCCTTACAGAACGGGGCAAAACTTCGAGCCAAACTTATGGCTGATATTAAGACTTACCATACAACGTTGATTGAAGCTGCAGATATAGCTAATAAAGCCGGAGTTAAGAAATTAGTTTTTTATCACTTAACGCCAGCACCTAGCAATTATTTAACTGAATTGATGTTTGTAAGAGGGGTTGATGAAGTTAGAGAAGACTGGCTGCTTGTTCAAGATGGCACGTTAGTAGTTTTACCCGTTGATTCAGAAGAAATTATGGTTACAACCATGTAGTTTTTAGGCCTTAAATTAACTTGCTTAAAAACCAACAGTAACCTAATATTTACCGCCCGAATTTTAGAAAATATTGATTTAAAAAGGAGAATATATGCGTAATGCAGTAATAGTAGACAGCGTCAGAACGGGATTAGCAAAATCATTCCGTGGTGGCTTTAATAACACTCGTGCAGATAATATGACAGCTCACATTGTCAATGCACTTTTAGAAAGAAACCCGCAGGTAGATGCTTCTATGGTGGAAGACATTATCTTAGGTTGCGGAAACCCTGAAGGGGCTCAAGGACATAACATTGCAAGAAATGTTGCTGTTCTTTCAAACCTTCCTATTGAAACTGGTGGAATCACAGTAAATCGTTATTGCTCTTCTGGTCTTAATTCAATAGCAATGGCTGCAACTCAAATCCAAAGTGGTTTTTCAGATTGTATTATTGCTGGAGGAGTAGAATCTATAAGCACTTCTCAAGGGCACACGAACATGCACATGTACGTTAATGAAGATCTGGCTGCAAACGCACCAGGAATTTATCATGCAATGGGAACTACCGCTGAAGCAGTAGCACAAAGATACGACGTTTCAAGAGAAGCCCAAGATGAATACGCACTTTCAAGTCAACAAAGATGCGCAGCTGCTCAAGATGCTGGCCGTTATGATGATGAAATTATTCCCATGGCTACAAAAATGATGCTTAAGAATAAAGAAACGGGTGCTGAAAAAGAAGTTGATGTTGTAGTGGATGGAGACGATTGCAACAGGCCTCAAACAACACTTGAAGGTCTTGCAAGCTTAAACCCAGTTTTTGATCCAGAAAACGGATCTGTAACTGCAGGCAATGCATCTCAACTTTCCGATGGAGCTTCTGTCACACTCGTCATGAGTGAAGAGAAAGCAAACGAACTAGGTCTAAAACCATTGGCTTATTTCCGAGGTTTTACAACTGTTGGTTGTCAGCCAGATGAAATGGGCATAGGTCCAATTTATTCTATACCTAAACTTCTTAAATCTGCTGGTTTAACCGTAGAAGATATAGACCTTTGGGAGCTGAATGAAGCATTTGCATCTCAAGTTGTTTACATCAGAGATCAGTTGAATATTCCAACTGAAAAGCTAAACATCAATGGTGGTTCGATTGCTATTGGTCATCCTTTTGGCATGACAGGCTCTAGACAAGTTGGTCACCTAACAAGAGAGTTAAGACGTACTGGTGGTAAGTACGGAATAGTAACTATGTGTGTAGGTGGTGGAATGGGAGCTACAGGCTTATTTGAAGCTATCCCAGAGTAAATCTCTGTTGTCTAAGGAGGTATTTGTCCTTGGACGAACATAAAATAATTCAGAAATATTTCTCTGATGTCGGTTCCGCTTATTTAGCGGAACAGGGCGTCAGAGTTTCTGTTGGTGATGATGCTGCGATCATTAGCAACTCTTCTGACAAAGAATTAATAGTTTCAATTGATACATCCATAAAAGACGTTCACTTTCTTTCTTCCATGAATGCAACGGATATAGCTTACCGTTCTGTGGCCATTGCCCTCAGTGATTTAGCTGCTTGTGGAGCGACTCCAGCTTGGTACACCTTAGCGTTAACCATGGAAGATTTTGATGAGGAGTGGTTAAAAGATTTTAGTGAAGGATTGAGAATAATTTCTGAAGAATTCAAATTCCCTTTAATTGGAGGAGATACCACTAAAGGATCTTTATCTATTTCTGTTCAAGTAACAGGATACTGTGATCCAGGTAAGGCACTAACAAGAAAAGGATCTATAGAGGGAGATTTAGTGTTTATTTCAGGCTTCATAGGCGAAGCTTCCAGAGGTCTAAGGGCTCTACAGAACGATGAAGATAATACAAAAGAAATTTCATCTTATCTCAGGCCCCGTGCCAGGATTGACTTAGGGCAAAGATTAATAGGAATAGCCAGCTCTGCAATTGACGTTTCTGATGGATTGATTAAAGACTTAGGACATATTTGTTCAGAATCAAATTTAGGTTGTGAGATATTGATAGATGATATTCCAACCAGCCTTACAGAACCTTTAACAAGTGGAGAAATTAATCAGGGAGATGATTACGAAATATGTTTTTCTGCTAATGAAAAATACTTATCTGAGATCGAAGGAATTGCAGAAGAACTCAAGATCCCCATAACGGCTATAGGAAAAATGACAAAAGGAAGCTCTGTTACGGTAAAAGACAGTCAAGGTATTGAAGTAAAAATTCAAGATGGGTACGGTCATTTCTAGAGGATAATATGAATCTTAAAAAACTGCTTTCTTTTATATCTTTAGGTTTTGGTTCAGGACTTTCTCCCATAGCCCCAGGTACGGCAGGGAGTGTAGTTGCTGCTTGTATTTACTATTTTCTCTTCTCTTCTTTTATAGAGAATTATGTTCACTTCTTCTTATTTATTTTATTTATTATTTTTTGTTTTTTAATTGGACTCTACATTTACCCTCGGACGGTTGAAGGTGAAGAAGACCCTGGTAGTTTTGTTTGGGACGAGTTTGTTGGAATGTGGATAGCATGTATACCAATTGCACTATTTGAAAAAGGGTTGCCTTGGCTGTTCTTAGCTTTTGTACTTTTTCGTTTGTTTGATATATGGAAGCCAGGTCTTATTAAGGAATATGACAACAAAGAAGGTGCTTTCAATGTCATGATTGATGATGTTTTTGCAGGGTCTTTATCTGCCTTAATTGTTTTTGTGATGTTATTGATAATATATTGAATAAGATTTTAGGGATTAAAGTAAAATAGCCGCAAACAAGGACAATCTCTTGAAAATAAAAACTTTAGCGAAAGCAAAATTACCCACACCATGGGCAGAATTCTCTATTACGGCATTTGAAGATACTTCCAATAATGAAGAACATCTAGCCATATCCCTTGGTAAGCTTGATGATAACCCTTTGCTCAGAATCCATTCGCAATGCCTAACAGGAGATGCTTTGTTTAGTCTAAGGTGTGATTGCGGCTCGCAATTGGAGATGGCGCTTAAAACAATAGCAGCTGAAGGAAATGGCCTAATTATTTACATGGCACAAGAAGGCAGAGGAATAGGTTTGGGAAATAAAATAAAGGCCTACGAACTTCAAGACAAAGGATTGAATACAATAGAAGCGAATGAAAGTTTAGGTTTTGAAGCCGACGAAAGAAACTATTCTGTTTGCGGAGAAATTTTATCTTCAATGAATATCTCTGCGGTTAGGCTGATGACAAATAATCCACTAAAGATAGAGGGCCTGGTAGATTCGGGCATTGATGTTGTTGATAGAGTTTCTATAGAAGTTGATGCTTCTGAACACAACAAGGACTATTTAGGAGTAAAGGCTGACCACATGGGTCATCTTCTTAAGAAATAAGGTCTAGTCTTTTTTCTATCGCTGCCAACACTTCCTCTTCAGCCAATCCTGTTGTAACTTTTTGTTGCTGTTGATCTCCGTGATCAATAAATTCATCCGGTAAACCAATAATTAGATGCGAAACATTTGTACCTTCTTTCGAGAGGCATTCTGCAATGGCAGATCCAGCTCCACCTTGTGAACTATTTTCTTCCAAAGATACTAGAAGTTTAAATTCCTTAGAAATTTGAGCAATTTTTTTAACGTCTAAAGGCTTAACAAAGTTCATGTCTATGACCGTTGCATCTATTTTTTCTGAAACCATTAGTGCTGTTTCTAAACAATTGCCAAAAGATAATAGGGCAGTCGTTTTGTTTTCAGAAGATCTTACTTCGGTACTTTTACCTATTTCAATTTCACTGTCATCTTTATGTATTGGTTGAGAAGAACCTGTTCCTCTGGGGTAGCGAATGGCCACTGGCCCTTCGTAATTAAAGCCTGTATTGAGCATCTTCCAGGCCATGTCTTCGTTGGAAGGTGTCATGATGATCATGTTGGGTATGCATCTAAGGTAGGAAAGATCGAAAGCTCCTTGGTGGGTAGCTCCGTCCGCTCCTACCAGACCAGCTCGGTCAATTGCAAATAAAACATCTAAATTTTGTAGGGCTACGTCATGAATCAATTGATCGTAGGCTCTTTGCAAGAAGGTGCTGTAAATGGCGACAACCGGCTTCATTCCTTCACACGCCAAACCAGCAGCAAAAGTTACGGAATGTTGCTCAGCAATGGCAACGTCGAAATATCTGTCTGGAAATTCTTTGGAGTATTTAACCATTCCTGAGCCTTCCCTCATAGCTGGAGTAATGGCCATGAGTCTTTCATCGTTCTTAGCTTTGTAACAAAGCCAATCGCCAAAAACCTCTGAATAAGAAGGAGAGGATTTAGTTTCAACTTCTTTTGCTTGCGCGCTTTCTGCTCGTTTAATCTTATTAATAGCATGGAAACTAATCTGATCTTTTTCTGCAGGAGAAAAGCCTTTACCTTTGGTTGTGATGACGTGAAGAAAACGAGGCCCTTTAAGTCTTTTCATGTCTTCTAAGATTTTTACTAACCCAATGGAATCATGCCCATTAACTGGACCTATGTATTCAAAACCCAACTCTTCAAACAGGGTTCCTGGAGCTACCATGCCTTTGGCGTGTATTTCTGCTTTTCTAACGAAAGCTTTAGCGGCAGGCACGTAAGTTAATACTGTTTTTCCTCCTTCACGGATTTTGTTATAGGTTCTGCTGGCCCATATTCTAGATAGATAATTTCTAAGACCTCCCACATTTTCAGAGATGGA
>Ga0209402_10004922_pt1 | contig 12061 bp, 13 predicted proteins | sample ArcticOcean_MG_C_3_FD_187437 | JGI IMG/M metagenome (GOLD analysis project Ga0209402, IMG submission 187437) | Marine microbial communities from western Arctic Ocean - ArcticOcean_MG_CB8_126 (SPAdes) (version 2) | ecosystem: Environmental > Aquatic > Marine > Oceanic | place: Arctic Ocean... | reverse complement strand
ATTCGGTGCACGGCGGCCATCCACCATTTGGGCGAACCGGAGGCCATGCCGCCCCGGGCGCCAGGGCCCATGGCCTTTGCTGACGCTGGCTATGTGACCGAGATACTAAGCGGCGCCGGCTTTCGGAATATCGAGATCAAGACCGAGACTTGTGACCTGATCGGCGCCTCTTCTCTCGCCGAGACTGCTGCCTTAGCCTTGAATGTGGGCCCGGCCAGCCGATTGATCAAACTGCACTATCCCGCCCCCGATATCATCGCGGCCATCAGCGCTGAAATTGAGGCAGAGCTAGCGCCTTACCAAAGCGCGGATGGTGTCAGGATCCCAGCCCGGCTGAACTTCGTCCAGGCCAGCAACTAAACCTCCGCATATTTCTCCACGGTACCTCGCCAGGCTAGGACTTCCTCCGGGTTGCCAAGGCGGGTCTGCAGACCGGCCATGGGCGTCACGGGGACCAACAGGCGGTCGACGCCGGCGGCGGCCAGGGCCGGAATTTCATCCAAATCGTTGGGTAGCGATGTGGTGATCTCGATGGCGTCGGGATCACGGCCATGTTCAACCGCGCTGGCCTTGGCGATGGCGATCAATTCCGCCGGCGCGCCCCGGGCCGGGAAAAATCCGTCGCCCAGACGGCCAGCCCGACGGGCTGCCGGCTTGGAATGGCCGCCGACGATGATCGGGACGCTGCCGTTGACGGGTTGCGGCCGGCAATAGACGTTGTCAAAGTTGGCGAATTCGCCGTGATAGGTGGGCTTGTCCTGGCTCCAAAGGGCGCGCATGGCACCCACATAATCGTCCGTACGGGGGCCCCGATCGTCAAATGGGGTGCCGATGGCATCGAACTCCTCACGCATCCAGCCGACGCCGATGCCCAACAGCACGCGCCCGCCTGACATATGATCCAGGGTGGCCACCTGTTTGGCTATGATCACCGGATTGTGCTGCGGCAGGATCAGGATACCCGTAGCTAGTTTGATGGACGTGGTCGCCGCCGCCACATAGGCCATCCAGATCAGGGGGTCAGGCAGGGGGACATCGTCTTGACCACCGGCCATCTTGCCATCATCTGAATAGGGATATGCTGATTGATAGCCCTCCGGCACCACGGTGTGTTCGACGGTCCAGGCCGACTCGAAACCGGCCTCCTCGCCTGCCTGTACCAGTTCAACCGCTAACGCGGGATCAATATAGCGGCCCGTATTACAATACCGTAATCCGAATTTCATGGCTTATCTCCCAGTTGGCTTTCCACCATCATGAGCGCTGATGGCCCGCCGATCAACCGCCCTGTAACAGCGCAGACGCCGCCATCCATAGCAAACGCAGGCCCAAGATGGTGAGCAGTATGGTCAGAGCATAATTAAAACGGCTGTCGCCCATGCCATGCAACAGACGCCGTCCGGCTAAAGTGCCCAAAAAACCCGTGGCGATCATGCCGGCGACCAGGGGCAGGTAGGGCGCGTAATTGAAGCCCAGTAACCCGAACACACCGATTTTAAGGCCGTGCTGTATGACCATGGCGCCAGCCTGGGTGCCCACATGGGCCATGCGGTCCAGGTTCAAGGTCTTGATGACCGCAGTGACCAAGGGCCCGGTGCCGCCAATAAACATGGTCAGAAAGCCCGAGGCGCAGCCTCCCAGCAACAGAACGGCGCGTCCCGCCGTGGCCGGCACCTTGCCCCAGGCGGACCACAGAACGAACAATCCCACGGCGAGGAACAATAGCCAATCAGGCAGGCGTACGGCGATCAGGCCCCCGATGGTGGCGCCGACTACCCCACCCAGGGTCAGCTGCAAAACCGCCCGCAGATGGATATGCCGAAGCATGACCAGGGCCCGGCCGAAGTTGGAGCCGATCTGCACCACCCCATGCACCGGCACCAGGGCAGCCGCAGGCATCACGGTTGCCATCATCGCTAGCAGGACCAGGCCGCCGCCCAGGCCAAAGGCGGCCGAGATTAACGATGTGAAGGCGCTGACCACCAACAGCAGTATGGCAACCCAGGGCGCCAGCTCATTGGGTAGCAGGCCGGCCCAATCGACTTCGATCAACAGCACGCCCTACATTGAGGCATCAAGTCGATAGATCCGATTGGCCGTGTCATGAAACAGCTTGGCCTTTTCATCCGCCGAAAAATTGGAGGTCAACAGCTTGAAGCTGTTCCACAGGACATTGTAGCTGCAGGACACTAAATCCACGGGAAAGTTAGACTCGAACATGCATCGGTCTGGGCCAAACTGTTCGATCGTATGGTCGTAGTATTGCCGGGTCGCCTGCATCAATTCTTTCGAGGTTGGCGGCCGGTCTTGTTCGTGCCAGCCAAAGCCATTCAACTCCATATTGATGCCGCCCAGCTTAGCCACCACATTTTCGCAGCCGGCCAGCGCCGTTATATCCTGCTGCCATTGGCTGAAATCCTCATCCCGCTTGCCTTCATAGGGCCCGATACCGACGGGCCCGCCGAAATGATCAAGGATGATTGTGGTGTCGGGGAAGGCCTGGGCCAATTCGGTCAGTTCGTTGATCTGGGTGTGATAGCACCAGCCTTCAAAACTCAAATTATGCCGCGCAAGATGGGCGAAGCCCTGGCGGAAATTTCCCTGCCGGTACAAATGTTGCGGCGGTTCGCAGCGGGCATTGGGCACGTCTGGCGAGGCATCCCAGGTGCAGGAATGGCGGATACCGCGAAAACGCCCACCTCCCAAGACCACATGCGCCGCCAAAACCTCGTCCACGGCGTCGCCCAGGCATAGATCCGCATGCCCGACGATGCCGGCGGCGATACGGGCCTTGCCATACAATCCGCTGGCGCTCATGGCGGCGATGCCATTAACGAACTGGGTTTCGCCAAGCATCCGCATTGGTACCGGACCGCGCGCCTTGACCATGGCGCCGCATTCAATGAAGACGGTGGAGACCACGTTATGGCCGCAATTCACATCGGCCAATATCTCATCCAGCAAATAACGGTGGGCTACTCGGCTGTGCACGAACTCCCAAAGATGATGATGCGGGTCACAGATCGGCAGGACTGGATCCAGCGTTTCCTCTTCCACCTGTGCCAGCCATTCGGCATTTGTCGATTTCGTTGGCATCTCAATTATCCTCCCATGCACAACTAAGGCCCTACAAGTTTGGCCAGTTGACGGCGGCGGTCAAGGGATTTGGCAATGTGGTAATCATCGGGCCGCTTTACCCAGGACCTGGGATGCATGATAAGCTGATGCGTCCAAGCCGTCCGTATGGGCGCAACGGCCAATGGGAACGCCATGCCTCAGGACGATGAAACGAACGCCGATAGCGACGTACTGATCGACGCTATCGGCAATCTGCTGTCGCCTCTGCTGAATGCCATGGAGGCGCTGGGCTATGTCGGCCGCCATTTTCATCCGCCGCACCTGGCTGAATTAATGGCCGGCGTGGCGGAGGTGGATCAGCCGTTGCGCCAGGGCTTGGCGCGGTTTCGTGCCATCACCTGGCCGGAGCATCTGAGCGCCTTCACGTCCCGGATGGAAGCGGCGGCGGATGCGGTTTGCCTCGGCTTCAATAGTCTGCAGGCCGCCGTCGACGCGCCGGATGGTACCATCCATGCCTATCGCGGCATCCGCCAGAACAACAGGGCCTGCGCCGCCCTGTATCCCTTGGCCAGCAGACTGCCCCCCATCAACCGCCTTTTTCTGGACGATGCCGGGCGGGCCGACGAGGCGCTGGTAGAAAAGCTGGCGATGGCCGATGCCGGGCGGGAAAACGTCGGCATCATGCATACCAATAACGATAGCGGCAGCCGTGGCGGCTTTTCCATGTATGTGCCGGAATATTATGACGCGGAGATCTCCTATCCCCTGATCGTCGCCCTGCATGGCGGCAGCGGCCATGGCCAGGATTTTTTGTGGGCCTGGTTGCGGCAGGCGCGCAGCCAGGGCGCCATCCTGATCAGCCCCAGTTCCATCGACCGCACCTGGTCGTTGCAGGCGCCCGACGCCGACGGTGCCAATATCGAGCGCGTGGTGACGCTAGCCAGGGCGGAATGGAATATTGACCCCGCCCGCCTGCTGTTGACCGGAATGAGCGATGGCGGCACCTTTACCTTTGTCTCGGGTTTGGGTACGGCGTCGCCCTTTACCCACCTGGCGCCGGTCTCCGCCTCGTTCCATCCGCTGCTACTGGAGATTGTGGACTCGGAACGCATCAAGGGGCTGCCGGTCTATCTGACCCACGGCGCCCTGGATTGGATGTTCCACGTCGATATCGCCCGCGCCGCCAAGGACGCCTTAACCGGGGCTGGCGCCGATCTGATTTACCGCGAAATCGCTGATTTGTCCCACACCTATCCTAGCGATGAAAATTCCCACATCATGGAGTGGTTCCTGGCGGGTGGGCGGTAGCGACAACAAACAATTTCGGCTAGCATCAATGATGTTTGAATAAACAATCAGAAATTTTGGGAGAAAGAGACATGGCGGATTCGCATGCTGGACAGTGTTTTTGCGGCGCAGTTGAGTTCGAGGTTTCTGGCGAGCCCGCCGCGGTGGGCTATTGCCATTGCGTCGATTGTACGACCTGGGCCGGCGCACCCATCAATTCCTTCAGCTTGTTTCCCCTGGGCAGCGTCACCGTTACCAAAGGCGAGGATAAGATCGGCACCTTCAGTAAGACCGAAAACTCGGCCCGGAAATTCTGCCAGACCTGTGGTGGTCATTTGTTTAGCGACCATCCGGGGATGGGCCTGGTTGATGTCTACGCGAACGTGGTTCCGGGCCTGAAACACGAGCCGACCTTGCATGTATACTATGCGACTAAGTCGGTTTCCATGACAGATGGCCTGCCCAAGTTCAAGGATCTGCCGGCGGAATTCGGCGGCTCGGGCGACCTGCTGCCTGATTAACCAGGAGGGCTACCATGACCGTAGGACCACGAATGCTCGGTAAAGTCGCGCTTGTGACGGGCGGCGCCTCGGGGATCGGCGCGGCGACCGCTACCGCCTTTGCCGAACATGGCGCCTCCGTGGTGGTAACGGATGTGAATGACAATTTGGGCCACGCCATGGTGGATAAGATTACGGGAAACGGCGGTGAGGCGATCTATCTGCGCCTTGATGCCACCGATGAGGCGCAGTGGATCGCTGCCGTGGCCGAGACTATGGCGAAATACGGTCGTCTTGACGTGTTGGCTAACATCGCCGGGGTCACCGACCGCCGGGACGACAACAAATCCCTGATCAAGATTGAGGATGCCACGGTGGAAAACTGGGACCGGGTCTTCGCGGTGAACTCGACCGGCGTCTTCCTGGGCGTCAAGCATGCCATTGCCCCCATGCGGGCGGGCGGTGGCGGCTCGATCATCAATATCTCGTCCATCTACGGCATCGTCGGATCGGTTGGCGGCGCGGCCTATCATTCATCGAAAGGCGCGGTCCGGGCCCTCTCCAAATCGGCGGCTATTCAATATGCTGGCGACAAAATTCGCGTCAATTCGGTGCATCCTGGCTTTGTCGATACTCCCATGACTGCCCCCGCCCATGAAAACCCGGCGCTGGCCGCCCCGCGGCTAGCCGCCACGCCCTTGGGCCGGTTCGGCGCACCCGAAGATATAGCCATGGGTTGTTTGTTCCTGGCCTCGGACGAAAGCACCTGGATGACCGGTTCCGAACTGGTCATCGACGGCGGCATGATCGCGCAGTAGAGAGCATAAGCGGTCAAATCACGCCGTCTTCGCGTAGCGTATCTACCGCAGCCTTGTCCATGTTCAGCCAACTGCCAAAGACATCCTCGGCATGTTCGCCCAGTAAGGGGGCTGGCTTCACAGTGGGCGGCGCGCCGTCGTGGCGTACCGGCCAGGCGGGCATTTTAAAGGCCCCATTTGTCGGGTGTTCTATGGTCTGCATGATGCCGCGCCGCTCGAAACTCGGATCGTTTTGCAGCTCGTCCGTATCCAGAACCGCGCCCGCGGGGATGCCGGCGGCGCCAACCAGGCGCATGGCCTCGTGCTTGTCGTACTGTCGGGTCCATTCCGAAACCATGGCGTCGATTTCGTCTTCGCGCTCGGCCCGGATCGCGCCCGTTGCGTAGTTTGGATCTCCGACCAGGTCTTCTCGTCCGATCAATTCCAACAAGCGCTGCCAATGCAGCGGATTGGCCCGGCTGGTATAGATATAGACGTAATCGTTGGGCCCACCGGGCTTGCAGGGGAAAATTCCGCTGGGTGGATTAGGCCCCGACAGCAGTTTGGCGCCGGCCCTTGGCGCGGCCATGCCAAAACTAGCCTGGGCCGCGAAGGCAACGCGGATGTAATGCAGCATGGCATCCTGCATGGCCAGCTCCAGACGTTCGCCCTTGCCCGTGTCCTTGCGCCGGTACAGCGCCGCCAGGATCGAGACCGCCAGCAACATGCCGGTGCCGGTATCGCCCAGGGTAGTGCCCGGCTTGACCGGGGGGCCGTCCACCTCTCCGGTGATGCTCATGACCCCGCCGCAGGCCTGGGCGATCATGTCGAAGGCCAGGTTGTTTTCGAATGGGCTGCCCGCGCCAAAGCCCTTGACCTGGGCATAGATCAGGGCCGGATTAACCTTTGCCAGGACGTCATAGCCCAGGCCTAGGCGCTCGATGGCGCCGGGGGCAAAATTCTCCACCACCACGTCCGCCGAACGGGCCATATCCTTGACCAGTGCCACGCCGCGCGGATCTTTTAAATTGATTGTGACGGACTTCTTGGAAGAATTGAACAGTAGGAAGTACCAGGAATCCTTACCCGGCGGCTGGGCGAAAGAACCGCGGCCAGGATCACCGCCCTTTGGGTTTTCCACCTTCACCACCTCCGCTCCCAACCAAGCCAGGGCCTCCGTACAGGAGGGCCCCGCCTCGAACTGTGTGAGATCCAGAATGCGCACGCCGTTTAAGCAGCCCGCGCCGGAATTGCCGCCATCGTCACTCGCCATGTTTATTATTCCTCATTCTCAAAGCTAAGCATCCTGTTTCCATTTTGACAGCAACAGGCTAGAAAGGCAGCCGAATAATAATTCGTTCTGAATTGGGGAGGCTAAGACAAATGATTTATGAACTGCGTATCTACCATTGTGTGCCGGGCCGTTTGCCGGACCTTTTGAAGCGTTTTGAAACCATCACGCTGCCGCTGTGGGAGCAGCATGGCATTCGCCAGGCCGGATTCTGGACCACGATGGTGGGCGAATCGAACCAGGACCTGACCTACATGCTGGCCTGGAATTCCCTGGCCGAACGCGAAGAAAAGTTCGGCGCCTTCGCGGCCGATCCGGAATGGTTATCCAAACGGGCCGAGACCGAGGCCAATGGCCAGATCGTTGCCTCGCTGAGCAGCCAGTTCTTGGCCCCGACAAGCTTCTCGTCCGTAAAATAGTCATCGCTACCGCCGCAGAGCTGCGGTCTCGACCCGGATACGATGGGCCAGCAGCAGGGCGTTGAGGATCGAAAATGTGATGGCGATGGCGTAGGCGGAAAACGCGAGAGGCAGGACGGCAATTTCCGCTGACACCACCAGATAATTGGGGTGGCTCAGCCAGCGATAGGGCCCGGCCGTGATCAGGGGTGCGTCCGCCACGGTGATAATACGGGTGCACCAATAAGGGCCCAGGCTGACTAGCACCCAGACCCGGCCGATTTGCAGCAGGGCGAACAGGGCCAGCCACCACCAATTGACGGTGGAGCCCTGGCCAACCCAGACCGCCAGGGCCGCGAACCAACCGCCATGGACCAAAAAGAAAAACGGGTAGTGCCTGGCGCCGGCCTCGACCCCGCCCCGGGCGCGCAGCCGCGCCTCGTTATGGCGGCTATAGAGCAATTCGCCCAGGCGCTGGGCGGCGACAAGCGCCAGGATAATCCACTCGGTCAATCGGTTTCCATCAGGGCAAAGGCGGCGGTAAAGCCAGGGCCCATGCTGGTCAACAGCATGCGCCGGTTGGGCGCCTGCCCCGACAGGCGCAATTCCTGCAGCACGAATAGCACGGTGACGGCGGACATGTTGCCGTGCCGGCGCATGACTTCCCGCGCCTCCACCAGGCCGCCAGGGGGCAAGCCGAAGACGCCTTCGAGCGCATCCAGCACCTTGGCCCCGCCGGGATGGGCAAGAAAATGGTTGATCTGCTGCCGTTGCAAGCCGTGGCGGTCCAAAAATTCGTCCAGGGCCAGGTGAAAGTCGCGCTCGACGATGGTCGGAATATCGCGGGAAAAAATCACCCGCAGGCCGTCATTGCCCGCATCCCAGCCCATCACGTCCAGGGTGTCGGGCCAAGTATGTTCGCCCCAGGCGGTGATCGCAGGGCCGGTGCCGGTGGTCGAGATTACGGCGCCGGCCGCGCCGTCACCAAACAGGGCGGTGGCGATGATATTGCTTTTGCTGCGGTCGCCGTGGCGCAGGGTCAAGCTGCACAATTCCACGACTAGCAACAAAACCCTGGCGCCTGGTTGACCTCGGGCCAGTGCGGCGGCGCGCGACAGGCCCTGCACGCCACCGGCACAGCCCAGGCCGAAAACCGGCAACCGCTGCACATCCCGGCGAAACGGCATGCGGTCGACCAGCACGGCATCCAGGCTGGGCGTGGCAATGCCGGTGGAGGATATGGTGACGATGATGTCGATATCGGCGGGCGTTAAACCTGCGTCAGCGATGGCCCCGGCGGCGGCCTGTTGCAACAGTACGCCGGCGTGCAGCAGGTACAGCCCGTTGCGTTCAGAGAAGTCGTGCGGTTGCAGGTACCATTCCAGCGGTTGGCAGGTATTCCGGGTCTCGATGGCAGTATTGCCGAAAATGCGCGCCAGACGTTCCGGGCTCATGGTTTTGGCCTGTTTGGAAAACAACCGGGCCGCGGCGGGCAAGGCGTCTTCCTGGTGCAGCACATAATCGGGCACCGCCGTTGCCAGGCCGTTCAAGCGTGCCGGTACGATCATGGATTACCTCTTGTTGCCAGATCAGGTCATAGTTAACGCCGGGTGGCGGCAGGTGGCAAGTAAATTGCCTGTGCGTTTGGTGGCTCGCACCTTCTTCCCGTTTCGCGCTAAAATATCTATCCTCATGGCTAGGCAAGCTTAATCGGGAGGGGTTTGGGCTTGTCGTTCAAGATGATCGTCTTGCCGGGCGATGGCATCGGACCGGAAGTGACGGCGGAAGCCGTGCGCGTCATGGAATGGTTCCGCGAACATCGCGGCTTGGACGTCACGCTCCGCCATGAACGCTATGGCGCGGCTGCCTACCATGCCCAGGGTACGGTCATCTCGGACGAGGCCATGGCCGACCTGCTGGCGGCGGATGGGGTTCTTTTTGGCGCCACGGGCGGGCCAGAGTTTGATGAAATTCCTATTGCGGCGCGGCGTCACGGCAGCTTGTTGCGCATTCGCCGGCATATGGAAGTGTTCGCTAATTTGCGCCCGGTGATCGGCTATGACGAACTGGCCGATACCATCTCCCTGAAGGCCGCGGCAATCCGTGGCGTCAATACTCTGGTTTATGAAACACCGGAAATTGAGCGGATCACCCGCTTTGCCTTTGCCCTGGCAAAACAGCGTGGGGGCCATTTGCATACCATCGATTAATCGAATGTTCTGCAAACCCATCAACTGTGGCGCAAGATAGTGACCCGCAATGGCACGGAGAAATATCCGGGGGTTCCCCTGGAGCATATGATCGTGGATAATTGCGCCATGCAGATTATCCGCGACCCGAAACAATTCGATGTTATGCTGGCCGATAACATGTTCGGCGACATTCTGTCCGATCTGGCAGGCGCCATCTCCGGCTCCTTGGAGATGTTGCCGTCCGCCTCGTTAAGCGCGGCGGACGGGGGGGCTGGCGCCCCGCCCTGGCCGCCGGCGTGCGAACCCCGGGAATTCTGGCGGCGGGGCCGCCTCGACCACTGAAATAACCGATGCGGTGCTGGACCAATTGCAGCGTTTGCATGATACAAAAACGCAACCCGTAGATTTGAAAGGCCTAGCTATGACCAATGGAGTGATTTCCGCCGATTGCCATCTCGACCTGATCTGGATGCCACCCGATGTGTTCACCGCCAATGCGCCCGCCGCCATGAAGGACCGCATGCCCTTTGTCACCGATGGCCCGAAGGGACCAATCTGGGTCTCCAACAACGGCAGCCAGTTCGGCCTGCAAAACGGCATGGGCTCGGCCGGCCGTGAATATGTCCCTGGCGTGATTCACCGATCTGACCGTATGGCGGAACAAGGCTTGTACTCGGACGGTAAGAAAGGCATACGGCGCCTGACCGAACCTGATTTGCGCGTCAAGGACCAGGATCTGGATGGTGTCGTGGGCGAAGTACTCTACGGCATTCTAGGTGCGTCGGCCCGGTTGAACGATCCGCCGGCCGCGATCGTAATGATGCAGATCTATAACGACTGGCTGGCGGAATTTTGCGGCACCCATCCCGACCGCTTCGCCGGCATCGCCTCGATACCCGGCCATGATATTGACGCGGCGGTGGCCGAAATTGAGCGGGTCGCCAAACGCGGCGCCGTCAAGGGTCTGGAAATTCCCTCCGTGGCTGGCGACAAGCCACTGTATCATGATCATTGGGCGCCGGTATGGGCTGCATCGGCGGCGGCAAAACTGCCCTTGCATTTTCATACCGTTGGCAGCAACCCGCCCGACTTTGCCGCCATGGAGCCACTTGAGGGACGGCGGGCCTTTGCCGTCTTCATCACCGCATTTCAGATGAATATGTCGCAAAAACTGATGGAAATCATTTATGGCGGCGCCCTGGAGACGCACCCGGATCTGAAGATTGTTATCGGCGAAAGCGGCGTGGGCTGGATTCCCTATATTCTGGACCATATGGACCAGGAATGGGAAGACCAGTTCAAGGACCTGACCCTGACCATGAAACCGTCGGAATATTGGTACCGCCAATGCTACGCCACCTTCCAAAGCGATCCGGTTGGCATGCGTCTGGTTGATCTGCTGGGCGAGAACAACATTATGTGGGGTTCCGATTTTCCCCATCCCGATGGCATCTGGCCCGATAGTCAGGAGTTTATTGAGCGGGAAATGAGCCATTTGCCCGGCGATATCCGGCACAAAGTGACCTATGGCAACGCCGCTAATCTGTATGGCTTTCCACAGCGATGAGCCGACAGCCGTAACGGATGTGTTGTGAAGCCGACGCCTTGGAACGCCACCACCACCCTGGCCGATCTGCCCCGTCTGGCGGCGGATCGCTGGGGTGGGCGGGAGGCGCTCGCGTTTGGGGACCTGCGGGAAACCTTTGCGGAACTTTCGGCGCGGGTCGATGCTCTAGCGCGTGGCCTGATCGGGGCAGGTGTGGGAAAAGGCGACCGGGTCGGCGTCTGGCTGAATAATTGCCCCGAATGGATCCATCTGCAGTTCGCCATCGCCCGGATCGGCGCCGTTCAGGTACCAATCAATACCCGTCTCAGGACCGCCGATGCGGCCTATATCATTGGCCAGGCCGAATGCAGCACTCTGATCACTCACAATACCTCCGGTCCTATTGATTATTGGGCCATGGTGCAGGAGATGGTGCCCAGTCATGAACGGAGCTGGGACGGCGCCATTGCCGCGAAAGCTTTCCGCGACCTGAAACGGATCATCATCAAAACGGCTGATCCCGGGGCCGATGCCCCCTTCGGCACCGGCCATTTGCGCGATCTGATAAGGGACGAGGAGCCAGAGTTGGAGGCGGAACTGGCCCGGCGCTCCGCCGCCGTAGACAGGGATGATACGGCCTTCATCATGTACACCTCCGGCACCACCGGCTTTCCCAAGGGCGTAGTGCGTGGCCATGGCTTTCTGCGCAATCAGGTAGACCGGGTCCGCAAGCTGGGCACCACGGAGCGGGACGTCGTGTATAACTATCTGCCTTTGTTTCATATCTTCGGCTATCTGGATGGGCCCATGCTATCCATGGCCACGGGAAACCGGCAAATCCTGAGCGAAACCTTCGACGCGGAAGTTTGCCTGGACGCCATCGAGGCCGAGGGCGTGACCCAGATTTCGGGCTTCGAAACCCACATGAAGGCGCTGTTGGAAGCCCAAAGGACCCGGCCGCGGAACTTATCT
>Ga0209402_10004917_pt1 | contig 12069 bp, 12 predicted proteins | sample ArcticOcean_MG_C_3_FD_187437 | JGI IMG/M metagenome (GOLD analysis project Ga0209402, IMG submission 187437) | Marine microbial communities from western Arctic Ocean - ArcticOcean_MG_CB8_126 (SPAdes) (version 2) | ecosystem: Environmental > Aquatic > Marine > Oceanic | place: Arctic Ocean... | reverse complement strand
ATTACCCAAGACCCAATAAACCAGATAATTTTCGTCTTTGATATTTACCAACTTAATAGTGTGCATTTCTTTTTTCGGTGGTTCAACTCTTATAGGATTCCGTTGATTGTATAATATAATACAAGCGTTTTTAATACACTGAATGTTACCAACTAACTGTACTGCCATTGGTGCGCCACGCATGTAATTTGACATAACGAGGTTCCCTAGGATCCTAAACCTATCCTTAACCTTCAACCACGAAGGATAATATACACGAACGTCGTCACTGATACGATAAGAACTGGTATCAGAGTTTTCTTTCACAATCTTTATGAACCGATTTTCATTGATTATACCTTGAATTGCTCTTTTCCATAAGTTTCTCAGGGCGCGGTCAAGCCGTGCGCGCCGGCGGGAGTCGGCGGCGGCCAGGCTTGATACAATCTCCTGAGAAACCCGCAGCGATGCGATCTCCGTCTCGATCTGTTGTATCGGCGTCTGTTGAGAAGCCCTCTGTAAGTTTATGCCGGGATTTATCCTTTGCCCGCACGTTGATCTGTTGTGACCCGCTTGTCTGCATATACTACACGGCATTGAGAATGATTTATTTGATCAACTCCTAACAATCAATCAAGTCAAATTTTTTAAGAAATTATTTTGTTTCTTGTTCTTTCTAAATAATTTAAATTCGCCTTCTTTATTGTAGCCCAAGCATTTATTATAAAAAATATTGTTTATATAAACAACAGGGGGAATATAGCAATCATAAGTAATATTTACTGAATTTAAATATTCCTGTTTTGTAAGATCACCACCATAATCAATTAATCTTAATTTAGATAAAGGTATTTTTATTCTATCGATAGTATTACATTTCATATTTACATAGAAATTTAATAAATAATATTTATCCCAATATTCGTTATCATTATATGTTTCGTAAATATATCTACCAGCACATTCATAGCAGCAGAAATTACCATTCATGTTAAATACATTATTAATATAACTTACAGGGTGACTATAAATTTCACCTTCTATATCATAACTACAATTCCAGCATTTATTATTATTATTGTTTATATATTCGCATTCTTGAAAATCAACTGAGGCATCGTTTGGTTTTATCGTTTCATCGGTCACCAAAATTTGTGATTGGGGTTTTTTAATACATGTAATGAGAACACTATCTAAACTATTACTATCAAAAACCGGATTAATATTTGAAATAATTTTATTTTTGGGTTTCCTACCTCTCTTTTTTTTAGGTTCAGTCATTTAAAAATAAAGATTACTTTATTCTTTAAGTTTAAATAGTAAATAAAAAAAATAGTAAAATTTTAAATGGGCGAAATTCATTTAGATTTTTTAAATTTTAATACAATACTTTTAACTCTGTTGATCTTATTAATTGGCGGATATCTATATTATGAAATTTACAAGATTAAAATTACACTAGCAGATATGAACTTAAGATTAAATTATTGTATGGATTATTATGATAATGATAATTCAAAGAGAGAACATGATTCACCCATGGCTCCAAGCCTAAATGGAGAAATGAATAATATTCCTAATATTGAATTAGATAGTAGAATATCTATTGATGCTATTGATACTATTGATGCTATTGATACTATTGATACTATTGATGCTATTGATACTATTGATACTATTGACACCTACAAAGAGGATGTTCGCGATATAAAACGACAAATGGCTTCGTCAAGAGACTCAGATAGTGATTCTGATAGAGATTCTGATAGTGGTTCTGATAGTGGTTATAGTGGTCCTGATATATCCCAAGAGGAAATAGAAAAAGACTATGGTAAAACGCAATTTGGCAATGAAACAAATAATGCGAGCATAGATGATATTCTTTCAGATAAGGTAATTATCATGGATAACAGTTTATCTGATATTTTAAATATTGATAATGATTTATCGAATATAGATGAATTTATGCTAACTATTAAAAATAGTGAACCAAAGAAAGAATATAATGAAATGACGGTTTCGGAATTGAAAAAAGTCTTAATTGAGATGAACTTACCAGTGAGTGGAAATAAAACGAAATTAATTGAGAGAGTTTTAGAAAATAAAAAGTAAATTTTTTTTCTAAAACAACATTATAAATATGAATATGAATAATATGAAAGTTACAGACAATGTTGAATTGGATTTTCCGGCGAGAATGAATGATGGTCGTATGTTCACAGATTATCGGCAAAATTGCACACTGAACAATAGTATGAGTAAGCAGATGGGTAGTTGGGAATATAGGGATTATTTAACGAATAATGCTTCCCAAGTTCATCAAAGTGTCTTGAGTAATCTTGAGGCGCAGGTGAAATGTAATAAATGTAGCGATAATACGGTATTGCCCGCTAAAACATTACTCAATTGTTCGCCAGAAAGTTGTACTTATCAGATGAATGATCCAAATGGTTTAGGACAAGACCGAATCTTTTAATTTATTGCTCTCCGTTGCTCCCTTTGCTTTGCTCTCCGTTGCTTTGCTCCCTTTGCTTTGCTCTATTGCTTCCAGTTATTTTTACATTCTAAACAAGTAATAAATTGCGTCATGGGTTCATCGGCGGATCTGGTCTGGAATTCATAATAACTACAAGAGCGACTCCCACATTTACCACATTTAAACATATCAGTCATAGCTTCAGGTTTTAGTTCATATTTTAATTTGTCTTTTTCAGCGAGTTTTAATAATAATTCACTCCATAATTCGGGATAAATATCATACTTTGATAAACTGGATATTTTTGTAGGATCTATTTCGTTGTTTAATATTTTATCTTTGAAGTTTAAATTGCCTAAATATGAATCACCTTTTAAATTACTATAAATACTTCTAATACGACTCAGATATAAAGATTTGAAAATATCGTTTTCCCAGTTTTTGATTATACCATTTTCACTTGAATACTTAAGACATGAATTATAAATATCTTTTTCCATTTGCCGACTTTTTTTATCATCTTGTAATACCTTATGAAACATAGTGAAAGATGAATTGCGAATATGCGACTTAAAACTACTATTTTCCATATTATGTATTACTAAAATTATTTATTTAAATAAATAATCAAATTTAGTTAAATATTTAGATCAATATTCATTGTTATCATAATCAAGTTCCGCACAACTATGATTAATGATTTCATATTCTTCTATCGTCGCATCATATTTATATTCTTCCTTATCTTCTTCCTCTTCATCTACTACGTCATCTGAATTATAATCACCGTATTCTCCATATTGATCACTATAAAATACACTATATTCCCCGATATTTATATCCAAATAATTTACCTTGTACTTTAAGATAAAAATATCACCATATATTTTTTTAATAGACGAATCCTCCTCAATAAAATCACTCTTACCTGACCGAGGTAAATCGTGAATATTTTCAAAACCATATTCACCATCATACCACCCATAACAAATAATCTTAGAATTATCGTATTCCCAAGTATATAATTTTTTTATATCCCCCGAACCTTGACTTTTGGATATCTTATGAAAAAACTTCTCAACCGTTTTACCATTATATTTTATCTCATCCATTCTACCATCTTTGAAAATCTGGATTAATTTCATAATATTATTTAAATAATAAATAATATTTTTAAGTATAAATGGACAAGATAACTTTTAAATCTAAAAATACCTTTGAGGATAGATATAATGAATCCGAAAAAATAAATAATAAATACCCCCATAGAGTTCCAATTATAGTAGAAAAATGTAATAAATCTACTCTAATTGATATAGATAAAAATAAATTTTTAGTTCCTGAAGATTTAAATATGAATCAATTTGTTTATATTATTCGTAAACGTATGAAACTAGATAAATCACAGAGTATATTTCTAATGGTGAACGATTCCGTGTGTCCCAGTAACACTCCTATTAGTGTAATTTATGAAGATCATAAAGATAAGGATGGATTTTTATATATAAAATATGCAAGTGAGAATACATTTGGCTAAACGGTTAAATAAACAAGTGTATTAACAAAATATTTTTATATACTTATATCAATAATGAACAATTATATTATTATCGCTATTTTATTAATAGTCTTATATTTCTTATATAAACCCGATATTTCATATAAACCGTCGCAAGAAGAAATACAGAGTGAAAACTATGTAGATGTAACAAAATCGGTACAAGATTTTCCTTATCCACAATTAAGTAGAACATTTAAAAAATTAAGTCGCGGTGAATCTATTTTACCGTCTACAGATGAGTCTTTACCTGATGGTAAACAAAGCTTAGAATTCGTGAGGACCGATGGCAATGCTAGGTCAAGGATGTATTTACCCGATTATCATCGCAAAGATAGATTAAGTGGTGACACACTTGGTTCAGAAGAATATAGACCCTTCTTAACCGATAATAAAAAATCAGAGAATTCATGGACCGACACAAATGTTTCAGAACATCCTAAATTTTATAATTCAGAAGTGAAAGACGATTTGACAAATATAGGATCGTTTTTCGATAAAAATAATAATTATAGTGATAAAACTACGGCGAATTCTGAACCCTTAGTATCGGATAGCTGCTATAAAGATCGGTTCGGTAATCAGTTCTGTGAAGATAATACTCGTCTTCAGAATATTCCACCTAAACTCATGAGTGACCCAAATTCACCTGTATTAAATACTATCGGATTTTATAAAGATAATAATAGAATTGACGATATGAAAGATAAACTTATGAATGGCGGAACCTTTTATAATAATATAAAAGGATCTATGACTAATGAAACATTCTCATCCTATAATAATAATCCTTTGGAAATATCTATCAGTTTTTAAGATAAATACATCTCTCGTTCACTTCAATCTCATATTTCTTACACCACGATAACGCTAAAGACAATTGTTTTTCACTTGGAAGACCTTTATTGAAACCTCCATTTATCATATTTATCCCTTTATTAATACTTTTCACCTGCTGAATAGTGTAGTCAAAAATAAATTTTAATAAATTTTCATAAAATATTTTATTTACTTTTATATTTAATTTTAAATCATTCAATGATCTACACATTAGATTGACAATTTCTTTATTATATCCTTTAAATTTCAAACATACGATATACTTCTCACTATTACAATTCCTACTTGTTTTGGGTTTATACAAATACACCTTTTCATAAGATAAATTTAATAAATACAATAGTTTTAAAGTTTCTATATTAAAAGTATCAAATATTTTACATATGAAGGTCCCATTTATCTTTTGTAAATTAAGAGCCATGAAGATTTCACTGTAAATCAAGCGTAAAGAATTTATTTCCTGATTGGAATAATCACTCGAGTAATCAAAACCACCATCACCCGTAATTAATTCGCAATTACTCTTGCCTAAGCGATCTATCATACTTAGCATATTTGGAAGATCACAAATATCACCGGTGCCTTTATGCCCGTAAATATAATTTATTTTATATTTTTTTATCTTATTATTCCAGAGAGGAATACTTTTATCGTCCGATAATAAAGAATTAGCATATATATTTATCGTTTGATCACCTGATAAATGAATCAACGATTCTATAAATCCACCTGGGGCTTCGGCTAAATGACAAGTATTCTTTATATCCTTGATAGACAAATAAAAATCATAGAAAAACTCTCTGAATTTAAAATAAGACCTACTGACCGGCGAGACACTGGATATATTTTTTTTACGATACGATGAATAATAAACATATTCATAATCATGAATACTTTTTTTCACCTGATTCCATTCAGTATAATGCTCGTCAATTTTAGATTTTGTTTTATTTAATTCACCCCTCAAGTATTCTAAGATATGTAAATCTCCTGTATTTATAGTTTCTCCTCTCTCATTTGTTTCATTGGTTTCATTTGTTTCATTGGTTTCAGTGGTTTCATTGGTTTCATTGGTTTCATTGGTTTCATTGGTTTCATTGGGAAACGATTGACTTATTAAGTACTTCATGAAAATAATATCTAAATTGTTTTTAAATTATAAAATATCATATTTATAAAATTTATATATATATAAACATACCCCCAAGAAGATCTAAACGAACTATATCAAAACGCGCCAGAAGGTCTAAACGAGCTAGATCAAAACGCGCTAAGACAATGAGAAGAACTAAGAGAAGAACAATGAGAAATAAATTATATGGTCAGAAGGTCACTGAAGCACTCACCAAGGCTCGGGCTCGGGTTCGGGTTCGGGCTGATTTACAAACTCGGGAAAGGATAGTCACGCAGTATACGATGAATTATTAAAGCTAGCGGATCTTGGGCCTAAAATATCAGCGGAGCGTGATAAAATACCCATGGTAACACAAGGCTGGATAATTGTGAAGGGAGGGAGTGCTCAGGGTTCAGTTCGCCTCAACCGGGATTTGGCATTGACCCCGATGCAGATGTTCGAGGCACAAAACGCAGGAGAAGGACAAGGAGACAATACTGAAGAAAGAAAAATAATAATTGTAGATATGGGATTATTAGGTTATACGGAGCACACAGACGGGCGCTTCTGGCCAAGAGATCAAGTCGCCAAACCGGATGACATACTTAATAATATAAAACTTGCTGCAAAGCATAATACATATGTTAAACCAGGAGTATCATTTGAATTAATAAGACAAAAAATAAAGGAAGGATTTACAATAGAGTTTGAAGATGACGAAGATAGAGCTAAACTTTAAACTTTCTGAAAGATGAACCAATTATTGAAACCGCTCAACTCTCTAAGAAGACTATTCTTTTCTTTGAGTAACCCTAATGCTTCAGGGAAATACTGTTTCAGCGATAAATCTTGGGAATAGAGTTTATCCAGATTATTGATCATCTTCTCAAATCCACCTAAGCCGTCCATATACGATAAATCTGAATTATCAAAGAAACCTCTAAAATCTTTTTTCACTGACGGCTTAGTTAATACTAAATCATATTCTTTCATTATTTCAATGAATAGTTGGAAATTCACTAAATATTCGGGAATCGTTTGACCGATACTATTCATATAAACATCGATCTGCTGGCCAAAGAGTTTCTCAATATTGTCTTTACTATAATTAAAATCATCTAGTTCGTATTTCTTTGTTAAGCTAAATACCTTATTACCGAACTCATCTATCATTTCTAAGTGATTATTTTCTAAACTTTCTAACCGCTGAAAGACTTTCATGCCATCGTAGCACGTACCGATGAAATGACCACCCTTTTTAATGTTTTCGGAAATATTCTGAATGTAAGTTCTCAAGGTAATTTCATCTTTGAAATAATAATGAATAGAGAATTGAGATGAAACAATATCAAATCCCTTTTTACATAATCCCTTATATTTAGGCACGAGTGCTCTTAATTCTTTTGGTAAGGACTTTTGTCTATCGTATAAGATATCTATTAATAAACGATTTCTCGCAATATGATCTCCGACACCTCCTTCGCCACCCGAAATAGATTTACTTGTATCATATTGTAAGAATAATGCTTTTCCCTTATTATTTTTCAGATAATATCTTTTTGCCGCCTTATTAATATCATTTGAGATATCTAATCCTAATAAGAAGTCTATATTATTTTCACTTCTCATATATTTATTAAGATCACCACCCCTCCCAATACTGGTATCTAAGATTGTAATGGTTTTATTACCAATGGATGTAATACTGCGAATAAGTTTATCTTTCAGATAATTATGAAACTCTCTTAGAGGATTATCTGCATATGAATCAGGATTTTCAACATAATAATCACTCTTTTCTTCGCCCACAATGAAATCAATTTCACTTAAATCGCGGCCCGTGATATATTTTTCTAATACTGGATACTGAATAGTAGCCCATACATTATCGGCGGTATGACTATCATTGGGTCTCGTTTTATCATCTCTAACTCTTAATGGTATCCATTGATAACCAACTGGATTATTAGGTTCGTATCTCATTTCATAAATTCCCCGATCGTGGAGGATAGTTTTATCTTTCTGACACATTAATTTATCATTTGTTAGCGGTATATTACAGATATACATACTATCAGTTGATGGAGGATTAAATAAGATTTCATTCTTCTTCCGATGATCATAACCCATAATTTTCCACGTAAAATCAGTCGTTACATCCTTATTGATATCGTATCCGACATATAATTTAACCTGCTGACACTTGATAATCTTATTATGCTTTGTAAAACTTGATATTTTATTTGTATTTTTATTTTCGTCTTTCACGAATTCTATTCTGAAATCAATCGTATTTTCTTCGGGTGGTTTCCATTTGTAATTTTGATACCATGTTACACCGATATTATCTACAACAATATCTTCACTATTAGAAGAGACAGGATAATTCATAGGCATGAATATTAAACCATCAATATTATATTCATAATTATCTTTTTTATCTAAATCTAAGATCTTTTTGCTCACTTTACCGATACCACCTAAATTAGTATAAATAGATGGGTCTTTCTTATCCTTCTTTAACGATTTAGGTCCTTCATAGTATCGTTTATACCCGATGCGTATCGTATCTTTCAACTGAACATCTTTATCATCTTTGCTCCATCTCATATTATGGATACCACCTTTCTCGGTTAAACTACTCGGTTTAATATTAACCTTGTTCTGGAAATCATTGAGAATTTTATGACGAGACGGTAGATTGACTTTATTTAACCAAGGATACGTGTAAGGTTGTGCTGGATATTCACCATTATCCATATAATATATATCAAATATCATGTATAATTTTATATCTTTACCCAACCGGTCCTTTGTAATATATTCCCCATCTAGAATACAATTTTTATAATTATTAAATTTCATACCCGTATAAATTATTTCTTTTTTCTGAGTAATTAAATAACCCTCACTATCTAAATCAATAAATAATTCAGCGCGGATACCATCGGCCTTCTCTGTCACCACGTAGCCATTTAAAATACTATGTGGGTTATCTTGATTTAACATTTCTAAACTCATTGATACCGGTTGTGGTCCTAAAAACTTAATAAAATCTGAATTTTGCTCGGTCAGTATTTTATAACCCTCTAAAATAGCATCGCTTTTACGATTACTTACTAAGAGTTTAGTCTCATTAATTTCGCTTAACAATTGGCCAATGATTTCACCGTACTTAAACGATACAAAGTCCAAAAATCTATTATCCTTTGTTAAATTATTATTACTTTTGGGTGCCCAAGACGGTTTATTAGCACCTGCTTTTAACTTTACATCTTCTTTATCATCCAGACCATAAATATACTGAAAGGGCACATAAAATGTACCATCAAATCCTTCACTTAATTTCTCTTGATAAACATCATTGTACTCTTGTAACCTGATTGCATCTTCAGTTGAGGGCGGAGGATAAATAGTGTATTTTACATAATTCGCGTTTTCAGGTGCTCCTTCAAAATCGCCGGTGAAATTCTCTGTCACGCCGTCAAATAATATTTCTTTATCATTTTCTTTAATTAACCAGAATAAGAACCAATTTTTATCTAGAGACCAATGATACATATAGATTAAATTCATCGGATTACCCTTTAGGCTGGCCGCCTTTGCCCAAGGAGTGTTCATCGTAGGTTTAGGTTCCATAATAATACTCTCTACATCTACACTAACACTATCAACAATATCAATGTTATCATATTCACTCAAGAAATCATATCCATCATTCGTATCACCGAGATAATAATTAGAACCTTCGTGAGAAAATCCAACTTGCTCAATATTGCTCGATAACGCTATCTGCGCCTCATAATCCTCTTCTGACATAGTCTGTGCATCCCAATCACTAAAAACTCTCTTGGAAAAATCTACAATGGGATATGATCCATCTACTTTATGATATCCTATATATTCAATTTCTAATTCATAAACTTCTTTACCCGTTAGAATACGAGAATCTACTAAATTCTTTGCTAAATTATATGTTCTGCGTTTAGGATTGTAGCTATTACTTTTCACCGCCGTGATATCAATCCGAAATAAATTATCATTTGTCTTAAATGAAAATCTCTTCTTATAGCGATAATATTTTAGGGAATCTTTTAAATCGTCTTTAAACTTGATTACATCGGGATCATCGATATCTAATAAGATTTCCTGTTTAAGATTCATTCTGAAATTATAATCTGTATTCACAACCGTATTAAAACTTAAGGATGGATTTTTATCATCTTTTACAGATGTTTTTTTCATGAAAGATACAGTAGGAATATCTACTATTGAATTCGTTTTACAATATTTCTTGATACTCTGAACACCCGAAATACTACAGCGAATATTCGTTAGACCGCTCTTTTCTAATTTAACATATTGCGATCGGATATCTAGATCATTCTTTTCGCCGACAAATTTATAATTTTGTCTACAGAAATTTAAAACTCTTAAAAATTCGGGCTTCTTCAAACTATTGCGAGGATGAGAACCATATATCCATTCCAATTCATATTCCGAGTTCACGAGAGACTTTTTTAAAAATTCTCTAGTATTTTCATAAGGACCACCTTTCCGATTGGTAGTTAAGATGTTCATTTATAATATAATGTATTAGTTATAATTTTTAAATGAATAAAAAAAATCAAATTTAATAAATTCCCCACAAACAAAATTAAAATATTAAATAGTATATAAATGGTGAATTATACGTTTCATATTGATTCAAGTGATCGGGGTGGCAAAAACGTGGAGGTAGATGTGGATGAGGATACAACTTTTGATGAATTATATCGGTTAGTTTCCAATGCGCTTGTAGGCCATGAACTTATGCATATTGATTTACATTTGGTCACATTGGAAGACGAGAGCCTGATTCAGGGAAAGATGAATCGAGGCGCCTGGGTGAGAAATTTTCAGCGGTACAGGAATGACGAATTGGAACGGAAAAAGTTGAGTCCCACCAAAGATAAGAATGTATACGAATGGCTTTTGGACGGAGATGTTATAGAGTATACGAGAACCGCGCTGGCACGAGGGTTTGATGGGTCCGCGTACGGAGATGGGAGAGGCCTGAAGGGTGGGGGGGGGAGAGGTGGTGGTTCAAGAAAAAGAAGAAAATCTAAAAAAAGAAAAGCACGTAAATCACGTAAATCACGTAAATCACGTAAATCTAAGACGAGACGTAGAAGAAGATAAATTATTCTGAATAATGATTCATAATTAAACTATAAATCCAACTTATACATATTGATTTCATCGTATAAAATACCCTTCGTTTTATTCTTACCCTCCGTTTTACCCTTACCACTGATTTTTAAATCAATATTACACTCTGTAGCAATCTTCTTGAGATCGTCAATTTTGTATTTACCGATGGCATCTAAATGTAAATTATAGATTCCTTTGATATCGCGTTTCACATCATCTATAAGTTTTGTCTTGCTAAATAATGTTTTAAGATCTTGATTAGGATATTCTTTATCATTTACTACTTTGATTTTATGATTCTCAAAACTTAGATAAATCTTAGGATAATTTTTGATACACGTATGATAAGCGACATTTTGATGAACAATGACAAAATGTCTTTTATAGTATTCGTTCAGATAATAGATACTGGATACATGGTTGATTCTCTTATCAAAGAGTTGTAATCCTTGCTGAACACTATGAGATTTCATAGTCTTGTGAAATTGATAATTTTTAAAACTATTATCGTCTTCGTCAATCTTGGAGCAGATATCCATAATTTTCTTGGATAAATATAATTTCTTTTCTTGATCATCTAAACTACTATACATCGGGTCAAATTCCGATACGATACACTTAATAAATGTAGGATAGTAAAATTGTTTTACTGTATGATTAGTAGGATTATGATTAGTAGGAGTAGTAGTTTTCACCTGATCATGATTAGTAGATTCATCTGCTACACCTGATGTATCCGCTACACATGCTGTATCTGCTACACCTGTTGTAGTCTTACCTTCAATATATTTTGATTCTTTAATCTTATCCGTGAAATTACAGTCTTGGTTCAGATCGTTTAGTAAATCAAAAATCATCTATAGTTTATTATAGATAATGTAGTTTTAAATCAAATTTAGTTATAAAAAA
>Ga0209402_10004916_pt1 | contig 12069 bp, 7 predicted proteins | sample ArcticOcean_MG_C_3_FD_187437 | JGI IMG/M metagenome (GOLD analysis project Ga0209402, IMG submission 187437) | Marine microbial communities from western Arctic Ocean - ArcticOcean_MG_CB8_126 (SPAdes) (version 2) | ecosystem: Environmental > Aquatic > Marine > Oceanic | place: Arctic Ocean... | reverse complement strand
CGCATAACCCAGTCTCGATTGGAAAACCGGATCGAGTACCTGGAAACGGTCCGAGACACGCTGAAGGCCGATGAAAGCTACGCCAGCGAACTGGCCGGGCTGGACCTGCAAGAGGCAACGCCGGGCGAGAAGCGGTTGACGGTCGACGAGTCGCTTCGACTGGTTCCGCTGAAACCGGTGGACGCACGGCAGTCCGAATTGCCCGGTACGTGGACGACTCGGCCGGCCATCGCCGCTCTGGCCAATAACGACATCCTGAAATCCACACTGCTGGTGATCGCCGCAGGCATGGTCCTGTTCGCCTTCACCCTGCTGCACGAATCTCAGGCCGATCGCCTCGCCCACTGGGGGAACCGGCTGCGAGGACGACTCGACAACTGATCCAGACCGCGACGCCGTTCATCGGCCAGCCGCCTGGAACCGGATCGTCAGATCGGTCACCGACACCACTGGCCAGCGATCATCCTGCAAAGCGGTCGCCACCAGCCTGATCGTCCAGTCGCCCTCGAGACGCCGGTCAGGTCGCGTCGTGAGTTTCAACGTGCCGGTGCTCTGGCCGGGTTTGAGAGTCAGAGGTTCTGAGCGGATCAACCCGGCGAGCGACTTGGGCAATTCCAGACCAACAACAGTCGTCTCGGACAGCTTGGCCGAACGCACTACCTCAACGGGCACCTCGAAACTGCCGCCAGGCACTACCGTCAGTTCACCGGCCCGGTGAGCCAACTTCATGAGTGCTCCTTCGAAAATCATCGTGATCCTGCCAGTCGTGGCCTTCACCACGTGCCGCTCTCGTCCCGTCGCATCCTTCACGATCGCCACCGATTGAACCAGCATGCGAGTCGTCCGGTCCGTCTCGAGCCACTCGGGCATGAAACACGGATACTCGACCCGCAGCGCCCCCTGGGCTAACTCGAGCACCGGACCACTCATCCCCTGCACACGCCGCTGTTGACCGCCTGCCATTCTCATCCGAATCGGACCCGTGAACCCCATTTCCCGCTGGACGACGAATTCGGCCGGATAGGTGGTCCCACGATGCACGGCCCGTTGCCGGTCGCGATCGACCAGTTCGAGTGTCACCGGCGAAGCCAAAGTCGGCACCAACAGCATCCGATTGTCGAAGCGGGCGATGGTAGAACGCGGTGCCAGGTTGCCGCCCAAGCGAGTCCGAGCCGTCACCCGGATCGGCTTCGAGTCGATGGTGGCCGTTCCGGTCACCGTTACGAACGCGAAATCCGTGCCCAGCGTCTTGGCCGCCTCGAGGGTGACCTTCACCAAGTTCTTTGCCTTGGGGATCTTGATCGGCTTCGGCACACTCACACCCTCGGGTAAACCCGATACCTCGACCTCGATCTCCTCGACAAATCCCCCGGATCGCTCGCACGACACAGTCAACGTTGCCTTGCCACCAACGACGAGGGACAGGGACTGAGGCACCGAAATCGTGAAACCGGGCTGCTGCAATCGGACGGTCAGCCGGTACACCGAATCAAGCCGACCGGCTTCGCCAGTGCCGTTGTGAACTCGAACACGGAAACTGCCCTCGGCCGGGACCTGGAAATCGAGGCGTGAATCGAGCCTGCCGCCGAAATCGTCGTTGCTGGCCAACTGCTTGTTGTTCGAGTCGACAATGCTGAGGACCGGGTCGAGACGCGTGCCAACCTGAACCAACGTCGCATCGATCCGAATCCTCTGCCCCGCCGTCGCCTTCAGTTCGTATTCGTCTAACTCGTTCCCCATGCCCAACCTGCCGGTCATTGCCGAACCGGGAGCCAGCGACTGAACGGTTCGGGAGCTTCCTGTGGCCGGTGGGGCCGCTTCCACCGTCTCCGACAAGTCGGTCAATCGCATGGCCACCGGAGGCGTTGGGCCGAATCGAGTCTCCAGCCGGTGTTCGTACCAACCGCGTCCCGAGCTGTCCTTGGGAAAGGTGACACTTGCGACAGTGGATTCCAGCCGCGCCACGCCGGTTTTTACACCGTATCCGACAAACGTCACCGGAACAGTCGTCCCGGGTCGGCCGCCGCTGGGCAGGCAGGCCACCACGCGTGGTCCGGGAGTGACTTCCAGCCGATAGACGAACGACCGGTGCCCGCGATGGTCCAGGTCGGCCACTTCGATCGTGTACCGCTGCCCCTTGCGAACCGATACGGTTGCCGCACAGTCGACACCCGCCGTATCGATCACATCGGCCAACAGCTTCCCGGCCACGTCACGGACTCTCAGATGGCCGTTGAAGGCGGCCCCAAGTCGTCGAGCGAACAACTCGACACTCAGACAACCGTCGCCACGGGCTGTCACGGTGTAGAGATCGACTTCCGAAATCCGTGACAGGCGGCCGTTGACGGTCACCGGCAGCTTGGACAGCGTCTGGGACTCCGACCGGCGACGCGATTCGAGTACCTCGAATCCATCGCCGACAAAGAAGACTGCGGTTCCCGATGCACCGTTGGCACTGGCCACCTGCCAGTGGATTGGCCCGCGAGGCAGGTTGGCGGGCAAGGTGATGGTCGCGGTGAACTCGCGAGGAATCTTGAATGCAGTGCTGCGGCCCTTGGGGCCGAACCAGTAGGGCGGAGGTGCGATCAGGGCGTCGCCCAGTCGACCGGTGACCTTCAGAGTCGCACGAGATTGATGCAGGATGAGGTCGACATCCGGAGTGAAGTCATAACCGCCCAGTTGAATCTCGACGGTCGTACCGGCCGGAGCACCGGGCGGGTACGTGTAGCCGACTCCAGGGACCTGGGCGGCGAGTTGGGAACGAGGATGGCAATCGAACAGGCCAGCGGCACTCGCCACAAAGCAGACACACACGCTCGCCGTGACTCTCAACCGCATCCTGGCTGCTCCAGACGCTGCTTTTTTCTTGTCAGACCAACTCGTCGATCACCGCACCGCCAGTGACCAGCGGAACCGGCCGACCCAATGGAGTCGTGTGGACTCGGTCGGCGTCGATTCCCATCTGGCGGAGGATCGTCCGCATCAGGTCGTGGATGCCGTAGGGAGTCGTGGTCGGGAACATCGCCTTCGAGTCGGTGGCTCCAATGACCTCACCCCGTCTGATCCCGCCACCGGCCAAAATCACACTCTGGCACTGCGACCAGTGATCACGACCGGCATTGGCGTTGATCCGCGGAGTTCGCCCCATCTCGCCCCACATGATCACCAAGGTTTCGTCGAGCAGTCCGCGGTCGTCGAGATCGGTCAACAGGGTCGAGAGCGCGGCGTCGGCGTGAGGCACCAGGGCCTTTTCGTGGCTGGTGAAGTTGTCGACATGAGTGTCCCAGCTGCCGTGGCTGATGCCGACAAACCGGCAACCCGCTTCGACCAGCCGACGCCCAAGCAGGCAACACTGCCCCAACGACGTCAGCCCGTATCGCTCGCGCAAACCGGGATCCTCGGAATCCATGTCGAATGCCCGGCGAGCCGACGGCGAAGTGACCAGTTCCAAGGCCTTCTGGTAATAGGTCGACATCGAAGCCGCACGGCCTCGACCTCGCTGTGCCTCCGCCAACTTCTCGACACCAGCAAGCAGTCGACGTCTGAGGTCAAAGCGGCGACGGCTGGTGCCGGCGGCCAGGTTCAGGTCGCGGACCTGAAAGTCCGGCTGAACTGGATCGGTTTCGATCACAAACGGAGCATATCGGGCACCGTAGAATCCGGGTCCGCCCGGACCCATCGGCTCGGGTACACAAATGTAGGGCGGCACGTCGCCGCCATGGCCGAGTTCGCGAGAGATCATCGAACCGATCGATGGATAGAGTTCATTGAATGGAGTCGAATTGGCCTGGCCGTCGCCGAAACTGGGCTTGTGACCCGTCAGACACCAGTGCCGACCCGTCTGGTGCCCGTTGTCGCGGTGACTGTGTGACCGCAGAATCGTGAACTTGTCGGCGACACGAGCGCAACGCGGCAGGATGTTGCCGATCCGCGTGCCGGGAACATTCGTCGAGATCGGATGAAACGGACCGCGAATCTCTTTCGGAGCACTCGGCTTCAAATCCCACATGTCGATGTGACTCGGACCACCCTCCAGGAAAATCATGATCACCGACTTGGCCGGAATCTCTCGAGACGACTCGCGACCCGACGCCGCACGGGCTTCCAACTCGAGCAGACCCGGCAACGACAGACCGGACAACGCACCCGTGCCACCCAGTCGCAGCATCTGACGACGCGATACGCCGTCACAGAACCGACCACGCGCCCGACCCAACGAAACTCTCAGCATGGTTCACCTCGATTACCAATCACTTCTCGTTATCGGCTCAACGGACTCTTGTCGTCAACTTAGTGATTGTACAAGAACTCCTTGGTGTTCAAGAGAGTCCACAGAATGTCCTCGACCGCCTCGCGGCGATTCCCGGACGGTTCACTGAAGGCCAGCAACAACAGCCGACGTTCCTCGCTGCTGGCCGCCCGCGACAACGTCGACAGAAACAACTCGTTAATCACCCGGGCATCGGTCAGCTTTGTCCCGGCCAGTCGAGCGGCCGTGCCGTCGCGGTGACGGATCTTGTGAAACGACTCGCTGGAATTCATCAGGTGCAGCGCCTGAGCAATACTCGGCTCGTTGCCTCGTTCGCACTCGCAGACGCTGACCCTCTGAGGCCGACCGAAGATCTGGAAGAAGTAGGATGGCAGCCGGTTGTCCCAGATCTGGATCGCTCGAGACCCCAGAGGCCAACCGTTGAACTGTTCGGGGACTCCGGTCGCTTGGCAAATTGCATCGAGCAACACTTCGGCTGGCAAGGCCTTGTGTGAAGCGTGTGAGTGGTTCTGGTCGTCGAGTTCGTTGGCGGGCAAAGTCGACGATGCCAGCTGGTAGGTTCGCGAAGCCAGCAGCGTGCGAGTGAAGGCCTTGATGTCGTAGTTGAGTTCTCGGAGATGGGCGGCCAGAGTGTCGAGCAGGACTTCGTTCGAGGCCGGGTTGGTCGCTCGGTGATCGTCGATCGGTTCGACCAGGCCGCGGCCGAAGTAATGAGCCCACAGCCGGTTGGCGATCGTGCGAGCCAGGAAGGGGTTCGTGGGTGCCGTCATCCAGTCCGACATTGCCTGCCGTCGGCCGGTGGGATCGGCCAGTTCGACCGGATCGCTGCCCAGGCCGGCCGCCGGGACACTCTGGCCCGTGCGAGGATGCTTGAGATCCGTTCCGGCCACGTCGGTGATCTTCTGGCCGCCACCGGGCGACTTGACTCGCTTGACCCCGGTGAACATTCCGGCCAGAGCGAAATAATCGCGCTGAGCCCACTTCTCGAAGGGGTGATGGTGACACTGAGCACACTCGATGCGCACTCCGAGAAACAATTGGCTGATCGACCGGGCGAGTTCTTCAGGTGTCTTCAGCACCGTGTAAACCGCCGCTGGCGTCTCGGTCGTCGTGGTCCCACGCACGGTCACAATCCGGCTGACGAAACGGTCGTAGGGAACGTTCTCGGCCATCTGACGTCTGAGCCAACGGGTGAACGCGACGGTCACCATCGGAGTCAACTTCTGGTTGTCGACCCGCAGCACATCGGCCCACTTCATCGCCCAGAAGTCGGCGTACTCGTCACGCTCCAACAACCCGGCGACCAACGCATTGCGTTTACGGGGACTGGAATCTGCCAGGAACGCCCGGGCCTCGGCGACGGTGGGCAGAGTACCAATCGTGTCCAGAAACGCTCGGCGGAGAAAACTGGCGTCGTCGGCAATCGGACTGGGGGGGATCCCCAGTTCGGCCAATCGGTCCCACACATGCTTGTCGATGAAGTTGTGCTCGGGCGGCCGTTGGAAGACGATTCCGGATTGAGGTCGAGTGATCCGGGCGACGGCCACTTGTCCCATGTAGCGAACCAGTATCGCCGCCGCACCCGGCACATCCGTCGCATGCACCAGGCCACCTCGATCGACGGTGGCGATCAGATCGTTGTTCGATTCGAACTCGGCCTCGGCCGACACGCACCATTCCCGACCATGGCCATCCGTGGCAATCACCCGCAACTGCTGAGTCTGGCGGCGGTCGAGCAGCCGGTGAGATGGATCGACACGGATCGACGTGCAAACACGCCCCGGCACGTCGAATCGAGCCCCTTCGGTGATCCAACGTCGCAATCTCTGGAATCGACGACCGTGGGGTCGCAGCTTGCGGCCACCGCCATGAGGCACCGTGCCGGCACCCTTGGTCAACAACAGGCTGCCCAATGGCACCGCCGGTGAAATCCGGCCACCACGCTTCTCCTTGACCAACGCCGCATGATCCGATTCGGGGTCGAACCCGAACCACTCAGCTTGAACCCGTTCTGGCCCTCCGCCTTGCCATGACAACCGCCGGAATTGCAACGGGCCTTGGTCAGGATCGGGATCACGTCCTCGCGGAACGACAGCGGCCGCGGATCGGTGATACCGCCGACAGTGATGTCGATCGACCGAATGGCCCCGTCGAATGTGATCGTCAGGCGGGTCGTGCCTGCGGCCAATGGAATGACCAGACCCGCCGCATCCACCCGGGCTATCGATTCGTCAACCACCGACCATCCGACCTCACCCGTCCGATCAACCGCACGCCCCGCCACGAGCGTCTCGACCAACACCTGGACCGAGTCCTCCGGTGAACTCAACTCGACTCGCTCGGGACGCACCACCAGCCGATCGGCCGCAACAGCCGCTGGCCACGGCAGCAGCCAACAGGTCAGCCAACAGGTCAGCCAACAGGTCAGTAAGATTGTCAGTCGCATGGAAGGCCGAGTAAAACTTGGCGGGGACGTGGATGCAGGAACCGGTGACTCGGATCGGGAACCGCAGTCCCGGCACCCGCGCCATCTATTGTATTCTATTCTGGCCCAGTCTTCTGGTCTTCTGGTCGGCAACCGGTCTCCAGAACCGGTCCATCCGCATGGATGCATCCGAACCTCACTTCTTGCGCAACACCAGTACCACATCCTCGGTCTCTTCATCTACGACGATCGGCCGCGAAATGTCGTAGGAAAAATCGAACGACTCGATCCACTCCAACGACGGCACAGACGACACCAGACGCCGGATCTGGGCCCACGTGTAGGTGCGGTACTTGAGTATCCCCTCGATGCGGCGGTGACGTGTCGGAGTATAAATATCAAAGGTCATTTCGAACCGCTCGACCCGGCGACGCCGGTCGATCGAAACACTCTGCAAGTTCGAAACAATCCCCAGATGCCCTCTCCGGGCCGACCACGTTTCACCCATGTCTCGAGGCCCGCGGGTTGGTGTCAGGTGCAAACCCAACAGGTAAAGCCCCCCCTTGGACAACGCACGGGCAACACAACTCAGGTGCGATCGCGCCGCAGCTTCCGTGTCGAGATGCCGGACGCTGTTGATCGTATTGAATGCAGCGTCCACCCGACGGCGAACTCGAAACCTGGACATGTCGCCGACCACCGCCGGTGACTCCCAACCGGCTCGCTCGAATCTGCGGTTGCAATACTCCACCGCATGACGGTTCAAGTCGTTCCCTGAAACGATGTAACCGGATCGTGCCATCCGGTACAGCAACCGGCCCGTTCCACACGCCGGTTCGAACACACGCCGAACACGACGACCAGCAAGCTGATCGAAACAGGCCTTAAAAAACGCAAGCTCCGATGCACAATCGCTGCCGAAGATCAAATCGTAGTAGGCCGGGTAGTCGTAAAGATGCCCATCAAGCATCTCGGGACCATACGTTTCGAAATCCGCAGCCGTCATTGGTTGTCTGAACCCGCCGCTTCCGGAGGGAGATATTCAGTCTCTGGTTTGGCGTAGAATTCCGACAGATCTACGCCTCCTTTGAGTTCCGATTCGGCCAGTTGCAATCGCTTCTCGATCATTTGCAGTCGGCGTTCCAGTACCGGATCCAACTCGATGTCCTTGACCTTCCGCGTTCTTGGCGCGCGAGGAAAATGCAGTTGCCGCTGCAAGGCGGCGAACATGTATAGCGGATCCTTGCCCCGGTTCGCCTTGGCGATGCGACCTTCCTTGTGCCCGAACAGGATCGTGTGCTCGGCCTGCCAGTCGGCCACGCCTCGCTGACGCCGCTGATCGACGACCATCTGCTCGCTGCGGATGTAGACCATGTCAGCAAAGTCGACCGCGCCCAGTTGAGTGCGGATCTTCAGGATCCACTCGCAAAACGCCTCCTCGTAGATCGGATCGCCAGCAACTGCCTCGAGCCCACGGTCGTAGCCGAGATGATTGCGTGAGATCACTTCGAACTGATAAATGAACAGCCCCTGAGGAGTCGGCTCCACGGCACGGTACTCGGCTTCCTTCTCGAGAACATCGAGTGCCGTCAACTGATCGAACTTGCCCTTTTCATCCTCCGACTTACCAATCACGAAGATCTGGAACGGGGTGAAGTAATGAGCCAGCAGCCGCATCCCGTCGACCAACTGCCCCCGCAACAACAACTCGCCCTCGATCAATTCCAACGCCGTCGGCAAGTGAGTGGTGTTGAGCAGTTCTTCGCGAATCTGTGCGAGGATTTCCTGCGAGGGGATCGCATCGGCGAGCCGTTCGCGGAAGGTCCGAAAGAAGTACGCCTGTTCGACATACTCCTCGCGTTCAAGCAATTCGGCTGCCATGGTGATGAATTCTCGGTCGGTACCTGACCCCGCTGGACTGCCTCTGATCGAGCTTCGCTCTCTATCGGACAGACGGCTTCTTGATCTCCAGGCAGACGATCTCTGAATCGTCACGCAACAGTAGCTTGCCATGAGCCAGCGACGGAGCCCCTCGGGTCGGGCCCAACACTTCGGCTCGAGCCAGTTCGCGGAACCCCTCGGGCGTCGCCGACACCAGTACCAATTCGCCTCGCATCGTGCTGATCCACAACTTCCCATCGGCAGCCACCAGGTTCCCCTTGCCAAAGCGAGTCTTCGTCCAAACCCGCTTGCCCGTGGTCGCGTTCAGGCAGCTGAGATGAGTGATCGGGCCAGCCCCTCCGACGTTGTCCATGCCGTACAAGTGACCATCCAGCAGAATCGACGTCTGCCATTCATTCCGCATCACCGCAGTCCGACCCTGAGTTTGCCAGGCAACAGACGGAACCAGCCCGGTCCCCGTCTTCCTGAGCTCCAGCATCACGCTGCCATGGTTCTCGCCCGACGACAGGAATACGCGTCCCTTGTGGAGCAGTGGTGTGGCAATATTGCAGTCGTAGTCGGTCTTGTAGGGATATCGCCACAGGCTGGTGCCGCGGGTCGGATCGAGCCCAACCGCCTGGTCGCCCAGGAACGCCACCACCTGCAAACGGCCTCCGGCCTTGAGCAAGGCTGGAGACGAGTAACCGGCCGGTCCGTCGGCGGCCGACCAGACCTTCGAACCGTCGTCGAGTCCGAAGGCAGCAACGGCGGCTCCGGGAGCACCCGGGGTCACGATCACCAACTGGCCCACGACCAGGGGCGAACAGGCCATACCGTAATCGGCCACCTGCCCTTTCAACGACTGCACAACATTGCGGGTCCAGCGGATCGCTCCGGTCTTGGCATCCAATGCCACCAGCACACCCTCGCCAGTGAACGCCACAACCGTGTCGCCGGCGATCGTCGGAGTCGCCCGGGGGCCGTTGCCCATGCCGTTGCGATACGACCTCGCCACGTCCGCCTTCCACAACACCTTGCCGCTGGACAAGTCGAGCGACCACACCTGCTGACGGGATCCGGATTCGACCATCGTCACCACTCGACCGTCAGCCACCGACAGCCCCGACATCCCCACCCCGCCTGCCACTCGCCAATTCACCTTCGGACCGGTCGCGGGAAATGTGTCCAACAACCCGGTTTCGGTGCTGATCCCGTTGCGGTCCGGACCCAGAAAACCAGGCCAGTCGCCAGCAATAGAAACCGACGCCACGACGGCCCATGCCATCGCTGACAACAACACACTGCGTCGAAATCTGACTTCGGAAAAGATGCCGGTCATCGTCTGCTCCAAGGGCTCGGTCAAAGACAAGGACGACTTTCGTGTCGCCCTAGATGTAACCAAGCCGAACCGGTCGGGCAACGCCGCAAACCAGACAACTCGGCACGACAACTCAGACGAACAACGCACCTGACCTTGCTCGCGGGGTGGCTGGAGTCGAGAATTGAGTAAGCTTACCGGCTTGCGGCGGTGACCTCCCTCCGCGTCCCGCCACACTGACTCCCCCGCCCCCCACTCCCAGGTGGTCTCGATGAGACTCGCTGTACTGCCTCTGCTCGTGATCGGCCTTGCGCCAAACGCCGTCCCGGCGGCCGCACCGTCGCTGACCTTCGAACGCGACGTTCGCAGTATCTTCAAAGCCCACTGCTTCGAATGCCACGGCGAGACGAAACAGTTGAAAGGGAAACTCGATCTCAGATTGAAACGGTTCTTGGTCAGCGGCGGCGAATCGGGTGCGGCGATTGTGCCGGGGAAACCCGATGCCAGCCTGCTGATCGAACGGGTGGCCGCCGGAGATATGCCACCGGGAACAGACAGCAAAAAACTGACACCCGCTCAGATCGACGTGATCAGACGCTGGATCGCCGCCGGAGCACCCACGGAACGGCCCGAGCCGGAGACCATTGGCCGAGGCTTTCAGTTTACGGAACTGGATCGCGAGTTCTGGGCGTTCCAGCCGATCCGTCGACCTCGACTTCCGACGGTGAAACAGTCCGAGACGATCCGCAATCCGCTCGACCACTTCGTCCAAGCCCGCCTCGAACACGCCAACGTCTCACTCGCCCATTCGGCTCCGAAACAAACCCTGCTGCGACGAGCCACCTTCGACCTGCTCGGGCTGCCTCCCAACCTCGCACAGCAAAAACAGTTCCTCGCCGACACCGCTCCAGGTGCCTGGGAACGACTGATCGAAAGGCTGTTGGCCAGCCCGCATTACGGAGAACGCTGGGGACGACACTGGCTGGATGCGGCCGGCTACGCCGACAGCGAAGGAGTGACCAATACCGACCCACAAAGGAAATGGGCCTGGAGATATCGCGATTGGGTTATCGACGCCCACAACTCCGATTCGCCGTGGAACACCTTCCTCGTCGAACAACTCGCCGGCGACGAACTGGTCCAGCCACCCTACACGGACCTGTCGCCCGGCGACGTGAAACTGCTGACGGCGACCGGTTTCCTGAGAACCTCGCCGGACGGGACGGCCGGTGCCAATAACGTCGCCAACAGAAACCAGGTCATCGCCGAAACTCTCAACGTCGTCTCCACCTCCATCCTCGGACTCACCGTCGGTTGTGCTCAATGCCACAATCACCGCTACGATCCGATTCCTCAGGTCGACTACTACCGCCTGCGAGCGATCTTCGAACCGGCGCTCAACGTGACGCGTTGGAAACAGCCCGGTTCGCGAACCGTCTCGCTCTACACCGACGCCAACAAGACTCAGGCCACTCGCATCGAAACCGACGCAAAGACAATCGACGCCGAACGGACGGCCAAGCAAACCGTTTTCATCCAGCAGACCTTCGACAAGGAAGTGGCCAAGCTGCCCGAGGCTCTTCGGCAAAAGGCCCGAGACGCCCGCAAGACCGACGCCAAGAAGCGGACACCCGAACAGACCGAACTGCTCAAGACTCACCCCAGCCTCAACGTCTCCGCCGGTTCGCTCTACCTCTACGACGGCAAGGCCGCCAACGTGCTCAAGGCGATCGCCAAGCGAGCTGCCGACCTGCGAGCCACCAAGCCCAGCCAGTCCTTCATCCGCGTACTCACCGAAGACGGCCAGGCCGTGCCCGTGACCAAGGTCTTTTTCCGAGGCGACATCAATCAGCCGCGAGACGAAGTCGACCCGTCGGACCTCTCAATCCTGGCAGTCACCACCGATGCCAAGGTCGAGTTGCCGAAAAACGACACGGCGATCCCATCGACCGGGCGTCGACTGGCCTGGGCACGACGACTGACCGACGGGCAGCATCCGCTGGTGGCTCGAGTGATCGTCAACCGCGTCTGGATGCACCACTTCGGCCGCGGACTCGCTCCGACACCCGGCGACTTCGGCTCGCTCGGCATCCGACCCACACACCCCCAACTGCTCGATTGGCTCGCCTCGGAATTCACTCGTAACAACTGGAGTCTCAAGCAACTCCACCGACT
>Ga0209402_10004912_pt1 | contig 12072 bp, 10 predicted proteins | sample ArcticOcean_MG_C_3_FD_187437 | JGI IMG/M metagenome (GOLD analysis project Ga0209402, IMG submission 187437) | Marine microbial communities from western Arctic Ocean - ArcticOcean_MG_CB8_126 (SPAdes) (version 2) | ecosystem: Environmental > Aquatic > Marine > Oceanic | place: Arctic Ocean... | reverse complement strand
CATGCGCCGGTATTCGGCCTGCAAGTCTTGAAACTGTCGTTGCGCAGGGTGCTTGAGGTTGCGTTTTCTCATCTCGGAGCGTGCAAGATTCTGGTCGAGCAGTCCGAGTCCGTCGAGTACTGGATAGTAGAGCTGGGTCTCGACGTGCGGCAATCCGGAGAGGTTAGGAGTCGAAATGCTTCATCACCGGCATCTCGCGTCGCCATTTCTCCAGCCGACGTTGCGATTCCTCACCGGGGCAGTTTTCTCGGACATGCCGCCAGAACGGGGTGTCTCTGCGCTCGCTGCGGTAGTGGATGTTGAGGAAGGTCTTGAAATCGTCGAACTGCCGCCGGATCCGCTTGTTAAACCGATCACGTCCGGAAACGTTTCCGTCGAGCGCATCCCGCAGATATTCTTTGGCAAAGAGGATCAGTTGCACGAGCGTACTGTGGATGGAGGTCGCTTCGAGCGGCTCCAAGAATCCTGCGGACAGCCCGACGGCGAGGCAGTTGCCCTTCCACGCTTCGCGCACCCGCCCGACCTTGAATCGGATGTCCTGACGCGGCTCGACCGGGTGCCCAAGCTTGGCCTCGATCTCCAACTGTGCCTGTTCCGGAGCGAGATACTCGTCGCAATAGACGTAACCGCAGCCGAGCCGGTCCTAGGTTGGAATCTGCCACATCCAGCACGACCCTTGCACCCAGACAAGTGTGTAGGTGGAATTTCGGAATCCATATTAAATAATTTTTAATTCACACTCCCCAAGATTCACGTGCTTTTTCTATTTCTATCGATCTACCTTTTTCATGAGCTAATGGGTTTTCTCCAATCCATCTATTATCTATCACATCTGATGCAGGTTGAAACCTGACATCACATGTAAAACGCACTTTATTTAATTCATTTCTTAAAGATCCATGAAAAGTATATATATTGATTATCACCACATCTCCAGGATTATAATCACCCAATAACCAATTAGTTTTAGTCATCTCACTTAATTCAGTGTAATTATTCGTAAACCATCCACCTTTGATCAAGTCTCTGTCAACATCCATTTTACCATAGGTATCTCTAATTTTTTGAAGATTAGAATGATTATGGGATTTGTCTAAAACAACCATCGGACCATTATCACGTGATACTTCACCAATTGGGATCCACATTGAATGAAGTTTTTTTGATCCACGCCCCATATAAACAACATCCATATGAGCTTGGGTACCTGCTACATGTTCACCAACAGTTCTAACCCATTTATAGTCATATGTTCTTGCGGGTTCATCAAACAGGCGTGAAAAAAAATTGAAACAACTGGGATGCTCCACCATTCCTAAGAAGTCAGGATGATGAGTTATTTCTTTTTTTCCTCCTAAAAAAAATGTGCCTTTTTCACTAATTGGGTATTCAAAAGTAGATGAATTAGAAAAACTTCCATTTTCTTTTAAATTTTCATAGATGATTTTTCTTGCTGCAATAACATTTTTTTGAGGAATGAGGTTACGTAAACATAAGTATCCATCTTCATTTAAACGGTTTTTAAGTACAGCTATATCTTCTTTAACAAATGAACTTCTAATCTCTCCCAAAACATCATCTAAAGAAACTAAATCTTCACCCAAATAAAAACTCATGTTCTATTGAATCAATAATATTTAAAAAAAACTTTAACGAATATATGATAATTATAGTTTAATTTAATTTAGGAATCATATCACCATGCGCATCAATCATTTCATCAGTTAGTTTCCAAATTTCATCAATGGAAAGTTCTGCTGCAGTGTGAGGATCCATCATAGCTGCATGATATACATGATCTCGTTTACCAGTAATAATTGCTTCAACAGTGAGTTGTTGTACATTAATGTTTGACTGGATGAGAGCTGCTAGTTGTTGAGGTATTTTTCCTATACGTGTTGGAGAAACACCTGTCCTGTCAATAAGACATGGCACTTCAACACAAGAATCATCTGGAAGATTGTCTATTAAACCATTATTCATAACGTTTCCATTTATAACAACAGGCTTTCCAGTAACTACCGCACGTATAATTTCTCCTGCATATTCATTTGATCGATAAGACTCTAACTTACTTTCTTCCTCAAGTGTTTTTGAATAGTCTTTCCATTTCTTAATAGAATATTCACACCGATCAATATATTCATCTATTGGAATTTGAAATTGTTCAATTAAATCTGGTCTGTCTCTTTTAATAAACCAAGGAACGTATTCTGCGAAGTGTTCACTAGATTCAGTAACAAAATAACCTAAACGATTTAACATTTCATAACGAACTCTTTCTTTTAAGAACTTCATTTTTGATTCCTCTGGTCTTTCTTTTTGTGCCCTAGAGGAATATTCATCTTCACCTTTAGATATTTTTTTTGCCAATTCTTTAAGTCTAGGATACAGATCTTCTTTGGATCCATCTGCCCTTCTTTTCTCAAATTTGAGATAAAATGCCATATGATTAATACCTGCACATTTAAAATCTATATTTTCAAAGTCTTCATTTAAATCATCTGCAAGCATTTCTGCAGTACCCTGTACCGAATGACATAAACCCACACTTTTAATTTCCGGGATTAATTTGTTAATTCCAATCATATTCATACACATTGGATTTACATATTGTAGCCATATAACATTAGGGCAAATCTCCATTATTTTTTCTCCAATTTCGACCAGAATTGGAATTGTGCGTAATCCTCGCATAATCCCTCCCATACCCAAAGTATCTGCTATAGTTTGACGAAGTCCATATTTTTTTGGAATTTCAAAATCAATTATTGTTGCAGGATCGAATCCGCCAACTTGAATAGCGGTAATTACAAAATCAGAATCTTTAAGCGCTTCTTCATAGTTATCATAAGTATTAATTGATGGCGAAACTCCTATTTCCCTAGCTACAGCTCCAACAATTAATTTTGATACTCTTAATCTTTCTGGATCAATATCCATTAATGATATGTCAATAGATTTAAATTCATCCATTAACAAAAGATCTGTCACAATTCTTTTAGTAAAAACAGAACTCCCAGCACCAATTATACAAAGTTTAATCATTTGCCTCCAAGTATGAGTTTATTCCTTTTAAATTTTGATCGAAGTGACAAGCATAAAAATGATTTTTTTTAATATTATTATTAAATTCTGGAATTTTTTTCTTACAAATTTCTTGTGAATAAGCACATCGACTTGAAAAAACACAACCAGTTATTTTCTCCAAAGGTGAAGGCAATTCACCTGTTAGCTTAATATTGTTTAATTCATTATTATTATTAGGAATGGGAACTGCAGAAAGTAGAGCCTCAGTATAAGGATGTTTCGGATTATTAATGATATCTTTCTTATCACCAATTTCCACAATTTCTCCAAAATACATTACAGCAATACGATCTGACACTAAATCAACCACGGATAAGTCATGTGATATAAATATTATTGACAGTTGGAACTCTTTTTTTAATTGTAAAATTAAATTAATTATTTGGGCTTGAATTGAAACATCTAGAGCAGAAACTGGTTCATCAGCAACAAGAATTTTTGGATACATTATCAGTGCTCTTGCAAAAGCAATCCGCTGTCGCTGGCCTCCAGAAAAAGAGTGAGGATATCTTTTCATATAATTAGGGTCTAAACCTACTTTCAGCATAATTTCAGATACTTTTTCTGTAATCTGATATTTATTATAATTATAATGAACGTGTAGAGGTTCAGCTATTATATCTTTAACAGGTAGTCTTGGATTCAGAGAAGTAAAGGGATCTTGAAAAAGCATCCTAATATATCTTTTGTATTTTCTAAATTTTTTTCCATCTAAATTATTTAAATCTATTTTTTCACCATCAATATTTATTGTACTATTACCACTTGAAGGTTTTTCAAGGCTGACAATAGTTTTTCCTAAAGTTGACTTTCCACAACCACTTTCACCAACAAGTCCAAGAATTTCATTCTTATGCAATTTAAAATTTACACCATTTACTGCGTTAAGATATTTTTCTGTTTTACCAAAAAAGTTCGTTTTATAAGGAAATTTTTTGTATAAATTTGTCACTTCTAATACTGTTTCCATTTTATCTTACCGTATATGGGTCTACTGCATCCCTAATTCCATCTCCAACAAAATTAAATCCTAGTACTGCAAATATAATAAAAAATACTGGTGAAAGAATCCATAAATGGCTTCCTAAAGTTTCAATTGATTGTGCATTTTTCATCATAAAACCCCAACTAGTCATTGGTTCCTGAATGCCTATTCCAATAAAACTCAAAAATGCTTCAGATAAAATCATTTGAGGTATTGTTAATGTTGAAACTACAATTATATGGCTCATACAATTTGGATAGATATGTATAAAAATTATTCTTAAATCTGATGCTCCAATTTCTTTAGCTGAATTAATAAAATCTGTTTTTGCAAAAGACATAACTTTCCCGCGGATTTCTCGTGCTGTGAGAGTCCAGCCTAATAAAGTAAAAATAAATATCATAATCATAAAAACATCAAAAGAATCCATATAAGGTGGAATTAACGCAGCCAGTGCTATCCAGAGCGGAAGAGCAGGTAACGCAGTAAATATTTCAACTATTCTCTGAATTATCCAATCAGTTAAACCTCCATAAAAACCCGATAAAATACCTACAAATGATCCTATAAACACACTAGACAATACAGCTAACATACTTAGGGTTAGTGAAATCCTACCCGACAAACAAGCACGTGACCATACATCACGACCTAACTTATCTGATCCAAGAAGAAAAAATGGTTCTGAAGAATCTTCAAGAGTAAATAAATGAAGATTAGAAGGAATTAAATTAAATAATTTGTATTCCCAAGTTCTTTCAAAAAAACGTATATTTTTTTTTTGACTAAAATCTTCTTTATAAAAAGTTTCAAAAGTTTCAAGATCATATTCTTCAATTCGTTTATAGACAAATGGACGAAAACTAAAATTATTGTTTTCATCTAAAAAATGGATTTTTGATGGAGGGATATATATGTGATCATAGTTATTTTTATAAGGGTTGTTTGGAGAAAAGAATTCAGCAAATACTGATAAAATTATTAAAATAGACAACATTATCATTCCAGTAACACCTGGTATGCTTTTTAAAAAATTTTCAAAAACCAAACCAAAATGAGTTTGTTGATTTAAATCACTCATGTAGAAATCCTAGGGTCCAACCAAGCCAAACAAAGATCAGCTAAAATATTTCCTACTAATAACATTATTCCATAAACAAAAAGAAAACTGCCTGCGACATAAATGTCATGTTTTAAAATAGCTGTATAAAACATTGGAGCCATTGTAGGTATACTTAGTACAATAGCTGCTTCTAATTCGCCTTCAATCATATATGGGAAAATCATCCCTTGATACATAATAATTGGGTGAAGAGCATTTGGTACTGCATGTTTAATAATAACTTTACTTTCCTTTAAACCTTTAGATCTTGCTGTTTGGATATATTGAGAATTAATTACATCTAAAAGATTACCTCTCATCACTCTAATATTTCTAGCCAACCCACCTAAACCAGCAATTAAAACTACAGGTGCAATATGAATCAATAAATTTAGTAATTTATCAAAAGACCACGGTGCCAAAGCATATTGAGGAGAATATAATGAAGAAACTTCTTTTACATCAAAATGAAATACAAGGACAAAGTAAATTATTAAAGCAAGACTAAACCTTGGTACTGATGTTAACAAATAAGAGGTTACTGTAATTAAATTATCAAAAATACTATACTTGTATCTGGCAACATATATTCCTAATAATATACCTATTACAGTAGTAATAGCATGAGCTAATAGTGCAATTAATAATGTTCTAGGCAACCTTTCAAGTATTAGTTCACTAACATCTCTTTGATAAGAAAATGAATAACCAAAATTACCTTCAGTAATAATATTTTTAATCCATATCAAATATTGAGTAAATACAGGCTTATCAAGCCCATATTTAACTCTTAATTTTTGAGCCATTATGTCCGCATCTGACTCGGAAACACCTCCTAGCGTCATTATTTCATTTTTGTAGGTATTGGCATAGTCACCAGGAGGTAATTGTATTATTGTAAATGCAATTAAACTAATTCCAATTAACACGGGAATTGATGTTAATATTCTTTTTATAAAAAAGAATAGCATTTGTTAATTTTTATAAAAGAATTAGTAGGAAGAAAAAAGCCCTGATTATATAATCAGGCGCGGATTCAACTCGTAAGTGCAACTCTGACTTTCGGCAAGAGGGGAACTACAGTAGCCTCGTGGCTTTTCTCACCGAGCAAAGCAAGAGGAGCACAGATGAGAGACTACACGCAACTCACCTCAGAGGAACGATACCAGATTGAGGCATTTTGAAAGCGGACCATAACCAAACTGAGATTACCTCCGTGCTGAAGCGTCACAAATCCACAATCAGTCGGGAGGTCGGGCACAACCGGGGGGGGGCTTCGCGGCTACCGCCCCCATGCCAGCCTTGTCCACATGCTCACCTCTCTGACAACGGCAAGGAGTTCTTCCACCATCAGGTCGTCGCCGAAGGTGCTCAACGCCGATGGCCACTTCGCTCACCCCTGCCATTCCTGAGAGCGCGGGCTCAACGAGAACACCAACGGACTCATTCGCCAATACCTGCCCCCAAAGGCACGGACTTCCAGACGCTCACACACAAGGAGGTCCAAGGCATCATGGACAAACTCAACAACCGGCCCCGCAAATGCCTTGGCTTCAAGACGCCCAATCAGGTATTCTTTGGGATCAAACCACCTACTGCACTAGTGAGTTGAATCCGCGAGGGCTTTTTTATTATTTATTAGTATAAATTGGAATAGTATTAGGGAGAATTTCTGGTTTCTGTTCTCCCTTTTCGACCCACATTTGATCCGGTTGAGCAGAATTTGGCGCCCACTGGTACATAAAAACAGGTGTGCCAGCTACCCAATTTTTAAGCCTCTTATGAGCTATCTGCCCATATCTGCCTACTACCGTGCCTATCAAATAAAGGTTTCTAGTATAGATGTTATTATATTTATACATCAAAAGTTTTCTCTTATTGAAATCAGGTTCCATACTGAATTCCTTTACAATACTAACTAGCTTCTTTTCGAAAGGCATAAGTTCTCTACCTTTAGAACCTTTTTTGTGCCATTCAGGAGTATTTACCTGCAAAGCAGCTAAATCAGTATATTTTGCATAAGGAACCGCATATTCCTGGCCTGATCTGTCAATCCACATTTCAAATTCTCCTGAATCTGTTTTTACAGAAGAATCTGGTACAGGTCTTGGATTGACCTTGATTCCTACATCTGAAAGTAAAAACAGAACCGTGTCTGCAACATGTTGAGTTGCAGTGGCACCTGTACTGGTCATTAATTCGAAAACTAATTCTTTGCCTTTCATTGGCCCAGAAGTCCATTCTCTCACCCCATTTCCATTAGTGTCTTTAAGTCCTAATTCATCAAGCAACTGTTTTGATGAAGGCGGATCATAATCGTAAAAAACAACCGAATCTTCATCAAAATAAAGAGAACCAGGTGTTAATCCACCAGCAAAAGGTCTTAAAAATGGGCCTTTAACAACAGACTGAGCAATTGCTTTTCTATTCAAAGCATGACTAAGAGCCCTCCTGAATTTAAAATTCCGGAATAATTTTCGAATTTCTTTATCCCTTGTATTTTTTACACCGTGCGTACTTGACAGATTAAGGATTAAAGGAAAAGACAATAACTCTGGTCCCCATTCGACAATAAAATGTGAATTTTTGTCTCTAGACCGTTTAACTGTCTCAATAAAAACACTTGGGTTTTCAACATTTGATTGATCAAACTTATCTGCTAAAGCTCCGAGTGTTCTCCCAGTACCTTGATTACCTTTAACCCAAGAAAATTCATTGAGGTAAGGAAGTTGCTGGCCACACTGATCAACCTTCCAGTAATAGGGGTTTCTTCTCGCCACTAACAGTTCATCAGTTTTATATACCACCATTACCCATGGTCCCATTGATGGAACTGGGAGGTCATTAGGCGGCATTGCATTTTTGTATGCATCATAATCTGAGTTACTGTTATATCTTGGATGAAAAGGTTTAAGCCAATGTGAGGGAGCTATTGAAAAATCCAGATAATCCATATTAAATAAAAATGCAACTGGTTTTTTCTTAGGAAAAGTAAATTTAATAGTATACTTGTCTAAAGCAACCAAATTAATATCCTTCCCATCTAATTGCCATGCTTTCCTGTCTTTCCATGAATTAACATTCGGATCCAAGATATTATCTTCCCATGTAAACATAACATCTTCTGAGTCAAAAGGATCACCATCTGACCATTTTGCTCCTTCAATTAATTTCATCGTTAATTCATAACCATCAGCAGACCACTGCCAACTTTTTGCCAAATTTGGCATAGGGATTGCCTCATCACTTCTTCTTGGAATAGTTCCACTTTTTACTAATGCCTCTAAATAAACATAGGTAATACCCCACCATCCATTCCTGACTCCTGCATAAAGATTATGACCAGCAGTTGGACTTGCGGAAAAATATCTGAAATGACCACCATAATTTCCACATCCATGTCTCATACCTTTAGTTAAAAAAACCTGCGGTTCTTTAGGTAACCTATCTTTAACCGGGGGTATGACCCCTTTCTGAACAAAAGAATCCATCCACTTAGGCTGGGAATATTTATCAAAACCCCCATACGTTAATATATCGCTTAAAGGTTTTTTATCAGGTGGTTCTCCTCCAGGCATTGCTTTACCAGCAGGATAAGGAACAGGCTCCTTAACAGCATATAAAGTTATAGGCACCAAACTTATTATTACTAATAGCACTTTTTTAATTGAGTTCATTTTTTTCTCCTATAATTTAGATTAAAGAATAAATTGTTTATTTCCGCTAATTAATTCATAGGCATCTCCTGTAAATTATTACAAAAAGCATAGTGATTGTTATTTATTTTAATTTTATCAGGATACTTCTCTTTACAGTTATTTGTAGCAAAATTGCACCTATTATAAAAATAGCAACCTTCAATATCTTCAGTAGGACTTGGTACTATACCGGGTATTGTCGGTATTTCCTGGTTATGCATCCCAAATCTAGGAACAGAATTCAAAAGCCCTATTGTATAAGGATGTTTAGGATTATTAAAAATATCTTCTTTTTTGCCTTTTTCTATGATTCTACCTAAGTACATTACTGCAATCTCATCAGCAATTTTTGAAATCACTCCAAAATTATGAGTTATAAATAAAACTGAAGTTTGAAATTCTTCTTTTAATTCTTTAATTAAATTTAATATTTCTGCCTGTATAGTAACATCTAGTGCCGTAGTTGGTTCATCTGCAATTAATAGTTTGGGATTACTTGCAATGGCAATGGCAATCATAACTCTTTGCCTCATACCCCCTGAAAAATGATGAGGATATTGATTCATTCTATATTCAACATCATTAATCCCAACTCTTTTTAAAAGTTGTTTGCTTTTTTCTATAGCAGATTTATTATCGATTTTTTCATTGATTTTTATTTTTTCGGTAATTTGTTTCCCTATTTTGAATAATGGATTGAGTGATGACATTGGTTCTTGAAAAATAAATCCAATATCACTACTTCTTAGTTTTCTGAGTTGTATACTATCTGAATCTAAATTTACTATATCAAAAACCTCATCATTACTGTAAAAATTTATATTCCCTTCTACTATTTTTCCCGGAGGAGATTGAAAAATTTTTAACAATGACATTGCCAAAATACTTTTGCCACACCCGCTCTCACCAACTAAGCCAACTGTTGTATTTTTTTTTATATCAAGAGAAACTCCATTAACAGCTTTTATTACTTCTTTTTCTACAAAAAAATGTGTACTTAGATTGTTAATTTCAACAAGACTTGTTTTTCCCATTATTAGTTATTAAAAGCCTGGTCTTCTACTAACAAAGTAGCATTTTCACTATTTTGAAGTTCCTGAGTACTACGTACTTTCATTCTTGCAGCGCCATCCCAGTTTTTCTTATTTACAGTTGAAGTCTTCAAACGTGTTTTTGCTTTTTCAATCTCGGATTCATATTGAGGAAGCCAAGAAGATTGAGCAACTAGCATTTCATCAACCATTGACCAAACTTCATCAGGTGAACAAACTGCGCCAACAAGGGGATCATGAAGAACAGCTAATTTCAATAAATCTAGATCTCCATCAAGAGCAGCTTTGACAGACATTCTTTGAACATCAATGGAAGTCCTACAAGCTGAAGCACATGCATCTGGCAGTTCTATTCCTGATGCCATATGTAATCCAAATCGGTCTACAAAACCAGTTGATTCTATAATACAATCATTGGGAAGATTTTCAACTACTCCTTTGTTCATTGTATTGAAGTGTCCCCTATAAATCCTTCCAGTTTCAATAGCTTCAATTATATAACTACAATGCTCTGTTGAACGTTTATAATTCGAAAAATTAATTCCTGATTCATCAAGCCACTTAGGAAAGTCTTCTTCAAACCAATTTCTTTTTTCCGTGCATACTCTTAGATAACCTCCTGTCTCACCATGAATCCACTCAGACAAGTCAATCCATTGATTAATTTCTTCTGGTCTTTTACGATACCATGGTAAATATTCGCTTAAATGACCATTACTTTCAGTTGAGAATACTCCAAAGCGTTCTAAAACATCAATACGTACTTTTTCCTGACTTGAATAAACTGGATGCTTTTTAAAAGCCTCAATAAGTTCATCTTTGATAATCTTTCTTCCTTGAAAAAATAATTCAATGAACCAAGTCATATGATTTATCCCGCTACAAATATAATCTAATTCAGATTCATCTCCTGCCCCAAGGACTTCAGCAATTTTTCTAGCTCCACCTTGGACTCCATGACAAAGGCCTATTGTATTTACGTTCCCTGCTGTCAGTGCCGCCCATGTGTTCATCGCCATTGGATTGGCATAATTCAGAAATAAAGCATTCTCATCTGAATAAGCATTAATATCTGAACAAAAATCTAATATCGCGGGAATGCTTCTTTGGCCATATAAAACTCCACCAGCACATACCGTATCTCCAACACACTGATCTATTCCATATTTTAAAGGAATTTCTATATCGTCTTTAAATGCGGAAAGACCACCAATTCTAGAACAATTTATTATATATTTTGCCCCTTCTAATGCTTTTGGTCTTTCTAATGAAGTAGTGATTTTTGCAGGAATTTTATTTGCTGAAATATCCTTTTCAAGTAGTTGCTTGACTAAATCAAGATTTTTTGATGAAATATCTTGAAGAGAAAATTCAACATCTTGAAGTTCGGGGACCTGAAGAATATCTCTAACAAGTTTCTGGGTAAATCCCACACTTCCAGCTCCAATAATACTAATGCGTATATTTTCACTCATGATTATAAAATAGTAGATTATTTAAAAATTAAAGTAAATAATAAAAATTAAACTATTAAGTTGTTGTAATAATTATAAATTTATAATTTGTTGGCTGTATACCGAAAAATGTCAGTTTAATACTATTAAGGTAAGTGTCAAGAAAAAAATTACTGCTACCGTCAGGACTTACGCAGAATTTATTCTAAAATACTGATATTATTGAATTAATTAAAAATACCTCAAATCCATTAATTCTTTGGGATCATTAATTCTTTTAAAAACAACCCCAGTTTTTTGCGTAAGTCCTGATGGAAAACAGATGGCGACCCTAAAAAGATAATGTTTATGTTGGAGAGATTCGTAATGGTCTTCCACACGGGCAGGGAACCTTCACTTTACCTGATGGAAGAAAGTATGTCGGGGAATTCAAGGACGGCAAGCGGCACGGACAGGGAACCGCCACTTACCCTGATGGAGCAAAGTATGTCGGGAGGTGGCCGGACGACAAGATGCACGGTCAGGGAACCATCACTTTTTCTGATGGAGCAAAGTAGACCCTATTGGTAATAGAACCACCTGTGCTAGACTGGGTAGGCACGACCAACACAGGAAGCCCCAATGATCAGCTACCCCAAGATTTCCAGCCACCGCCGCATGTTCAAGACGCTCACCGACCTGAGCACGGAGG
>Ga0209402_10004907_pt1 | contig 12077 bp, 18 predicted proteins | sample ArcticOcean_MG_C_3_FD_187437 | JGI IMG/M metagenome (GOLD analysis project Ga0209402, IMG submission 187437) | Marine microbial communities from western Arctic Ocean - ArcticOcean_MG_CB8_126 (SPAdes) (version 2) | ecosystem: Environmental > Aquatic > Marine > Oceanic | place: Arctic Ocean... | reverse complement strand
TCTGAGATGCTGAAATCGAAGGCTTAGGCTGGATCAAGGGGGGGGGTGGTCGCCGCTGACGGCCTCAGCTGGAGGGGGTTGTCTAGGGGCCGCCGATACGTGTTGGCACCATTCAGCTACGGTTTACATAATCTGTATTATGCGACCCTGCGAGGCGAAACACCCCCCTTTGGCGTGGCCTTCGCCCCACTCAAAACCACACTTACAGCGATTCCGAAGCAAAGCGAAAACCCGCTAAGGTTTTCAGGTGAGGCGAAAGTCTAATACATGAATACATGAATTCATGATTAAAGGATGTTGATGGATGCATCAATAGCCTTCACCTACACTGCCATCATGGGACTAGAGGAGAAGATCAAACAGACCCGCATCAAGACTGAGAAGGCGAGAGAGCTGGTCGAGCGAGGCCTCAACCAGCGGGAGATCGCCAAGGCCATAGGCATGACCCAGAAGGGCGTCAGCCTCATGCTCAAGCGTGCTGGAATCAGTAAACAGGATCACGCCATCACGCAGCGCAAGGTCGCCGCTGCGGGGGCGCCCGTCAGGAAGCCGCGAGCGCCTGGTGCTGGCCGACCCCCAGCTGGTGATCACGGCGAGCATGTTCAGCACATGCCGTCACTGACCGTGAGGCTCCCGCCGGATACGCTCGCAGGTCTGAAATCCCTCTCAGCTGTGACTGGAACCCCAACATGGAGGCTGGTTGATCAAGCCGTCAGGCAGAGCCTTCAGCAGGTGACGGGCGCAACAGCCGAGGATGTGCGCAGATTATCGAAGCGTGAGCTGGCGCGGATTAAAGCCGCACATCCGCTAGCCCGGTAACTGGAGGTGTTGAATGTCGTTGATTAACACCGATCGCCGCCGCTGGCGGCACAGGGAGCGACCGCCGCGCTGCGCCCGCGGGCACGGCCCTTCAGACGAACGATCGACACCGCCTCCCTATTGACGTCTATGCCGTACACCGACGCCCCTCGATTGCCGAGTGTCGCGAATTCCGCTCCAGTTCCAGTGCCGACGACAAGCACACGCTTCCCGGCGAACTCGTACCCGAACCACTTCTCTATGTGCCCGACCATCTTCTCGCCAACGAGCCGCTCTTCGTCGAGCCTGTCCGTGGCGCGGCGCTCCCATTCGCGCAGGCCCAGTAAGTCGCGGTAGCGGGAGCCGTGGTATGCCCACAGTGCGTCACGCACCAGGCGATCGAGTTCAGAACGCTCGACGTCCTCGACGTGCGACTCCACGGGCTCGTTCACGTCCATGGTTATTCGTGTCGCGAAAGCCACGAAACGTGGGGCTCGTGAAAGAAGGGCGGAAGTGCGATTCTGACTTTCTCGTCGATAAACGCAATATCCTGCTCGTCCAGCTCATCTCGGTGACCGCCAACGACCCCTCGCCTGACCTTTCTGAACCGCGCATCCACGAAGGCTCGATCGTCCAGGGGGCGTATCAGCGCTCCAGCGGCCTCGAGCTTCTGCATGTTCTCGAGCGAGGCGAACCGCACACTCTCACGGATGTGATCGTCTACCACCACGGACTGAGAGAACTCGCAGACGCGGCGCAGCGTCTGTTCAGGATTTCGGTGCATCTCCTCGTACTGGACTAACAGGCATGTCAAAGGCGATCGCTGGCTCTGCTCGTAGACGAAATTCGAGAAGCCGATGATATGGTCAATACCGACGCGCGAATCTCGAACGAAGGCGGACAGCGAACCCTTGAACCTCCCCTGCCGCGTCGCCATCTCGTGATAGTTCGAGACGACCACGTCACGCGGGTCGCGCAACAAGAAGATCGCCCTCGACCCGTCGCATACCGACAAATCGAACGGGAGTGCCTTCGACTCGCCTCGACCTCGTACACGATCCCACAACGTCGGAGCCGGACCGGCTTCGGAGCGGGCATGGTAGAAAATGTACTGTGGAGACTGTGGCACGCTTGAGTAGTAAGCGTGAAGCCGGACGTGGAACTCATCGAAGCCGATCAACCGCTGCTTGTAGCGTGACAGCATGACGCGCAACCAAGTCCGGCCGGAATTCGGATACGACACGATGTACACGCGCTGCCTTGGATCTTGCACTTCAACGAGAAGTTCGAGGGACGGCACCTTCATCCGGAATCTCCAATTTACCTTCGCGGAACGCGCTGATACTACACCCGCGCTAGCCGTTTCCATGGCTCGTCCATCCAGTGCTCGCCGCGTAGGTAGCTCTTGGCGAATGGGATAAATTTCGGGTCTTTCCATTCAATAACCTGCCATTTCAACGCCGCGTGAATAGCGATCTGGACTTCGAAGCTTGGCGCAATCGCTACCCACGCCTTGATCGCTCGCTCTTTGGCGTCGTGCCGAGGATAGGCATGCCAGAACGATTCAAAGCCGTCATCGCTCATCCCAGCGCCTCCTTCAATGCCGCGAGGCGCTCGAAAGCTTTCCGTTGCTCGAGTTGCAGTGGCGTGGGTGGCACTGTGTACGTCTCGACAGTCATCAAATGATGGCTGTTGCGGGGCGTGTATCGTTCCCAGCCCCGTCCCCGTAACTGCCGTAACAAGACCGTCCCGCCTCACGCTGGTACCACGAAGTCCTCGTCGCGTCGTACCACACGTGTTGTCTTTTTCACCTGCGACACCTGACTGATCCAGACAGTAAAACGACTGCGCCGATCCCGAATGAATATGAGGGGCGGTCTGGCGACCGCGCCTCATGGGAATGTTCTTGCGCTGTCAGCGCGTTTCGCTAGACTGCAGCCAGACCCGTCGTCGGGGACAGGCCATAATGACCGAAAGGAGAGACCATGGGAGACAAGGGCGGCAAGAAGGACAGGGACAAGAGCAACAAGCAGAAGCAGTCGAAAAAACAGGGGCAGCAGAAGAAACCTACCGGCCCACGGGCACAGGCCAACAGCAAGTAACAAACAGGGCCATAGTCTTCGAGTACGTCGAGGCAATAGCCGTAGACATCCGCCCCGCCAACCAATGATGACCGCCACTCGGAGGGCATCAGCCGGGCCAGTGCTAACTCGCCCCGTTGCTGCTCATCGCAGATCGTCAAGCACCGCCCGCTAATCCCGTATCAGCGCGTTAAATTGTCTGGAGACCGAGGGCGTCACTGCTCCAGCAGCGCCTTCAGTTCCCGCCAGCGCCGCCGATTCTCTGCCAGCAACGCCAGTACCTCGCGTGAGCGTGCCCCGTGCTTCCATCGCGCCCGTCGGCACCGCTCCAAGCCTTCAGGCGTGCGTGGGCCGGTGCTCGCGCCCCCGTGCATCCGACACCGGCCATTCGGCATCGCCGGCCCCTGACACGCCGTGCCGCGCCGGGTGCGAGCGCCGCACCGAGGGGCCGCCGCGAGATCGCCGCCCATCGCGCCATTCTTGAGCCGCCCACGGTTTCGAGAGGGTTGTCCGCGACGCGTGGACTCCATCGCCTAGTCCTGACCCTTCCCCCGGCGCCGCCGGCCCCCCTCGACACGCCCGGCGACGACGGCCTGGCCGCCCTGGCTGACGGTGACGTGTTGCACGATGACGTGCTGCTTCCCGCCGGTCTTCATCCGCTGCAACGTGATGCACCCGCCCTGCGACACGTCAAAGAGGCGCGCCGCCGCATTGGTGAGACGCGCTAATTCGACGGGCGGGAGGCGTTCAAAGGTGGCGCTGTCCGCGAGGCGCCCGAGTAACTCCATGCCGGCGTGGTGGGCGGCCGCCACTTGATGGGCGATCATCTTGTCGAGGGAATTCCTCGCACCGGCTGACACGGACGCATCCAACGCCGCAGAGAGGACGCCGGCCTTGGTGGCCGCGTGTGCGCGGTGCTCGGAGGCATCCACGCTGATCACGTTTGGCTCCTCCAGCGTGGCGACGACGTGGTGCCGGATGGACGCGGTATCGGCATCGGGAGAGTAGCCAAGCGCCGGGACAAGCTCGGTGCTCACGTCTCCGACGAGGTGCTTGGGCACGGTGAGGATGCGCTCCCCATCGTCACGGGTGCGCTCGGCTTCCCGCATCTTGAGCGCCGCATCGACTTGATCCAAGGCTCGGCGCCGCGTGAGCTTCTCAGCCTTCCGAAGCTCCTGGGCGGCGAGTTCCGCTGTATAGGCGATGCCGCTCCGGCCATCGGAGAAGGCGCCGGCCATTACAGTGGCCCCGCGTGTGCGGTGAAGCGGTGGGCGTTCCGCATGTCGCGCCGCACCATCAACACGGACAGATGCCCGGTGTGCGCCAGAATGGCCTTCTCGCGCACCGCGTCAGGTTTGGCGCCGTGGCCTTTCGGCCCAGCATCGTGGACACCTGAGGGCGCCTGCGGACGTGTACTGCGTTTCACAGAGCGTGAGGAGGTCATCGCGTCCGGGCCTCCAGCGTCTGGCGATCCGCGTGCTCACGGTCCAGTGCCACCTGATGGGCCGATGCGTTCCAGAACTCTGCCATGGCCCCGGAGAACAAGCCCCGCAGCTCGTCGGGCGGGAGCGCGTCGAGTTCCACTTCCACCTGTTCCGCCATGTCGGTCCTGTCCTCCAGGGTGCTGCCGTGCTTCACTCAAACGCAGGCCCGAGCATTCCGAAGATGCTCAGCCGCTCTTGCACATGCGCCGCCGGCCTGGCCATCGGCGCGACGGGCGTAGAAGCTGTCCGACGACTTCTTGAGAACGTCGCTGGCTCAGCCAGTGCGACGTCAGGTGTTCGGTGTGTCATGAGATGCCCCGCTTCGACGCGAGTTCATCAGATGTCTGGAGCACTGCGGCCGGGGGCGCGCTACCGGTGGCTGGGACGTCCTCGGTCACAACCTCGTTCCCCCAGGTCGTCCAGCCCTGCGGCGCCGCGCCTCGACGGAACAGCTCCACCTTGCGTGCGGACGGATACAGGGTCTCGATGATCGTCCGGAACTCTTCTGGCTTTTCGCTATGCTTCTTGCGCTTGATGCTTTGCACTGAGTCGATCAGTGTGCGGCGCTCAGGCGTGCAACTCCCTTTCGTGCAGATCAACAGCAACTCGTGGCGGACGCTGTTGTAGTGGCCGAAGTTGTGCTTCACCTTGTCCCAGACGAAGTTCGTCTTATAGCGGAAGCCCCACGCCTTGCACAGTTCGAGAGCGTCCTCCAGGAGCGGGTTGGTCGCCCACAGAAAGAGCACCGCGTTGTCGGCCGCGCGGGAGGGCACGTCCAGTGCCTTCAGATCGGACAAGGGCATCGTCGGATAGTGGTCGAGCGCACCCGTGGCCGTCATGCGGTCGCCCGTGCGGCCGTCGCGGTAGGACCACGGCGGGTCTACGTAGAGCACAGTGAATTGCCCCTCCGGTAGGGCGGTCGCGTTCTGCGTGACCTCATCCCTCTTCATGAGGCGGTGCGCTTCGGCCGGCCTGATCTCGCCGAGTCGGACTTGGGCGGCCAAGTCGGGTCGCTCTTTCGCCAGCTTGTCTCCACGGGCTACCGCTCCGGGGTTGGTTCTACTGGCGATCGCCTTGGACTGCTGGGTTATGTTCTTGTCAGGTAGTCCAACACTCTGTTGGACGACCTGCTTCTTGTCGAAGCCGGTCTCGGTTCGTGGTTGCGCCTTCGCCGCGTCGCTGCGCTTGCGGTTCGCCTCATCTGCAATCCGCTGCTGCTCGGCTTTCCATGCCTCGCCATGCTCGTGGCAGAATTTCCAGACCAGATACCGCTGCTCGTCAACCAGGTCACGCCGGACGCCGTTTAGCGACCATACAGATGCCCACGGGTCACCGTCATACACTTTGACGCGCGGCTCGATGCCCAACTCCAGACACGCCCGGTAGCGGTTGCGGCCGTCCAGGATGTAGCCCTCGCACAGCACGATCGGCACGCGCTGCCCGTGCTCGCGGATGTCGTCGCGCAACTCGGCAAACCGTGGCTTATCCAGCATCGGGAACGCATCGGCCGCTGGGTGATGAGCCACACTTGCGGCGGCCGGTCGAAGCGAGGCCGGACGGTGCGACGTGTCGCGCAGCGTCGTGCGTGGAGAGGTGCTCATGCCACCTCCCAACGGTCTGCCGCGTCTGGCACCTCGCGATAGAACAACTCGGAGGCGATGGAGCACGGCGTGCAGCGCCCGTAGGCATGTGGATGGCCCAGCCCATCGCCGCAAGAGCAGCAGCGCCCAGGCCCGCCCACGGCCGCGAGCACGGCGCACGGGAACGGCACCTGCCCGACCGTGGCGCGCATCCCCTGCAAGCGCGACAGCACGGCCAGCAGCTCCGGCTTCCGCAGCGTCAGCTCGTCTCGGAGGGCTGGCGTGATCCGATCCGCCGGCCGGGCGCACAGCCGATCATCAGCCACGGCCAACTCGACCCCGGCGGCCAGCAACCTGTGCAGGAGCGGCACGGCGATGGCAGCGGTCGTATCAGCGGTTACAACTCCAGCCATTCGTCCTCCAAAATTGGCTCTGAAGCCGCAACACCCGCAACAAGGTCCGTAAACATTGGCTGAACCGGCTTTTTCAGACCCGCAACATCGGTGCTCTGTTGCGGGTTGGAAATAACGGGTGGAGGCCCGGATTCATTAGTCTGTTGCGGGTGTTGCGGGTCGGCGGTCACAAATCGGGACCATGCGTCCTCGAAGTCCTCGCGGTGCCACCGCTTGCCGGTCTTGTCGCCGAAGCGTGTCTCTTTGGTCCGGAGGCCCAGCGGACCGGAGCCGAAGTCCCGGAGCCGAGACGCGAGTTGTGCCTGACCGAGGCCGCGTCCCTTGTTCCAGTCCACCCACGGGCGTTCCGGGAGCCTCTTGAGCGCCGTGACGATTTCCTCTGATGACAGGTAGGAGTCACTCGGGCGGTCGTCGAACACGGCCCGCACGTCCGACAGAAGCATCACGTTGATGGGCTCGTCCTCGGTCACGCGAACGCCAGACAAGGCCAGTGCCGCAACCCGAGCGCGGGCCGGCCACTCGCCGCCGGCGAGGTCGGAGATCGACAGCAACGGGCGCCAGTTGTCCGCAGCCCGGTTCTCAGGCAGGCCCAGCGGCAGGGTTGGATCGTGGGTGCGGATCGCGTCGAGATGATCGATTGCCCACCGACGCCACTGCTGACGCAGCGGGGCGAGGTTCGCCAGGAGCCGATCTTCGCGCAGAGGCTCGACGCGCTCGGCATCGGTCTTCCGGCGCAGCGTGATCGTGATTGAGCGACTCAGCATCGTGGCCGACGGTCGCCCGATCATTGCCAGCACCTTCGGGCCGAAGACATTGAACAAGCGCACGTCGTGATCGTCGCCGACGCATCGCGGAATCGTCGCGCCTGTCCGCCAGTGTGCGGCGTTGAACACACCACGCAATTCCGACTTCTGATCGTTTAGCCAGGAGTCCACTTCGTCGGCAATCAAGGTCGGTCGATACTTGTGAATCAGGCGGAAGAGCACCGCGGGGGTGAGGCTCGCGACCAGGATCGGGCGCGGGACGAGGCCACCCACTGCGTGCGCGGCGGTGGACTTGCCGCACTCAGGCGTTGGCGACGAGAACAACAGCATCGCCATGCGGTCGATCCCCTCGATCGCTTGGGCCGCGGCACACCACAGGGCGACGGTGTCGGCCTGGGACTCGCTCAGCACGACGTGCCGACGAATGAAGGCCGCTGTCTCGTCGAGCAGCCCCGCGCCGTTCACGGGATCGGGCCACGGCTCGTCATCGGTGAGCGTGATCGTGCTGCTGTCCGCTGGGTCCGCTGTGTCGTCAACCGTAGCGAGAGCAGCGTTTACCATGGGCGCTGGCACCTTGGAGGTCTTCTTCAGTTCGACAGCCACAGACGCCACGCGCAAGCGGTCCGCTCCGGTCAACGCTTCGACCAGCGCACGTAAGCGTTTGCCGAGCACGTCCATCGTGGTGCCTGTTACGGCCTCGGCCGTCAACTGGAACTCGCGGAGTAGGTCCGCGATCGACTGATCCTGCGACCGCTGCGCCGGCTTCGCGGCGTCGAGCAGCGCCGCGCCGTCCACCGGGTCAGTCCACGGCTCGGGGTCTTCGAGTTGAACGCCACGGCCTTGCTTTCGGTTCTCCTGCTTCTCTGGTGTCGGCGCGCGGGCAGCCGGTGCGGACGGCGCGGTGGACGGCGCATACAACGGTGCCGCCTTCACCAGCGCGACGAGTTGGTCGCGCGTTCGGCCCGCGTTGAGCCAATCGCCGATGTCGCCCTTCGCCGGCAGGTCGGGCAGCGTGATCACCTTGACGGTGAGCCTAGCCGCGTGACAACTGCGGGCCACAGTGTCGGCGTGCTGTCGGCCAGGGTCATCGTTATCGGGAACGACGACGACCTTCTCGACTCCGGCCGCAAGTAGCTGTGCCACGTAGTCCGGCCGCCACTTGCCGGCGCCACCGGCGTTCGTGGTTGCGACGAGTCCGAGTTTCCTCAGTGCGAGCGCGTCCTTCTCGCCCTCCGTGATGTACGCAACTCTCTGCCGATGGAGTTCTGGAACGCCGAACAAGACACGGCGCACGTTGCCGAGCTTCCACGTCCAGCCACCGGCACCATCGGGGCGCCTCTGGCGGAAGTCCTTGGGCGAGAAGCGACACACCTGATACAGGAGCGTCCCGCTCTCGTCGTTGTAGTCGTACGTGGCGACGACCCGGCTGTCGCTATTACCGCTCAGTCCCGCACGCTCGATCAGAAATGCCATCGCCCCGGGAAAGTCGCAGGAGCGGACGCGCTCCACGAAGCGGAACACGTCGCCGCCGCCGTGGCACGGATCGCAGAAATAGGTTTGCTTCTCGATGTTCACCCGCAGTGACGGTGCTTTGTCCTCATGGAACGGGCAACAGAACTTCACTTCTCCGGTGGTCGTGCTGCCAATCGATTGATGTGTCAGCTCGGCGATCACCTGGTCGAGCGGTGACGCCGTTCGCACGGCCTCGCGGTCGGGGCTACGCATCGCGGAACCCCGGCGAGATCGCTCGCACGACCGCCGATGCTATCGGCCAGGCCCGGCAGGGGAGGGCCGCGATCAGTAAGCAGGCAACACCCTTGACGATCGCGCGCCAGGCGTCAGGGTGGGCTGTAGGCTCCGTCACGCAGTCGAGCAGCGCAACGTCGCTCACCGTCCGGCCTCGGTGCCCGCAGCCTCACGAGCCGCCAGCCAGGAATCGATGTCACTGCTGCGCCAGCCGCAAGCGCCGGGGGAAAGCCGGATCGGCTCCGGTAAATCACCACGGCGCCGAAGTCGCCATATGGTAGCGAGGCTCAGGCCGATACGGTCGGCCAGCTGGCGAGGGCGCAGGATGCGGTCTGACGGGGTGCTGAGCGCGGATGACGTTGTGTGTCGTGGCATGAATCCATTAGGGTCCGATTGTGAGTCCCCGCTCGGGACAGGACTGGTTCTATTTCAGGAGGGATGTGGTCCCAAATATGGCAATACGAGAACCACGGCGATCGCCGAGGACAAGATTCGCAAGGGCTGAGCGCCGGTGGCACTCGTACCAAAGGGCGATTGGCTTGAGCGCATCTGCCCTTGGGGGGAATTGGCGGTTACGCGCTGACGAGCTGTACGAACTGCTTCGTGTCGGCGCGAAGGCCATCAATAGCCACAGAAGAGGTACGTCAGCGCAGGCCGGACCCCAGGAACTTGAACACGTCGTCAAGAAGATAGCGGGAGCAGATGATTGGAGGCGGCGCCTCTCTGTTTCGCTGAGAGGACTTCCGACTGAGGCAGTGCAAGCGGTCGGGAAACTCGTCAAGCTTGGGTGTGTTCCCGATGCGCTGCTTTGGTGCATCAGCGCATACTCGAAGGGCTCTTCGGCTAGGGACGCACAGAAAAACAGAGACGTCGTTCACCGCACGCTGCTGCGAAAGTTGGCTGGTGAGTTCGATCGAGCCGCCGATGCCTGCTGGACTTACCTGCGGAAGACGGACGAGTTACACCTTGACCGAGTGATGGAACTCGAAGCGCCTTATCGCTTCCGTGCCGAGGCGGGCCGCTTTCGGACGCGGGTTGAAGAATTGGACGCTCGGCGAAAGAGGGGATGGACGAGCGCCGATTCGGCTTTGTTTGTAACGATGCGCGAGACCAAGACGATTACAGGAAAATTCCAGGACGAACTGCTCGCGGATATCTTGCGAGGGACGCCTGGCGCGGCTGCGATTACGGGGGAAGTCCTCAGGAAATGGCGGACGAGAAACTTTCCGAAGGACAGGGCAAGCTAGGGCATAGCGGTCCGGTCGGCCACAGCCCTACGCGCCACCCATCGCGCCGAACGGCAGCACCTTGCCAGCGTCTTTCTGTTCGAGCATAGCCGTGAACGGTTGGCGGGCGCGGCTCGGCATCGGCCTACTTCCGCCTCCGGATCGACACGACAGCCGTGCGCGCCGCCTTCGGTTCAAGGACTGCGGTGAGCGCCCGGTCCCAGGCTTCGAGGGCCATCCGCTTCTCGGCGTCGTAGCTGTGGCGGTCATATACGCGGGTCGCGCGGGCGCCGCCTTCGACGTGATTGAGCACTTTGGCGATGTGGTCGCGTGGGACGCCCGCTGCGGCCATCCGCGTAGCCGCCGTGCGGCGCAAGTCATGTCCCCTGAAGTCCAGGTCGAGCGCCTTCGCGATGGCCGCTGGCGCCTTCTTGGCCCGATCGCGCAGCGAAGCCCCGTGCCCCACGAAGACGAACTCTTGGGCCTCGTCGTCTGTCCGTTGGGATTGCACAATACCCTTAGCACGCTCGACTAGCGGCACACGGTGCGGTTCGCCGTTCTTCGTGTCGGCCCCTGGGATCGTCCACCAGCCGGCGGCTAGATCGACGTCAGCCCACTTCATCCGCACAAGTTCGCCACCGCGTTGGCCCGTCAGCAGCCGCACCTTGATCAGCGCCGCGAGGGCCGGACTCACCGGACACAGTGGATCGTCTTTCCCGCCCTTCGCCGCCTTCCGACCGGGCGCCGGCCGTTGCGCGGTCGTGGGGAAGTGTTCGAGTACGCGCCAGAGCTGACCGATCTCCTCGTCGGTCAGGACGCGTTCCCGCGAGAATTCCCGCGTGGGTTTGGTAATGCGTGCCGCTGGGTTGGCCTCGATCCAATCGTGGTCCACGGCGAAGTTGAGCATTTTCCGCACGAGGGCCAGTACCCGATTAGCCAGGACGGGCGCCCCGCGATCGACCACGCGGTCGATGAGGGTGCGGACATCGCGCCGCGTCAGGTCGCGCACGGACCTATCACCCCAGGTCGGCAGCACATCGACGTTCAGGACGCGCTCATCTTCGCCGGCCGAGCGTTTGAACTTCCGCGCGTGCTTTTTGAGATAGTCCTCTGCGAGAGTCTTGACGGTATCGGTGGGCGCCGTCTTCGTCGCTTGGCGGTCGCGGGCCGGGTCTTCGCCGTTGTCGATCGCGCTCTGCGCCTGCCGTGCCCGCTTGCGGGCTGCGGCGAGACTGACTGCGGGATATTCGCCGAGCTTCAGGCGTCGCCGCTTTCCGTGTGTCCTGTAGCGAATTGCGAACTCGATTCGGCCACTCGGCAGGACGCGCACCATTAAGCCGCGTTGTTGGCCGTCCCACACCTCGGTGGCCGCCGGCCCCGGACGCAGCGCTCGAAGATGCCGGTCAGTCAAGGCCGCCCGTGAGGCGCCGCTGGGCACTTTGTCACGTGGGTCAGAATTCATCCGTGGGTCCATTATGGGTCCACGTGCCGTGAGACGGCAAGAAATTCGTTGAAACGTCGTGATAGGAGAAATATGCGACTGTCGGTGGGAGGTGTGAGTGGGTGCGTCGTGCAAGAGGCGTCAGGCGATGTCACTGAATAGTGTCAGTTTTTGACTGGGGGTCAGGGGGTCGCAGGTTCGAATCCTGTCATCCCGACCAATTTATATAGGCATAAACGGCCAGACCACCAGTCGGGACGTTTCAACATGGGTCCAATATGGGTCCAGTTGGCTCTCGCATGCGAGTCGTCGTGGGCACGGTCGTCGGCTGGTTTCTTCCTTCGTTGCCCCCTATGCGGGGGCGGCCGTCAGGAAGCCGCGAGCGCCTGGTGGCGGCCGACCACCGGCTGGTGATCACGGCGAGCATGTTCAGCACATGCCGTCACTGACCGTGAGGCTCCCGCCGGACACGCTCGCAGGTCTGAAAGCCCTCTCATCCGTGACTGGAACCCCAACATGGCGGCTGGTCGATCAAGCCGTCAGA
>Ga0209402_10004906_pt1 | contig 12077 bp, 14 predicted proteins | sample ArcticOcean_MG_C_3_FD_187437 | JGI IMG/M metagenome (GOLD analysis project Ga0209402, IMG submission 187437) | Marine microbial communities from western Arctic Ocean - ArcticOcean_MG_CB8_126 (SPAdes) (version 2) | ecosystem: Environmental > Aquatic > Marine > Oceanic | place: Arctic Ocean... | reverse complement strand
TTTTACTAAAGCAAAATTTTCAGAATTATCGAGCAAATTTTCAAAAATTTTAATATTATACTTTTGGTTTTTTATTAAAATTTTATCAGATTTTTTAAATTTAATTAATTTCTCAACTTTAAGTCTATAGGATATTAGGTCTTCTATTTTACCGATTTTTAATTTATGTTTTTTAGCAAATTTAAATAATTCTTTACCTTTAGCCATAACTCCACGATCATTCATAATTTCACAAATTACTGCAGAAGGATTCTTTTTTGCCAATCTTGAAATATCAACTGAAGCTTCAGTGTGACCTGCTCTAACTAAAACCCCGCCATTTTTTGAAATTATTGGGAAAATATGTCCTGGTGAAACAATTTCATTTTTTTTAATATTAGACTTTATTGCGGTTTTAATTGTTACCGATCTATCTTTTGCAGAAATTCCTGTAGTAACACCTTTTCTTGCCTCTATCGATACTGTAAATGCTGTTTGGTTACGAGATTTATTTACAGGTGACATTAATGATAAATTAAGTTTTGTTGCCTGTTTATTTGCTAAAGACAAACAAATTAGACCACGACCATACCTAGCCATAAAATTAATATTTTTTTGTGAAACATTTGACGCTGGAATAACCAAATCTCCTTCATTTTCTCTATTCTCGTCATCAACAAGGATGTACATTTTTCCTTTTTTAGCAACTTTAATAATGTTTTCTATTGGACTAAATTTTTTATTTTTCATTTAAATATTTTTTTACATATTTAGAAAGAATATCTATTTCAATATTAACTAAATCATTCTTTTTGAGTTTAGACAAATTGGTAAATTTAAAAGTATGTGGAATAATCCAAGATTGAAATCCTTTTTTTGTTTTTTTAGATATTGTAAGTGATATTCCATTGACACATATTGATGCTTTATCAATTAAATTTACTTTTTCTTTTTGTTTTATTGTAAAATCAAATAAATAAGATTTATCAATTCTTTGAATAGAAAAAACTTTAGCTGTACAATCGATGTGACCTTGGCATATATGTCCAGATATACCTCTGCCAAATTTAAGAGGTAACTCTAAATTAATATAATTTCCTACTGTAATATTGTCAAACTTTGATCTTTCTATTGTTTCATTTGATAAATAAAATTCCATTAGTTTATTTTTAATATTAATTAAAGTTAAACACGCTCCATCACATGAAATAGATATCCCAATATTTTTTTTTTTAACTTTTAAATTAGATTTTATAAAAAGATTAATACCTTTTTTTCTTTTGGTTATTTTTTTAACTAAACCTTGATTAAAAATTATTCCATTAAACATTTTATTTTAAATGTAGATAAACCATATCATTTCCAGTAAATGCATTTAACTTAGATTTCTTTTTATATTTAAAAGATAATTGATTCAACTGCTTGGATATATTTAATTTCGCACTCTTACCTAATTTATCTGCACTTTTAAATAAATAAAATTGATCAAAAAGTTTATGTTCTAAAAAACTACTTGTTAAAGTTTTTCCTCCTTCAACAAGTAAATTTCTACATCCATGAAAATAGATTTTTTTTAACACTAATCTTAAATCAAAAAAATTATTTTTGTCTGTTGCTAATTTAATTAGTTTGATGCCTTTTTTAATTAATTGATTAATTTTATTTTGTGATGCTTTATTATAAAAAATTATTGTATTTTTTTTTGTTGAAGTTTGAAAAACATAGGATTTTTTTTTAATTGATAAATTTTTATCCAATATAATTCTTTTAGGTGAATAATTAGATAAACCAAGAATTCTACAATTTAACTTAGAATTATCTGTATTTAATGTTTTGCTTGAAATTAAAATTGAATCATTTCTGTAACGTAATAAATGGGTAATTCCATTTGAATGTTCATTTGTAATTTTTTTTCTTTTTTTTGAATAGATATAGTTATCTTTAGAGATAGCTATTTTTCCTGTAACAAAAGGTAATTTTTTTCTTTTATTATATATATATGATTTGTAAATTTTTTTTGCATCATTTTTTAAAAGTCCATATTTTACTTTAATTTTTTTTTTTTGAAAAATTTTAAAAGACTTTGATTTAGTTCTGATATCAACATCTTCTATTGAAAATATAACTTCTTTAATTTTTGAATTAATAATTAAACTTGAACATGGTTGGGTTTTACCAAAATGTGTACAAGGTTCTAAGCTAACATAGATTTTTGAACCATTAAGATTTTCTTTACATGATTTTATTGCATTATATTCAGCATGAGGTGTTCCATATATACCTGTTTGTCCAGTTGAAATAACCTGACTATTTTTAACTATTACACAGCCTACAGATGGATTTTCACCAGTAAGTCCAATTCTGTCACTTGCTAAGTTTAAAGCAAGTCTCATAAAAAGTTTATCTTTGTGATTAAATTTACTTTTTTTTGTAGACATCAATCTTATCCACAAACTGAATGAAGTCCTTTTCTTCTCTGAAATTTCTATAAACAGATGCAAACCTAATATAGGCAACAGGGTCTAGTTCTTTCAATCCCTCCATAACCATTGTTCCAATTGTATTGGATGAAATTTCATTTTGACCTAATTCTTCTAGTGATCTTGTAATTTTAGTAATAAATTTTTCAACTGTATCTGTATCTAGAGGTCTTTTTTTAAGAGCTATATAAATTGATTTAGATAACTTCTCTCTTTCAAATGCAGATTTTCTTCCATTTTTTTTAACAACCATTAATTCTCTAAATTGAACTCTTTCAAAAGTTGTAAAACGTTCACCACAAGCACATAATCTTCTTCTTCTTATTGTTGTGCCATCTTCAGTTGGACGAGAGTCTACAACTGATGTTTCACCTTTTTTGCAAATTGGACAAATCATATTTATTGTTTTAACTTATTGTAAATAGGGAAAGTAGCACAAAGTTCAATAACTTCTTTTCTGACTTCTTCTTCAATTTTTGAATTATCATTTGGATTAAAAGATAGACCTTTAATAATTTTTGTAATTAATTCACCAACTTTTTGAAATTCTTTTAAACCAAATCCACGTGTTGTAGCGGCTTGAGAACCAAGTCGTATTCCAGATGTAATCATTGGGCTTTCAGCATCAAAAGGTATTCCATTTTTATTACATGTAATATTTCCTTTACATAAACTATCAGCTGCTAAATTACCTTTTACATTGAATGGTCTTAAGTCAACAAGCATCAAATGCGTGTCTGTTCCACCTGAGTATATTTTAAAACCGTTGTTTTTTAATGTTTCTGAGAGTGTTTTTGCATTTGCTATAACTGAGTTTATGTAATCCTTAAATTCTGGTTTTAAGGCTTCTTGAAAACCAGCGGCTTTAGCGGCAATAATATGCATTAAAGGACCACCTTGATAGCCAGGAAATACAGCTGAATTTATTTTTTTACTTAATAACTCATCATTAGTTAAAATAATTCCTCCTCTTGCACTTCTAAAAACTTTATGTGTAGTTGATGTAACAACATGTGCATGCTCAACTGGGTTTGGGTATCCTTTTCCAGCTACTAAACCAGAAAAATGTGCCATATCAACCATAAAATACGCATTAACTTTATCGGCAATTTCTCTAAATTTTTTAAAATCAATAATTCTAGAATATGCACTTCCTCCCGCTATAATAAGTTTCGGTTTATTTTTTATTGCTAGCTTTTCAATTTCATTATAATTAATTAGGCCAGTTTCTTTATCAATTTCGTAAGCAATTGCATTAAACCACTTTCCTGAAACAGATGCTTTTGATCCATGCGTAAGATGACCTCCAGAGTTAAGACTCATTCCCATTATAGTGTCACCTGGTTTTAGTAACGCTAAATAAACCGCACCATTTGCTTGAGCTCCAGAATGAGGTTGGACATTTGCATAATTACAATCAAATAATTTTTTTAATCTTTCTACAGCAAGTGTTTCAGCAACATCAACATGTTCGCATCCATTATAATATCTTTTTCCTGAATATCCTTCTGCATATTTATTTGTTAAAACTGAACCTTGAGCTTCTAGTACAGCTTGAGAAACAATATTTTCTGAAGCGATAAGCTCAATGTGCTCTTGCTGTCTATTTAATTCATCTCTAATAGCTTTAAATAACTCTGGATCTGTTTTAGATAAACTATCTTCAAAAAATCCTTGGTATCGAGCGTTTATGTATTTGCTTTCATTGGGCATGTTTATATTTTTTTAACTCTTCTTACGTGTCTGCCACCTTCAAATTTTGTTTTTAAAAAAATGCTTACACAGTTTAAAGCATTTTTTTTTGATAATAATCTGCTGCCCAATGTAATGATATTTGCATCATTATGCAATCTTGATAATTTAGTTGATTTTTCATTATAACATTGGGCGGCTCTAATTTTTTTGTGTTTATTTGCTGCCATAACCATGCCCATCCCTGAACCACAAACGAGAATACCTCTAAAGTTTTTGTTATTTTTTACTTTTTTTGCGACGGCATGTGCATAATCAGGATAGTCAACTCTGTTATTGTTTTTAGGTCCAAGATCAATAAATCTATATTTTTTATTCTTTAGAAATAATTTTATATCTTCTTTTAACCGGAAACCTGCATGATCAGATGAAATAAAAATTTTCAAGTTTATTAATTAAATTTGTGGTTCAACACACATGCTACTAAATGAATTCTATTTTCCTCACCTCCATTAAAAGCGTTATGATATTTTGTATTATTTGTAATCCAAACTGACCCATCGGCAGGCATATGACAAGCTACATTGTCTATTACCATTAAGCATCCTGGGTTTGTGATTATCGGTATATGTAATCTTGGCTCAGGATCTCTGTGCCAACTTAATGTGGATCTTGGTTGTTTTAATAAAATTCTAACTCTACCAAGTTTATATTTTGAAGATAATTTGTCATAAACTTCTTTAAAATAAGTATTTTCATATTCTTTAACAAATTCAGAATACTTTTGTTCTTTTATATTGACGTCCCTTAAAACTTCTTTTCCAGTTTGATCGGGTTTTGTCCAATAAACCCCTCTTGCATTGCTTCCTTTTATGGACTCGGGATCCCCTGCAATTTGAGTTAATGAAATTGCTCCGAAATTTGTCACTCCAGCATCTTCGAATTTTTTTGTTTTTATAATCTCTTTATATGATTCTTGTAATTTAACTATATCAAACTTTATATCCTGCTTTTGAAAATCATTGAAATTTAGTGTCATTACCCTTATTTAATATATTATAAGCTACATAATTATATATTACTTTTGTCGCATTTTTAAAATAAATTAGTAACAATGATAACTGGAAAATACCCCAACCTAAGACTTAGAAGAAATAGAAAAACTGATTGGGCAAGAAGATTAGTTGAAGAATCGAGTTTATCAAGTAATGACCTTATTTTACCAATATTTTTAATAGATGGAAGAAACAAAGTTCAATTAATTAAAACAATGCCTGAAGTTTATAGATATAGCATTGATAAATTAGGTAAAGTTATAGATAGAGCAATATCTCTAAAAATACCAATGGTCGCACTTTTTCCTTACTCTCATTCTAAAGTCAAAGACAAACATGGGTCTGAAGCACTTAATGAAAACAATATTGTCTGTAGAGCTATAAGATATATAAAAAAAAAGTACAAAAATCAAATAGGTATCATGTGTGATGTAGCATTAGACCCATACACAACTCATGGCCATGATGGAATATTAAAATCAGGCTATGTTTTAAATGATGAAACTATTCAAATTCTAATTAAACAATCTTTATTACAGGCTCAAATGGGCTGTGATGTTATTGCGCCTTCAGATATGATGGATGGAAGAGTTGGTAAAATAAGAAAAATTTTAGATAAAAATGGATATCACCTAGTACAAATACTTTCTTATGCGGTTAAGTATGCTTCTAGTTTTTATGGCCCATTCAGAGATGCAGTTGGTTCTAAAGGTTCATTAAAAGGTGATAAAAAAAATTACCAAATGGACTATAGAAACCGTTTAGAGGCTATAAGGGAAGTTTCTTTAGATATAAAAGAAGGCGCAGATATAGTCATGGTTAAACCGGGAATGCCTTATTTAGATGTTATAAGTTTAGTAAAAGAAAAATTTAAAATACCGGTATTTGCTTATCAAGTTTCAGGGGAATATAGTTTAATAAGTAACGCAATTAAAAAAGGTTTAATTAATAAAAACGCAATTTTGGAAAGTCTAATATCTTTTAAAAGAGCCGGAGCTAATGCTATAGTAACTTATTATGCTGATAAAATTTCAAAATTACTAAAATAAAAACCTCAATTTTTTTATTCTTCAATCATTTTAATATCTTAATGAAGTCTAATCTTGGACCTGGATAATTAAGATTGTTTGGTTGTAATATATTTTTTTCTAAATAATCACCAACAAGCTTTAATCCATTTAATAGATTATTATTATCTAATTCATCATTATTAAGGTCGACTAAAAAATTTGGAACAATTTTTTTTTCTTTGGATGATTGAACGTAGTATGTAGTTTTATTATTAATAATTTCTTTATGAACAATATTGTTTAGCTCAAGGTCATATCCAACTAATTTTAATAGTTTTAATTCCCAGAAAATATATTCCTTAACCCAACTTTTATTTTCTAAAATTAAAAAAAAATCACAAATTAATTTAAAAATTTTTAAATTTTCTTGAGATTCTACAGTTAATAACTTTATTAGATTCAAGGCTGATGATAAACACATCAATTTTTTTTGATTATCAAAATATAATGGAGAAAATGCTTTTAAAATCTCTACTTTAAAATAACCAATCCTACCTTCATTTTTGTAAGTATGGTTAATATGTAACATATTCCCTATTTGAAGATAATTTTTAATTTTTTTAGAAGATGCACCAAAAATAATGCCTGAACATTTCCCATGATTTTCAGTGAAAATTTCAGTTATTATAGAATTTTCATTATATTTATTTTTTGACAAAAGAAATCCTGAATCATTCCAATTCATTACTTGCCTATATTTTTTAATAATAGAGTTGCAGCTTTTTGTTCTGCGTCTTTTTTTGAGTTACCGGTACCATTAACCATTTTTAAATTTTGCAATCTAACTCCTACTTTAAAAATTGGTTTGTGTTTTGGACCCGAGCTATTTAATAATTTATAAATTGGCAGAATCTTAAATTTCTTTAAAGAATACTCTTGAAGCTTTGTTTTTGAATCTACAAAAGTGACTACACTAGATTTTAAATGAATTTTCCAAACTCTTAATATAAAGTTTTCAACAATATCTAAACCTTGATCTAAAAAAATAGCACCTATTAATGATTCGCAACAATCTGAAACTATTTTATTTTCAATTTTTATTATTTTTTTTTTACTATTGCCTACTAATACAAATTTTTCTAAACTTAATGACTTTCCTATCTCAAAACATTTTTTTTTATTGACTAATGATGCTAGTTTTTTATCTAAAACACCCTCTCTCTCCTCAGGATATGTTTCTAAAAGTTTTTTAGATATAACTAATCCTAAAACTCTATCACCTAAAAATTCAAGCTTTTCATTATTATAAATAGAATCATAACTTTTATGAGTAAAACATTTATTAAGAAGTTCAATATCTTTAAATTTAATGTTAATTTTTTTTTCTAATTTAATTAAATTTAAATTCATTAATTAATTTTTTTAAAAAATCTATGTAAACGTAAAGTGTCAGCCCATTTCCAAAACTTAAAGATACTTCCAATTCTATAATCAGACGAAAAAAAAATAAATTGAGCTTTGCCTACTAAATTATCTTCATGAACATAACCAACGCTTGATAAAAATCTACTATCTTTAGAGCAATCTCTATTATCTCCTAAAAAAAAATAATGTTTATAAGGGACAATAAATTCATCAGAGTTTTGAAAGGTATAATTTTTTCTATAAACAGATTCATATTTTTTCCCATTAGATAATTTTTCCTCAAATGTATTAACTGGAATAACATTGATTCCACAATAAATAGTATCACTTGTTGATAATCTTGTTTTTAAAATTTGGTTATTATTAATATGTAAATCACCATCAATAAATTTAATTTTGTCACCTGGTAAACCTATTAATCTTTTAATATAGTCAGTTCTATTGTCAGATGGAGTCTTAAAGACTATTACGTCACCTCTTTTGGGAATTTTTGATAAAACTCTACCTTTGAATAATGGTGGACTAAATGGAAATGAATGTCTGCTATAACCAAAAGAATACTTTGATACAAATAATCTGTCACCAACTAATAAATTAGGCTCCATTGATGACGAGGGTATATAGAATGGTTGAATTATAATAGATCTAATTAGTACAGCAATAATCATTGCGTAAAAAATAGTTTTAACGTTATCAATAAAAAAATTCTTATTTATTTTCATTATTTTTGAAAAATTACGAACGCTATAGAATATTTTTTTTCATCAGAAATTGATAGAAAGAAATTAAAACTGTTTACATTAAATTTTTTTTTAATCATATTTTTAATTTTTTTTGTAATAAAAAATGAAGGTTTTCCTAATTTATCATTAATTATAGAAATATCTTTAAAATTTAATCCATTCGTAAAACCAGTGCCTAGAGATTTTGCAAAAGCTTCTTTAGCAGCAAATCTTTTTGCAAAATAACTTGCCTTATTTTTCACTTTTTTAGAAACTGATATTTCTTCATCAGTAAAAATCCGTTTTAAAAATGAATTATTATGTATTGATTTTCTTATTCTTGAGTTTTCCACTATATCAACCCCTGTGCCAATAATTCTCATAAATTAGTTTTTAGATATTTTTTTAATTTTTTTAATAACTTGTTTAAATCCATTAAAAATAGATTCGCTAACTATAAAATGTCCTATATTAAATTCTTTTATTTCTTTAATTTTACTAAGAATTCTAGTTGTTTTATAATCCATTCCATGCCCCGCATGTATTTCAAGTCCTATAGAATTTCCGTATTTTGCGCAATTTTTAATTTTTGCAAATTCATTAGAAAAATCTTTATTTAATTTAATTAAATCAGATAACTTTCCAGTGTGTAATTCTACACAATCAGACTTTAATTCTTTTGAAATTTTCACATGTTTAATGCTTGGATTGATAAACAAACTAGTTCTGATTTTAAACTTTTTAAGTTTTAATAAAATTTTTTTAATTTTATTTCTGTTTTTTCTAAAATTCAGACCACCTTCTGTTGTTAATTCTTTTCTTTTTTCTGGGACAATGCAGACAAAATTAGGTTTATTTTTTAAAGCAATTTTAAGAATTTTCATATTTGCAGCAATTTCTAAATTAAGAGGTATTTTTTTATTTTTACAAATTTTAATTAAATCTTGATCCTTAATATGTCGCCTATCTTCTCTTAAATGTATTGTAACTGAATTAGCTCCATATTTCATTGCAAGTTTGGCAGCAAATAAAGGATCTGGATGAACTCCCCCTCTTGCATTCCTTAGAGTGGCAACATGATCAATATTTACTCCTAATCTTTTCATTTAGCAAACCTACTGCCAGGAATACTAATGGGGATAGACCTTAGATGTTTTGGTAATTTATTTTTTTTGTAAGTTGGTACATCAATTTTTAAATGTGAAATTATCTTTCTTTTAATTTTTAAATTTTTTTTTGTAGATCTGTCAATTATGCAGGCAAATCCTAAAAGTTTAGCTTCAGATTTGATGATAAGTTTAACGCATTCAAGACTTGATTTACCTGTAGTAATTACATCTTCAATAATCAACACTTTAGATTTTTTCTTAATACTAAAACCTCTTCTAAGGGTAAATTTACCTTTAACTCTTTCACAAAAAATAGTTTCTTTTTTTAATAATCTTCCAATTTCATAACCTATAATAACACCACCCATTGCTGGAGCTAAAATCACATCAATTTTTTTAAAATTTTTTCTAATTTTTTTGGATAGTGATTGCGAAATTTTATTTGCTATATGTGGAAAGCTAAGTAATTTTGCACATTGTATGTACTTAGCGGAATGTAAACCTGATGATAAAACAAAATGACCTTCTAATAAAGCATTAGTTCTTTTTAAAATATTTAAAGATTTTTTTGGTGAAAGCATATTTTTTATCCTCATGTCTTATGATTTTAAACTTTAACTCTTTTTGTTTTAACTCACTAATAAAATTTGTAAAGTTTTTCAAATCACTAATGATTAGATTAAATCTAAAGTTAATGTAATCTTTGGTTTTTTCTTTCATTTCGACATTAGAAATATTGAGTTTATTCTCTCCTATTAAAGTTGTCACTTCACCAAGTTTACCCGGTATATCAGGTAAAGAAATCCATAAAATTGTATTATATTGCTTTTCTTTCGGAAAATCTGATTTTCTTTTGGATTGCCAGTACCTTCTTATAGCAGCTCTTGCTTTTCCAGTTTTTGTATGTGTTAACCAATGTAAAGAAGGAGAAATTTTTTTTGAATTTACAATTTTAACCATATCTCCATTTCTAAGGATAGTTTGCAAATCTTTTTCTATGCCATTGATTGCACAGCTTGTTGCTGTATCACCAATTTTTGTATGTACGGCATAAGCAAAATCGATTGGAGTAGCGTCTCTTGGCAGTTTTATAATTGATCCCTTTGGTGTAAAACAAAATACGTTTTCTTGAAACATGTGAAGCTTAGTATATTCAAAAAAATGTTCTGGGTTTTCATTTTTATCAATAATTTCAACAAGATCTTTTAGCCAATCATATTCCTTCCACGTTAATGAATTAAATTTTTCTGAAGATTTATACTTCCAGTGTGATGCAATACCTCTTTCAGCAAATTCATGCATAGGCATTGTTCTGACTTGGATTTCAATTGGTCTTTTATTAGGTCCTATTATTGCTGTATGTAATGATTGATATTTATTAATTTTTGGTGATGAAATATAATCTTTAAATTTTCCAGGTATACAGTTCCATTTACTATGAAAAATTCCCAATGCTTTGTAACAATCTTCAACTTTATCTAATATAATTCGAAAACCAATTATATCCGAAATCTCTTCTAGAGAAATTCTTTTTTTTTGAAGTTTTCTCCAAATAGAAAAAGGAGTTTTCTCTCTTCCAATAATTTCTGCGTTTAAATGATATTGATTCAATAAGTCGCTAAATTGAAAAGATATAGAATTAAAACTATTTACTTTATCTTCTTTTATTTCATCTAATCTTTTTTTAATTAAATTTCTTGCTTCATTATTTAAAACTTTAAATGAAAGATCTTCAAGTTCGTCTCGAATTCTATTCATTCCCATTCTATCAGCCAATGGAGCATAAATTTCCATAGTTTCTTTTGCTATACGTTCTTTTCTATCAGTATCATTAATTGCATTAATTGTTCTCATGTTGTGAAGACGATCGGCTAATTTAACTAATAAAACTCGAATATCTTTTGATGTAGCTAAAATTAATTTTCTAAAATTTTCAGCTTTTGAATTAGTTTTTGCTTGATTTTCAAACACTGAAATCTTAGTTACTCCATCAACTAAATCAGCAACTTCTTTTCCAAATTCATTTTTAATAGTTTCGTACGTTGCATAAGTATCTTCAATAGTATCATGGAGTAAACCAGTTGTAATAGTTGCACTATCTAACTTTAAATCAGTCAAAATATTGGCAACAGCGATTGGATGAATGGCATAAGGGTCTCCAGATTGTCTTTTTTGATTTTCATGCGCTTTAAGTGCAAAATTATACGCTTTACCCAGTGCCTCTGGGTTTAAAAATTTATTATAAGATTTAACTTTATTTATTAAATCATCTGAATTAAGCATTATTTATTATATCACTAATTTACAATTGTTTAATAGACCTTAAATTATTTACATCAAGATCACTTAATAATTCAGAGATTTTCTTATTTTTTTTTGGATGTAACCAATTTTTTGCAATCTCATACAAAGGCAACAAAACAAAATTTCTTTCATGTAACTTTTGATGGGGGATAATTAGCTTTTGATTTTTATTATTTATTTTAAAGTTTTTTTGGTCATAATCAATAATATCAATATCACAAACTCTAGGATAATTTTTAAGTGACATTTTTCTACCTACTAAAATTTCGATTTCTTTTATTTTTTTCAATAAATCTTGAGG
>Ga0209402_10004904_pt1 | contig 12079 bp, 6 predicted proteins | sample ArcticOcean_MG_C_3_FD_187437 | JGI IMG/M metagenome (GOLD analysis project Ga0209402, IMG submission 187437) | Marine microbial communities from western Arctic Ocean - ArcticOcean_MG_CB8_126 (SPAdes) (version 2) | ecosystem: Environmental > Aquatic > Marine > Oceanic | place: Arctic Ocean... | reverse complement strand
CACAGCTAAAGCTACAGCTAAAGCAAAATTAACACCTAAAGAAAAATATTACGCTAAACAAGCTAAAAAATCTGAGGAGATTTAATGGCTCAAAAGGGCGAAAAGGCTTTTAGGTCCTTTGTTAAGGGTCTAGTAACTGAAGCTAATCAATTAACATTTCCAGAGAATGCCTCTGTAGATGAAGCTAACTTTGTACTTAACCGTGATGGTTCAAGGTACAGACGTTTAGGTGTTGATTATGAAACTGGTTATGCCTTAACAGCTACTGGTCTAACTACTGCTCAAATAGCAGAAGGTAAACAATCTTTTCATATATGGGAATCTCCAGCAGGAGATACTACTGTATCATTAGGAATTGTGCGTGTATATAATAAACTTTGGTTTATGAATATGCTTGCTTCTAATCCTTCAGGTAATTTAAAAAATAGTGGTGCTGCTATTACTGTAGCTGGTTTAAGTAATAGTGATATAGAAGTTTCTATTATTAATAATAGTTGTATTATAGTAAGTAAAGACTTAGATAATCCAGTACTCTTAACATATGATAAATCTTCTGGTAATGTTTCTCAAAGTACAATTACTCTTAATATTAGAGATATTTATGGTGTACATGATGGTTTAGCTATTGATAATAGACCTACTACTTTATCAGATGGACATAAATATAATTTAAGAAACCAAGGATGGAATGAAAAAATTGTTACTGGTGATGCATCATATCCAGATGCATTAGATTATCATTTTAATGAAACAGGAGAGTATCCAAGTAACTCTGACAGTTGGACATTAGGTAAAGTATCTAATCCATCTGATACTGATTATGAAAAGTATGATCCAGAAACATTAGTTAAGAATTCTCAATCTAATTATCAGATAGCTAAAGGTTCCTTTATTATTGATGCCTTTAATAGGGGTAACTCTAGAATGGCTAAGTCTGATGTTACTACAGGATTACCTAGTGATTCTGAACAAGGTAACATATCTACTGTAACATCCTATGCACAACGTGTATTTTATTCTGGTATAGAATCACATGTATCAGGAGGAGATAGTAGAAGCCCTAATTATTCAGGATATGTATTCTTCTCTAGGGTTATTAGAAATAATGATGACTTAGGAATATGTCATCAAGAGGCTGACCCTACAGATCCAGGAATTAATGATTTAATTGCTACTGATGGTGGCTCTATACAGATACCTGATATCACTAAGATAGTTAAAATTGTAGCTTCCCAAGCCTCGATATTAGTTTTTGCAGAAAATGGTATATGGGAAATTTATGGAGATACTGGTGGCTTTATTGCTACATCTTTCCAGGCAAGTAAGATTTCTACTAATGGTGTATTTAATCCTAATGCAGTAGTAAATGTAAATGGTAATTTTATATACTGGTCACGAGCTGGTATATATACTCTTAAACCAGATGCTGTTAATGGTCGTTTTACTTCAGAATCTTTATCTTTAAAGTCTATTCAGACATTATATTTAAGTATACCTGAATTAGGTAAGAATAATGCTAAGGGTTTTTATGATGAAAGAGAAAATACAGTAAGATTTTTATATAATGATGAGGCTAGTTACTCAGAAACAAACTATATTAATAGATATACTAAAGAATTAATATTTGATTTAACATTACAAGCTTGGTATAAGAATACAATATCAGATTTAGCAAGTGCTTCACCATATATAGCAGATTATGTGAATGTTCCAGGATACTCTATATCAATTACTGAGGAAACAGTTGTAGCAGGAACAGATAGTGTTATAGTTACAGCAGGAACAGGTGTTGTTGTTGATGATGATATACCAGTTAATAGAAGTGCACAGTTTAGTTTATTAACTATTAGAGGAACATCATTTACATTATCTAAATATAATGGTAGTGATTTTATGGATTGGAAAACTGCTGATGCAACAGGAGTTACATACTTAAGTTACTTAGTTACAGGGTACGAATTATTTGGTGATATAATGAGAGAGAAACAAATACCTTATTTATTTATGTATTTACAACAAACTGAAGATGGATTTAGTGCTGCTGGTACTAGTTTTATATTTAACAATCAATCATCATGTAAAGTACAAGCTCAATGGAATTGGGCAGACTCAGCAGCAAATGGTCAATGGGGACCAGAGTTTCAAGCTTATAGATTATTAAGAAATTATACTCCTACTGGAGTAAGTGCTACTTGGGATAGTGGAGATACTATGGTAGTAACTAAAAATAAACTTAGAGGTTCAGGTAAATGCTTGAGTTTATATATTAAATCTGAGACCGGAAAGGATATGAGATTGCTAGGGTGGGGACATCCAGTCACTATGTTATCAACTCAGTAAGTCTATGGACATATTGTACGAAGAAGGTGATAATGGTTTTATAGGTGTAGATTTTAATAAAGAAATAAATGAATGGACAATGCATATAGAATGTCTTTCATGGAGTCATAATAAATTTAAAAGATATAAAAAGGGTTTAGAAATAGCTAAACAAAAGTTAAGAGATAGAGGAATTAAAAGAGTTTATGGATTATGTGAATCAAAAAAAGAAAGGAAGTTTAATATAGTATTTGGAGCTAAAGCAGTACCAAATGGAATTATATTAACTGAAGATGGATTATTAAATTATTTAACAGTACTGGAGATATAATATGAGTAAAGCACTTAAAACAATAGCACCAATCGCTCTTGCAGCTACAGGTTTTGGTATGGCAGGTTATGGACCAATGGCTGGTATGTTTGCTCAGACTGCCAGTATACATACAGGAATAGCAGGAATAGCATCAGGATTTGGAGGTTTTGGAACTGCCATGCAACTAGGTGGATTAGTTATGCAAACAGCAGGGGCAGTTAATCAAAGAAAATACGCAGCTGCTCAATCAGGTTTTATGCGACAAGCTCAAGACCAACAAAATAGAGCTAATGAGGTTGCAACTAGGTATAGAGCACTACAAGCTAAAAGACAGAGATTACAAGTGCAACGTGCATCTAGAATAGAGGTAGGTAATGTGGAGGCAGCTGGTGCTAATTCAAGACTAGGAGCTGGAGGAACTTCATCTATTGTAGGAGCAATAGGATCAGGAAATACACAGTTGACTGCAAACTTAGGTAATTTTGGAGTATCAGAAGATTATGGTAATCAAGTAAGTAACTTAAATACTGCTGCTGCAAATTCTATGTCTCGAGCAAATCAAGTAAAAAGTAAATCTGATATGTGGACAAATGTTACAACTTTAGGAGGAACACTGTTTGATGACTCAGCGAAAATAAGTAATGCCTTTAATAATGCAAAGAAATACGGGAAAACCATCTTTGGATAATTCTAAACAGGTAACAGACTTAGGACTTACTCCTCCTCTATATGAAGATAGAGCAACTACGCAAGATAAGGATAATAATTTCTATGCTTCTATGCTACTTGCTCCTGAAAAAGAAATGGATGTTATAGAACTTTATAAATCTATTAATGACGAGATAGTTACTTATGGTTATTCTGATTTAATTACAGAAGCTAAAACTAAATGGAAAGAGGAACAAGATGAAGATGCTGCTCTTTATTTAACTGGTGTAATTGAAAATCCTGATATTAATATTAGTGAGAAAAAGAAAGAGCTTCTAAAATATACAAGAAGATCTACTTCTAGTTCATTAAAAGAAAAGTATATTAAGAACTTAAATTCTTCTTATATTATTGATAATGGTTTAGATACAAACGATAGTTATATATCTGCTGATGAAGAGATAGATCAATTACAGTGGGAACAGGCATTTGAGACTATAGCAACAGAACAAAAAAAAGTTATAAATAAAGAAGTTTTAACAAGGGCTGATATTGATGAAACTAAAGCTATTGAAGTAATTAAGAGAGTTACGACAGGCTTGAAAGATCCAGGATATATACCTCTCATTGATGATATAGCTTTTCTAGGTAGTATGATAGTACATCTTCCTGATTATTTCTGGGAGTTAGTAGATACTTGGGCAGCTGTTGCTGGTTATGATACCCCTAATATTTTAAATACTAAAGACTTTGGTAGTGATGCTAATGCAGCTAAAGAAGAAACAGTTACTAAAATGAGAGAGCTTGTACAAGAGAATAGAAAAACTGCTTATACACACCAAGTTTCAGAAGGACTTGATAGTGTCCTAAGGGTTGTTGGTATAGATGTAGATAAGTTTTCTGTAGTAGGTAAGGCTTTTGAATACTTAGCTGAAGCAATAGCGTGGGTTTCTAAAAAGAGTACTCCAGATGACCCTGGAAAGACCTCTTTAATTATTGAGTCTCTTATACTTATCTTTGCTCCTAGAGGAGTAAGAGCAGCTAAAAGAAAAATTAAAGGCGCCTTTGGTAAAAATACTCCAGAGTATCTAGAAATAGAACCAAATGCACCATTTACAACAGAGAAAATAAAGGCTAAATTAAAAGAAGAAGAAGTTTTTACAGATAAGGAGTTTGAAGAAGCAGAAGGCAGAGGACCTGAATATAAAAAGACTATTCATGGACATAGTACAGAAGTTATGTTTGATGGCATAGCGGCAACTACAATGGCTGCAAAAGTAGCTAAAGATATTAAATCTCCTGATGCTAACAGAGCCTCAGTTGATACTGAGGCTGCAATTAGACAAAATATTGGAGAAGCAGCTGCAACTGAATATCGTAGGTTGTTTGATATCGCAGAACAACAAAAAATAGAAGCCCACATAGAAAGACAAAAATTAGAAGCCCCCGAACAATCTAATCCAAAAGTAGATGCACCATTTGCTTCAACTAATAGAACTAATCCTGAAGCTGGTACTAAACTTCAAGAGGCTATTATACGAGAGCCTACTATTGGTGAACAGATTGGTTTTAATGTTGATCAGATGGCTTTGATGTTTATGGATGCTATAGGTAATGTTTATAAACATGGCAATGTAGGACAAACTCTTGACTTTTCTCATCTTAGAGCAATGAGAAATGAAGCTTTAAAAGAAAAAAGACTCCTTCTTCTTGAACCAGCAGATCCTAATTTTCCTGCAAAAAAAGCATATTTGGAAGATCTTTATGATACTACAAAAGAGATATTAGAAGGACAGTCTTTAGTATTAGCTTCTTCTTTTAATAAGTTAGTTCCTGTAGGAGATGGTTTTGACTTTGGAGTAGCTTTTAAAAAATCTAGTAGCTTAGACTTTATAGATCCTAAGGAAGTTATGGCAGCATATACTGCTTTAAAAGAAAGACTTTTAATAGAAAAAGGGTTAGGCAAGGAGCATCTTAATAGTTCAAAAGCTTTTCCACCTATTGAGCATTATAATTGGCAAGATTTTTTTCCAGGGGAAAGACTAGAAATTCATGAAATAGCTAGAAGAGATGGTTCTCTTAGTCCTCTTGAAATTTATAGAAATGGTGATATACCTATAGAACGTTTAAATCTATATGAGTATGGTCCTACAAATACTTCCTTTGTTATTAGATGGTCTCAAGAAACTTCATTTACAGACCTGTATAGACCAGAGTTAATACGTGAAACAGAGAGTGCTAGACATTCAGGAGAAAGTTGGATAGAGGATGTAATTGGAGATGCTGTTCCTAGATTTTTTAATCCTATTCTTAGAGGAAGCTCATTATCAGGTGAAGGTACTGGTGGATTACCTGGTGCAACTTCTAGATTAATAGATCCTTTTGGTAGACAAGCAAAGATAACTGAAGAGTTTATTAGGTCTCAAGGACTTAAGATGGATGCTTTTGGTAATCAACCAAGAGCTATACTTGACAAATATCTTTTAAAGAAGCTATCTTCTAAAGAACAAAAACAATTAAAAGCTATACTAGGTAAGCTTCAAATTCAAAAGAAAGACTTTCTTCACTCTGTTACAGAAGTTTTAGAAATGCTGCCTGCAGGAACCTCTTTAAAAAGTGCTTTAAGAATACAAGAAGCTCAAAATGTATTTAGACAATTTCTAATAAATGATCATAGAAATGAAAATATCTTACAGTATAATGATCTTAGACTAAATGGTTATAAAGATCAATTTCGGTGGACTAATCCTATTACTGAGATAGAGTCTGTTATCCCTATTATGAAGAATTTTAAGATAGAACCACGTGAACATCATGGTAAAAAAGATCTAATAGATGTTACAAATATGATTATTCCAAAAGAATGGGAAAATTATCCGTTTACAGAGAAGGTTTGGGATTTAAACACTAATTTAGCACAACCAGCTTATTACAATTTAAGACATCAGTTAGAAACAGGAGAAGTATGGAGATTTGATCCATATACAAATATACCTATAGATCGTGTCTATCGTGTACCTTATAAGTTTGAAAGTATTCTAGATCCAAATATAAAGTTTGACTATGTAATTAATTCTAGAAATAAACCAACAGTCTTAGACCAAAATGTAATGCCTTATGTTGCAGGTATTTTACCAAGAATTAATAAAGACGCTTATGTAGTCTTTAGAATTCCTAAAAAAGTAGAAGTAAATGGTGAAATATTTGATAAAACTGATCCAACTGAATGGTTTTTAAATGAGAAAGAAATTCCTTATATAACTAAGAATAAAAGTACTGTCTGGAATGAAATAGCAAAAACTCATGAAGAGTATGGTAATGTATTAAGAACCACTAGTTCTTTACGAGCTGCGAAAGACTATATTAAAGCAAACGAACTTAAATCAGAAGAAGGTGGACCTTGGGAAGGGTATTGGGTAGTTATTAAAAAAGGTGATAATCTTGATCCTAATGTTATAAGAAAACATTTTGAAACTGAGGCGACTTCACATGCTGCTAAACGTCAAAGAGGAGATAATATTGCATTTGATTCTGTAGAAGGTCCTGTAACAAGTGCTATTTTAAATAGTCATAATCATGGTAAGGCAATTTTTAGTGCCTTAATGATAAAACGATTTAAAGACTGGTTTGTTGAAGCATATGTAAAACCAGGAGATCAATCACCTGTTAGGATAAAACCTAATCCTGAAAGTCCTGCTGGAAAGCCAGACCTATTTCCTTTAGAAAGATCACAAATATTAAAAGAAACTAGTAGACTAGAAGAATGGGAACAAGCTATTGTTTTACATGATCAAATTTCAAGAATGGATATGGGTACTCCTAATAAAACATTAGCTAATGGAATTGCTAATATTTCAATGAAATTATCTGATCTTATAGAAGAGTCTGTAATGTACTCAAAAACATATAATAAAAACGTAAAGAAAGCTCTTAATGTGTTAAGTAATAAACTTAGAAAAGCTCAAATGAATAATAGAGATATTGCTGATGTAGGTAGTAATGTCTTGACATTTTTAAAAATTACATTAAGTCCTATAACTATGTTATTAGTTCAGAGTCCTGCTGCTTTTGGTAATCTGATAACTTATGGTCAAACTGGAATAAGGAATTTAAGTCCTGTTAAAGTAGTTCAGAATTATAAAGAAATGATAATGCTTACGGCAGTAGCTGGTAAAAATTGGTGGAAACTTAAAGATGCTGAAAATATAGTTTGGGATGCCTCTTTAGAACAAATGCATGCTAAGATGGATGCTACTTTCAAAGTAGGTAAACCAGGATTCTTTAAAAACTATGATAGCATGAAAACTCTACCAGACTACTCATATATTCTTCGAGAAGGACAAATAAGAGATTTCTTTACTTTTGGTAACCATGAAATGGCTCAGACACTATTCTCAACAAAGATTAGAGACTTAGGAAATAGGTCTAATTCTTGGACTCTTCATGATGCTAGTGGAGTTTTAGATATTGCAAATCCTTTAACTTGGTTTAATAGAATGACTCAAGTTTCTAAAGAGGGTTTTAGAATAGGTGAAATGATATCTCGTTTTGGTAATTTTATAGCTGCTCAAAGAAATTGGGAAACATTGAATCCAGGTAAGAATTGGAGAAATAAAGAAGCTCTTGATAAAATCTTTACTGACGCTGATATATTATCGGGTTCAATGCATAGATGGGCTAGATATTCATTTTTAGATACTACTTTTGGTAATACTTTTGGTAAATTTCTTAGCTATCCAACAAAGATAATGCTCTCTCCTTTTAATAAAGGAGGAAGAATAGGTACTGCTAAAGAGGCTATGTTTAATGTAGCAGCCTGGCTAAGTATAGCTACTCCTATAGGAATGACTCTTTACCAATTAATGGAATATCAATTAAAGCAATTTATAGATGCTACTGAAGGTGGTACTCCAGAAGACAAAGAGTTAGAGTTATTAATTGCTAGATATTCAATAGCAGATGTGTTTCTAAATAATTTAATGGTAGGCTGGGATAAAGAAATAAATCCGAATGATTACTTATTAATTTCAGAAAAGTTTAATCCTTTTGGACAAGGAGATCAAGGTATTCATCCATTCTATGCAACTAATAAAAATATAATAACTAATGTTTTATTTAATGATGATGAAAATATGGGTGCTGTTATGAGCTTAATACAACAGTTAATAGGTAAAACAGGTACAGCTCCTATGTTACTTGATTTATATTGGGATCCAACAACATCTACAAAAGAAAAGCTTGCTACTTCTACAAATTTAATTCTTAAATATATTCCATTTATGAAGAATTTTGATGAGTATCAAAAACAATTATTAACAAATGATATTACTACAAAATCAGGACAACCTCTTGGAGTAGGTGGAGAGCAAACTGATATTTGGTGGAGAACTCTCCTAGGAGTTCAGACTGTAGGTCAAAGAAAGATTATGGATATGTTAGTTGAAGATAGTGATAGAAAGAAAATGATAACTGACTCTGTAAGGCGCTCTTTAATTTTATTTAATGAGTCTTTTGGTAGACAACCTACAATACATGATATGAAAATACATAAGGATGCCTGGGTTTTAATGTTAAAAAATAGAGGCTTCTTAAAGACTGATTTGGAGGAACTAGAATGGATCCAAACTTTTGAAAATCAAGTATCCCGTCAAGATGTTACATTAATGACTCAGTTAATAGAAAAATCTTTGGATAATCTAATATATAAAAAGGTCTATAAACCTGAAACAGCTACTAGGTTCTTTGAATTATATGATCTTGCCTTAAAAAATCATCCAGAAAAAGCAAAGTTACTAAAAAGTAGATATGATCTGATAAAGAAATATGATCAAAGATATTATGACGAACTAAAACAATCTCAACAAGGAACAAAATAATGGCAACTCCAAAATTTGAAATACCCTTTAAACCTCAGATTTCTCCTGAATTAAACTATGTTAGTCCCGTAGCTAAAGATGCTAAATTTGACTCAATGTCAGGAACACTAGCTTTAGCAGGTAAAGGCATAGAGTTAGCTATGGAAGTTGATAAAGCTAATATAGTTAGAACAGCTGAAGAAAATGCTACTCTATTATCTGAAGCCTATAAAAGTCAGAGTCCTTCTGAAATTAATTACTGGACTCAAGCTAAAAATACTGCAGAATTAAAACTAGCAGCTGATCCAGAAGATCCTTATTGGTTAAAGATGTTAAATGAGTCTCAAAATAAATTAGTTAATGCTAAAGAGCAAGGTAAGATAAGTGCATATGAATTCCAACAAAGGTCTAGACAATTAATAGACCAACAATTAAAGGATAATCCTGCCTATAGTGCTGAAATTGTTGAGACTGTAAAAAGTAAGTATTCTGAACTTGGTATTCTAGATGTTATTAAAACAGATGAAGACTTATTAAAAGCTAGCTCAGAAGCAACTGCCAAAGAAAGAGATGATAAAATAAAATACCTTATAAAAGAGGGCTCTCCTTTTGGTGACCCTTTTAAAATGAATAACTTTGATTTAGATCTAGCCTTTAAATCACGACTTGGTGACGTTACTAAACATAAAGCTCTAGTAACTAGAGTTGAGAGAGGTGATAAATTAAATAAAGAAGAGATGGATAAAGTTAAAACTAAAGTACTTGATAATCCTGGAGGGCTAGGAGGTGCTCTGGAATTAAATACGATTGCAGTACAGCATAAAATAGATGAAGTTCTTGATAGTACTGAGAATAATGACATAAAAAGAAGAAAAGTAGCAGAGCTTCTTAGAGTTGCACGATTAACATCAGCTGTAATGATAGACTCTATTGGTGGAGACTTTGCTAGTGTACTATCTGTCAATCTCAAATCTCTTGATAATCTACAAACAAGAACTTTTAAGGTTATTAGTGGTGAAAGTACTAAAGAGGATCGTCAAATTGATCTCGATATAGCTAAACTCACTGCTAAGCTAATGCTACGAGTTCAAGGTGCAAATCCAGAATTGCTAGAATATAATAAACAAATAGCTTCAATATGGGAAATAGTATGGAAAAAAGATTCTAATTTTGAAGTTAATAAAGAACAATTTTATAGAGTTATGCAAAATTTTACTACAGCTATATTTAATACAGGACAGAGAATCTATCCAGACTCTGCTGAATTTAAGAATGGTTTATCTAACTTGTTCACTCCGGAATTTGCTAATCGTATTCCTAAATTAAGTATGGTAGCTGCAGAGATACTTAAAAATCCTGATGCTCATGGGAAATTAGATGGAATGACTGAAGCAAATTTTACTAATGTTTGGAATGTATCTTCTCAGCATAAAAATATGGGTATGAGAACTAGAGCTTCTGACTCTGTTATAGAAGGTGTTATTAAAATGGACCAAACGGTATTTGATTATCTGACTAGAGGAAAATACGTAAGTCTAGACTTTATAGATGGCTATAATGAAGAACTAGAATTTTCTAAATCAGTAATTGATAGAGAAATTGCATCTCTAACAGATGGTGATACATTGCCTGCTATAGATACTATAACTGATGCAGATGGTAAACAAATCTTTAGAAGCACAGACAACTCATCTAGAAGTAAATCTTTAGTAAGGAGATTAAATAACCATATTCAATTTATAGAAAAAATGAATAAAATAGGTCCAAAAGAAGATACTAGACTTTTATTTCCTAGATTAATTCTTCCTTCAGTATCTACTAAAGAAGAGGCAACATCTTTAAAAGAACAAGGTAAAAGTTTTGTAATGCCTAGTGGTAAAATTTATCTAGGAACAGATTGGAAGGTTGATAGTGGAAGATAAGTCTTGGGAAACAGAATTTATTACTGAGGATCCTCCTATAGTTGAAAATTCTTGGGAAGATGAGTTTACTGGTGAAGAAATAAAGGTAACTGATAATCAAGGATATGATGATAGAGCATTGACTAATGAGAAAGAATTTGAAAAAGCTAAAGAAGAGTTTGCTAGTCAAAATGAGATAAACGATTACTTTAAATCTCCTGAAGTACAAGATTCTTTTAAGGTACCAGCAGTAACTGCTCCACCAGAGGTTAATGTAAAGGATGTAAAAAAACAATTAGAGGATTGGTCTCTAGTTACATATGATTATAAACGTTTTAATACTATAACAAAAACAGTTTGGTTAGAAGCTCCTTTTAATGACAAAGCTGTTCCTAAATATATGAAATTAATTTCAGATTTTGGGTATGGTGATAATTTTACTGCTGCTTTATTAGGTAATGCAGCTGTTGAAAATGGAGGGTCTTTTGCAGCTACTCAAGAAGAAAGAGGTAAGCCTAAGTCTAAAGGTAAAGGTATATGGCAGTATACTAAGGGGACTCAAAAAGCTTATGACAAATGGCTGTCTGAAAATAAAGATGTTACAGATGGTGGGTGGGCTCAAGTAAAGTTTATGCATAAACTATTAACTGGCGAAATTAAAAACCCTAAAACTGGAGGAGCATTCTTAGGTGATGGTCATTTAAAAGAGTTTAAAAAACTAACTGATAATCCTAATACTACAGTTTCTCAATATAATGACTGGATTTTAAAGATACCAATGAATCCATTAAATCCAGACGAAACTAGGGATAGAAGGTTGCTTTATGCAAATTTATTTTTAGAGGACTTACGTAGGAGATATACAAAATGATTAATTTATTAACACACTTAATACCAATAGCTCTTGGCTTCTTTGCTAAGTTAGCTGCAATTAAATCAAGGCAAGCTCATGATGAACAGAAGCTCATGCTTCAAGCCATGGCTGCTAAGTCTGTAGAAATAGATAAAGCAAGAGACCAATCTAATAAAGAGTCATCCATGGC
>Ga0209402_10004885_pt1 | contig 12102 bp, 11 predicted proteins | sample ArcticOcean_MG_C_3_FD_187437 | JGI IMG/M metagenome (GOLD analysis project Ga0209402, IMG submission 187437) | Marine microbial communities from western Arctic Ocean - ArcticOcean_MG_CB8_126 (SPAdes) (version 2) | ecosystem: Environmental > Aquatic > Marine > Oceanic | place: Arctic Ocean... | reverse complement strand
GGTCCTTTCGTAAACCGCGCTGGCTTGGGGAACCTGTCTTGCAGTGACTCAAAGAGACCCTGTGCGTCGCGGACAATCTGATGAGAATCCGCCACCACCATGCCCGATTCGTTCTCAAGTACAACTCTCCAGCCGTACAAATTACCAACTTGCTGGATTGCGTACTGAACTTCGTCCCAGTTCTGATTGGCTTCGAACGTGTCCATAACAAGCTGCTCGGCCCGCTCAGCTCGGGCAAGCTCGATCTCAGCGGCAAAGCGTTCGGTTTCAACACGCGTGGCGTAAGCCGAGTAAACACTTACGGATGCGATAGACATCGCAAGCACCAGGGCGAATCCAAGGGTGAGTCTTCCCTGGAGACCAAAAATCCAACTAAACATCGAATCTGTACCCAACTCCGTACATGGTTTTCAAATGTTGCCTATCAGGATTGGCAATTTCCAACTTCTTCCTAAGATTGGATACGTGAGTGTCGACAGTGCGGTCGTATCCCGAGAAGTTGTAGCCGAAAACGTTTTCGATGATCTGCTCTCGTGAAACGGTGCGGCCTCGACCTTCGATGAAATAGGCGAGTAAGCGGAACTCAGTGGGTGTTAGCTCGATTTCATCGCCAAGAACAGTGGCCGAACGCCGGTCAAGGTCTATCGCTATGTCACCCGCGGTCACGTGATTGCCCGATTTCGCTCGTTTTTCGCTATTCCTTGACGATCGTCTAAGAACTGCGTTCACTCTCGCAACGAGTTCACGCGGGCTGAACGGCTTTGAAACGTAGTCATCGGCGCCGAGGTCGAGACCGGTTAACCGGTCATCTTCATCGACCCTCGCAGTGACCATGATGATCGGAACTTCGGATTCTTTGCGAACGTTGCGGCAAACCTCTATGCCGTCCATTCCGGGTAAGTTCAGATCAAGAAGCACGATATCGGGAGCGTCTTCGAGCGCCATTCGCAAGCCGACGAGACCATCTTCCGCCGAGATGACTCTGTAGCCGGCCTGCGCCAGGTACAGCCTGATGAGCTGAGATACTGACTTGTCGTCCTCAACTACGAGTGCTGTCTTTTCGATTTGTGCTTCGTTGGTAACCATTTTCAAGAATGATATGGGCTTTGACGGGATGACTAAGCGGATGTCGCTGTCGTTTCGGGCACTTCAGTTGGTTCTGTTGCAGGAGGACCGAAGAATCTGTGCCCCCGGAATCGTTCGAGGATGTCATCTAGATCTTCGAAATGTTCGAACCGTTCGAATTTTTCAAATCGATCTAGATCAAACCTTTCAAACAAATCTTTGAACCGCTCATCATCGAAGGGAAATTCACCATCGTCTGGACCGAAACTGAAACTTCCTTCTGGACCACGGTAATCGAAACGGAACTCTCTTTTGCCGTCCTTGAACGAATCGCGCCCGAACGGCAATCGCTTCAGCAAATCATGTTCACCGAATTCTTCTGAGAAAAACCGGAAATTGGGGAGTAGGCGAGCGGCCACGTCGATATTGAGCAACCACTCTGGTGCGTCATCGATCCAGCTGTGGAGTTCGGTAGCTTCATCAGGCGTAATTTCTTCGTTTGCAAATAGATCGTCGATGAGTGCATGCATTCTCTCCAGATGATTCAGGTCGTTGAGTTCACTGGCGCCGTTTTTCAACGCGTCGGCGAGATTTTGAGGATCGATTCCCAGAATCTCAGCCATGCGATCGGTGATACCCGTGTTTCCTCCAAATGGTCCTGCCATTGGCCCCCCGAACGACCCGCCAAGTGGAGACATATGAAGTTCAAACGATGACATTGGCGACTTGGATTGACCGAAAATCGACGAAGTCAATCTGGAAAACATCGCTTCGTTGGCTACATCCGGTCGATCAGCGAGCCATGTAGTGAAACTATCCGCTTCCGATTGATCGATCACACCACTTTCGACGAGCCCGGTCACTATCGCGCTAATCCGAGCGTCGTCTGCCTCTCGCTGTGCCTGGAAGCGCGCATCCTGAAGATCAGTTACGTCGATACCGAGAATCTCAGCAGCACGTTCAAGTACTCCAGAGTTGCCTGCCCCATGATTACTGCCTACCGCGAGTACTGCGCCACCGGCTAGGGCGAGTGCCATCGTAACAGCGATAAAACTTGCGGGAATCCAACGTTTGAACATAGTTCGGTGTCCTTGCGATCCGTACAGACAGGGTGTTTTGAGAGATGCTCGAAATTGCTTCACCTAAGTTGTACTTCACGCATGTCAAGACTTTGTGGAGAAATCAGGGATACATAGAAATGAACCAAAAGGGTTGAATTCGATAGGTAGTCGCTGCCAGCCGGGCTGAGGAATTCCCGTAACAATGTTTGCGGGATCACGTGTTGTGGGTGTGATGCAGGTTGGGCTAGTTTGGAATAAGAGCAAATGAATTGTGTTTCGAACTGAACGAAAGCCAGATGCAACCAAGCCAGATGCAACCAAGAAGGACAGTGTCCGTATGGCCGGTGAGAGAATTCTCGTAGTCGACGATGCCCCAGATATTCTGGATGCGTTGGTAACTGCCCTTGATGACTCAGGTTTCCAGACCTCAGGAGCTTCTGATGGGCGGTCCGCTCTCAGAACCTTTTATGAGTTCCAGCCACAGTTGGTGGTACTCGACCTCATCATGCCAATGATGAGTGGCGTTGACGTTTGTCGCCAGATTCGATCGATGTCAGATGTTCCAGTCGTATTTTTGAGTGGTGTCGAGGACATCGAACAAAAAGTCGAAGCCCTTCGCGGTGGTGGAGATGATTTCATCGTAAAAGGCGGGAATTTTACCGAGCTTCTTGCCAGAATCGAATCGAACTTGCAACGGGCGGTGTCTGTTACACCAACTCCGATCATCGATAGATTTCAGGATGGGTTTCTTGATATCAACTTCATAACGAGCGAGGTGATGGTGAACGACTCAGTTGTCGACCTCGCGCCAATCGAGTACCGCCTCATTACTGAGCTTGTGAACAACATCGGGTCACCAGTCCCACCGATTGAGCTTCTCGAACGGGTTTGGGGCCCGGACTACCAGACTGAGAACCTCGTCAAATGGCACATGTCTCGTTTGCGAAAGAAAATCGGTGATACCGTTCCTAAGAACAAGTTAATTGTTACCCGGCGTGGATTTGGATATGTCTACAACAGTCCAGCACAAAACCAGGGACTGAGCGCTGCTTAGTCGCAGTAGTGGGATGAATGAATGATCGATCCTCGATTTAAAGAAGTACTGAATTTCATTGAAGAACTGGACGAAGACGGTGTTCCTACCGTTCGTGCGAAGATCGCCCTGAAAATTCAGGCGTATGCACAAGATGTGGATGATGTCAGAAAAGAGTTGGCCACCATAGAGGACGGTATCGGTGATCTTCAAGCGATTGTCGACACTCAGGACGCTGCCCTGGCTGAGCAAACAGACCGAAAAGTTGATCTGGTTACCGAGGCTCAGGATGCGGCCGTACGAGCTGCAATGTCTGGATCTGGTGGTGGCTCCGCAAGGCTTCGTAAGATCGCTCTCGCTACACGAGAGCGCATCGCCGAATTCGAAAAAGATTTCGTTGAAGAGTCCAACAGGCTGGCACAGTCTCGAATATCTCTCGACGCTAAGAAGCAGGCGATCAAGGATCAGCGCTGCACCATCGTTCGCCGCCTGAACACTATGAGTTCCTTGGCAGATCGTGCTGGTTTGGAGTTTGGTAAAGAGCTACTTGCCCCGCCACCACCGACAACACAGGCACGAGGGCAGCAGAGGCAACCACAGCAGATGGCTGCACCCCGCACCCTACTCTACGCAGACGCCCGCGCCGCGTAGAGTAGGGTGCGGGGTCGTCGAGCTTCCTAAATATCTGGTACCCCCGGAGGGACTCGAACCCGCAACCTACAGGGTAGAAACCTGTTGCTCTATCCAATTGAGCTACGGGGGCACTGAAATCATTCTAAGGGCACAAGCGCATGTCGTATCCAGCAAGTTTTGTACAAAAATTAGCCAACTGCGCCCTGATCTCGGAGTCGCTTTATCTCGACGGCGTTGAGTGCCAACAAGTCCCCGAGCAGATCATCGGTGTGTTCTCCAAGCGCAGGACCCGGAGTCGTCGCCTTGTTCGAGCCTTCTGTCGAGATGGGTGAGGCCAATTGCTTGATCTCACCGTAAACCGGGTGATCGATATTCAAGACAATCCCGCGTGCTATTACCTGCTCATCCTCAAGTGCTTGCTCGATCGTGTTCACAGGCCCTGAAGGAACAATTCCTCTGAAAAGCCTGAGCCATTCGTCGCTTTTCTTCTGAAGCAGCCGATTTGAGAGGATCGGTAGCAATTCTTCCCGATTGTCATATCGGGTCGCAAAGTTGGCAAACCGCTCATCTGAGATCAACTCTGGCAGTTCGATTAGTTCAGCAAAGTGCCGCCAGAAATGCTCTTTGGCACAGAAAATGGTGATCCAGCCGTCGCTTGTTTGAAAGTTCTGAGCAGGAACGATTGTCTGGTGGGCCGAATTCCCTGTGCGTTCAGGCTCCCAATCGCTGTTAAGTTGCCACGATGCAAAATATGTCAACATCGAGACCGCAGTATCGAGCAGGCTGACATCGACGTCCCTGCCGATACCCGTGGTTTTGGCCTCTAGCAACGCTGCAACCAATCCCAGAGCGGCTGCATACCCTCCAGCGAAGTCAATGATCGATACCCCAGCCTTTCCCGGAGGTACGTCTGGCTCGCCTGTAATCGACATATAGCCCGCCATGCCCTGCATTATGGGGTCATAACCCGGTTCTGAAGCGCGAGGGCCTGTACGGCCAAATCCGGAGAGCGAGCATGTGACGATTGCGGGATTCAGTTTCTTCAGGACGTCGTACGTCAGCCCGAGCTTGCCTGGCAGGTCACCTCTGAGATTGTTGAACACAGCATCCGATTTTTCGACCAGTCGATGAAATACGGAGACACCATCGGGTTTTCGGAGATTGATTGCTATAGATTTTTTCCCGCGGTTGAACGACTGGAAATACAACGAGTCGGCGTTGTCGGTTGCCGGCGGTATGTATCGCGCCACATCGCCACCAACGGTCGGATCTTCAATCTTGATAACTTCGGCGCCAAGATCGGAAAGGTTCAACATTGCGAAAGGTCCGGCGCCGAACTGGGATACAGCGAGTATGCGAATTCCGTGAAGTGGGCCCTTGCGTTCGGATGCGCTGCCTATTTCTTCAGGCACATTAAGATCCGGCATCGTGGGGTAGCTTTCCTTCGCCCAGCGTGGCGTGATTGCGTTTGGGGATCAGCACATGCCGACGAACTGTCATCACTCGTTCGTCTCGCTGGTTGGTAACTTCGGTTTCGAGATACACCACCCCACGATCCCCTTTGGATGTCTCTCGCAACTCGAGGATGGTCGAGGTTGTGTAGATCGTGTCGCCGTTAAACGTCGGACTATCGTGAGTCACGGATTCGTAATCGATGTTAGCGATAGCACGGCCGGATATATCGGCGACTGTCTGCCCGATTGCGATCGCCAGTACAAGAAGTCCGTTGACCAGATTTTGTCCGTGCTGCGTGCTGTTGGCGTAGTTGGCGTCGATATGCACCGGGTGTTGATTCTGGGTGAGCAGCGAAAACCAGGTGTTGTCGGTTTCGGAAATTGTGCGGCCCGGCCAGTGTTTGATCACCTCGCCGACTTCAAATTCTTCGAAGTGTCGACCGTAGTTCATCTGAGAGTTCCCTAATCTTGATCTTTGGGTATTAGTTTCTTCAGTCGGCAAGACCGGCATCGTGAAGCACGTTCTGTGCCCGCAGAATCACTGGCATGTCTATCATCTCGCCGTCTAACGAGACCGAGCCGCGGCCTTCGGTCTCGGCTTCTGCGGCAATGTCGAGCACCCGTCGAGCCCGATCAATCTCTGCATCGGTCGGCCTGAACACCGATTCGATTACTTCGACCTGCGCAGGGTGAATCGCCAGCTTGCCCTTGTATCCGATGGATTTCGCAAGCTTTACTTCCGCACGGAGTCCTTCAGGGTCTCGGAATTTTGTGTAGGGGGTATCGAGAGCGTGTACTCCGGCGGCGCGGGCTGCGACTGCAACAGCGGACCGAGCATATGCGAGTCCCGGTTCCGGTTCACCACCTGATTTCGCCTCAACTGAATCGACTGTACGACTGATACCCATGTCGGCCGAATAGTCTTCCGCTCCAAACGCAGTCCAACGAATTCGATCGCTGGCCATGCAGATGTCGTACGCGTTGATTACGGCTTCCGCAGTTTCGAGCCACGGCAAGATCATTGTTTTGCCTATGGAAACACCGGCACTTTTTTCGGCTTTGGCGAGAATCAGATCGAGGATTTTCACTTCTTCAGCATTACCAATCTTGCCGATCGAAATACCGACGATGTCATTTGAAACGACGGCGGCAATATCGTCCTCAGCCAGCCCCGATTTCATCGAATTCACTCTTGGGGTGAGTAGCTTCCCGGCTTTTGCCAGGGTTGGAATATGTTCTACCACTATGTCGCGAGCGGATGCTTTTTCCGCGGCTGGAACTGAATCTTCAAGATCTGGAATCAGCCAGCGCGTTTCGAAGCGCGCGGCTTTTGCAAGCATTGAAGGCTGATTACCCGGAACGAATAACAACGTTCGTGGGTTGGGTAGCGCGTTAGTCACTCAACAAGTCCAGTTCTCTTTTCCGATGATTACTGCGTGATTTGAATTGCGAGTGTGAATCATATGTGTTCAATCGCAGGTTGGGTGATCGTTTTAGTTCCGCAGGTTTCTATACGATGGCAATCTCGATGTTTTCTTGTGTCCGGGTGACAATTTTTGATGACAAAACCACTTTTGATGCCGATCGAACCCGATAACTTCGGGAACGTAATCACTTCACATCTTTCCGAAACAATCGGTTACACACCGGCAGACGAATGCGAAACAGGCGGTCCTAACGAGGTGGTAATTGTTACTGAACCCTGGCTCAGTTCGGATGATTTCTCTCTCCAGAAGCAGGGTTTAGTCCAACTATTGGGATGTTGGCCATCACCTTCGTTCGTGGCACGAATGATCGAATGCGGTACTAAAGTGGCGGGCATCTCACCGGTTATCGCACCGCGAGTGGCGAACAGAGTTGTTGGTTTCGGTGGCCCACTGAGAGTAAAACCTGATGCCAGCTGGGGCGTGATCGGTCTGGGTGTGGTCGGCACTGAGGTCGCGCGAAAGCTCACTGCTTCGGGTAGTTCTGTTGAAATAGCGGACGTACGCACACCGAGATCCGGAATCCTCGCTGAGCTAAACATACGTCGGCAATCGCTCGATCTTCTCGTTGCCGGATCTGACGTCGTCACGCTCCATGTCCCGGTAGGTCCAACCGCAGCACCTCTTATATCGAAACGTGAACTTAATCTGATGAAGCCCGGCGCGGTGCTGATCAATACGTCACATTCCTCGGTTGTCGATGAACAAGCCGTTGTTGATGCGTTATCTGATGGTTCGCTCGGTGGTTACGCAACCGATTGCCCCGGCCAACCGATCTTGCAGGCTAATTTGGATGAGGGTAGTGCTCTGAAATCGTCCGGGAAACTGTTCATCACGCAGAACGCACTGGTCAACCAGATCGGCGCGGCTCAACAAATAGCAAAGTACGTCGTGGCAAATGTCGAAGCGTTCTCAGATGGATCAGATATCCAGGGGATCATCGAACCGATCGACTTTCCGACCATCGGTGACCCCAGCTTTTGGTCGTCGAGAATGAGTCCTCGCCAGGATTAATCCAGACTATTCGGCAGCACGTATTGGCGTGGTGACTGGGTCGATGCGAACTGCGCAAGCCTTGAATTCAGGTGTCTCCGTGATGAAGTCGTAGGCGTCCGAAGTCAATCGATTCGTCTGGGTAAGTTCCGGAAATGCGAAGCTCATAAAAATCGTGCCGTGCGGTGACATATCAGTGATCTTCACCGGCACCTCAACGGCGCCGCGCCGTGAACTGACGGTTACCAGTTGTCCGTCGGCGAGTTCGAGTTGATCTGCGTCGAGAGGATTTATCTCGACCATTTCTGAGGGCACTAAAAGGTCGAATCCACTTGCTCGTCCAGTTTGAGTACCGGTGTGATAGGTAGACCGTCGCCTGCCTGTAGTGAGTACAAGCGGGTACTTAGAATCGACTTGCTCGGCGGGCGGGATGTGATCGACCGGTGCGAAGTAGCCCGGTACGCCTGATTCCATCTCGTCTTTGTGAAGATACTCGGTGCCGGGATGATCTTCTGTGGGGCAGGGCCACTGAATCCCGCCTTCCTTGTCGAGCCGCTCGTAGGAAATTCCGCTTAGGATGGGCGCCAGGCCTCTCATTTCGTCCCAAACATCGCTCGGGGAGTGTAGATTTTGAACGACTCCGAAGCGCTCCATCAGATCGAGCAGAATATCGACATCCGTACGTGCTTCTCCAACCGGTTTTATCGCAGCACGAACCCGCTGTATCCGGCGTTCGCTGTTAGCAAAAGTGCCGTCTGATTCCGCAAACGAAGCTGCTGGTAAAACAACGTCGGCAAGCTTTGCAGTATCAGTCATAAAAAGATCTTGAACCATGATGAAGTCTGCTGCTTCGAGCGCTGCTTGAGCGTGGTTTGTATTGGGGTCGGAAATAATGGTGTTTTCGCCCATTATGTAGACACCACGCACCTTGCCACGCAGCATCTGGTCCATCGCTGTTATTTTTGTGATTCCGCGCCGTTTTGGTAGATCAGATCCCCAGGCTTTTTCGAACTTTTCTCGAACCCCTGGAGCTTCAAGTTTTTGGTAGCCGGGCAGGTCAGTAGGTAGGGCACCGGAATCTGAGGCTCCCTGAACGTTGTTTTGCCCTCGGAGCGGGTTTACACCGGCGTTTCGTTTTCCAAAATTGCCGCCGAGCATTCCGAGATTAGCGATGGATTGAACATTGTGTGATCCGCAGGAGTGTTCGGTAATGCCAAGCGTGTAGCAAATAGCTGCTTTTCCAGAGGCGGCAGCGTATTCACGAGCTGTATCGATGATTTCACTGGCAGGCACACCGCAAACTTCGGCCGCATACTCGGGCGTGTAAAACTCGACATGCTTTGCCAGTTCATCGAAGCCTTCAGTTCGGTTTTCGACATATTCCCTATCGAACAGACCTTCATTGATCATCACGTGTGCGAACGCATTGAAAAGAGGAATGTCGGTACCAACATTGATCTGGAGATGTCGCGTCGCCCACTTGGTCAACTCGATCTTCCGTGGGTCGATGACGATCAACTTTGCGCCGTTTCGAACTGCCCGTTTCATTCTCAGCGATATAACCGGGTGGGCCTCAGTTGTGTTCGAACCCGCAACGAGCAATAGCTCAGCACCCGCTAACTCCTCAATCGAGTTAGTCATGGCACCCTTGCCAACCATGACCGCCATACCGGCGACCGTTGGAGCGTGTCAGGTACGAGAACAGTTATCGATATTGTTCGTACCGATACCCACACGGGTGAACTTCTGCATCAGGTAATTCGCCTCGGTAACCGATCGAGCTGACGACCAGCAGACAAGTGAATCGGGTCCTGTTTCATCTCGTATCTCCGTAAAACGCCGGGTTACAAGACTCAGGGCCTCATCCCACGATGCTCGCCTGAACGAGCCATTCTCTTTTATCAGCGGATACTTGAGACGCTCGTCACTTTTTACGAACTCCCACGATGCAAATTGACCCTTGACGCAAAGTGAGCCGCGACTTGGAGCGTCGAAATCTGGTTCGGTGCCTTTGAGTTCACCGTCATCAGTGAGCAGGTGGATCCCACACCCGACCCCGCAGTACGGGCAGATAGTTTTGGTACGTTCTAGGTTCTCTGCCTTGACCTTGCCGACGATCTTTTTGTCGGTGAGCGCTCCGGTAGGGCAGGTGTTGATGCACTGGCCGCAGAACGTGCACGGCGATTCGAGGAGCTGGTTGTTGAAGAACGAAGCAATCGAGTTGTCCTGTCCACGCCCCTGGACGGTGATTGCCCCCGCCTGTTCCCAGTCGTTGCAAATGATCGTGCAGCGGAAGCACGAGATGCAGTAGTCGTAGTCTCGTTGGATGAACGGATTGTCGTCTACAGCTTTTTCACGGGGCACGAGTGAAGGGAATGCGTCCCATTTCGCACCATATTCCTCGGCAGCGGCGTGCAGTTCGCACTTTTTGAACGAGACACACTTCGGGCAGTTTGCTGGCGATGAGGTTTCGGAGAGGAGCAGTTCGAGAATCGTTTTTCGATACTCGGTAATCCCGTCAGAGTGCGTCTCGACCTTCATTCCATCGGAAACAAGTGCCGTACAGGCTGCTAGCTGCTGAATTTGACCGTCGACTTCTACGTCGACAAGGCACAAACGACACGTTCCCTGGGGTCCGTTCCGCTCGTCAAAGCAAAGAGTGGGGACGTCGAATCCGGCCTCTTGTAGTGAGTCGAGTATTCGCGAGTCGGCACCACAGCCAATAGAAATGCCGTTAATTTCGACATTGAGTTTTCTGGCTACTTGAGCAGTGGGTGACTGAGATACGACCAAGACGGTTTCCACGGTTTAACTACATATAACTCCGCGCAGGTCAAATATACCGGAACGAGTATGCCAGGACTATGAAGAATTGATACCGGTCTAGTCTGTTGATGATTCTGAAACGGCCGATTCAGCCCGAACTTCCTTGATCCGTCGCCACACGAACCAGACGACGATTGCGAGCACGGTTCCGATAATCGGGATGTCGAATGGCTTCGAGACGTCTCGAATCGAGTCGTAATTTTCGCCGAGAAGAAAACCGCCCCATGCGAGGCCGATCGTCCAGGGCAGGGCGCCGACAAACGTAAATATTGAAAACCTGACTACGTTCATGCGGGCTATTCCAGCTGGAATAGATATAAATCCGCGGACTCCAGGGATCAATCTGGCGACAAATACCGTTAGTTCACCGCGTGTTTGGAACCACCGGTCGGCCCGATCGAGATCTTTGTGAGTAATCAGGAAGTATTTGCCGTACTTTTCGATAAAAGGACGTCCGCCCGCACGTGAGATGTAGTACTCGACGAGTGAACCGATCAGGCTGCCAACTGCTCCCCAGAATCCTGCGAGAAGCAGGTACGGAACCCCGTGCCCTTCATCGAGAACAAGACGCCAGCCGGCCAAAGGCATGATTATCTCGCTGGGAAGTGGGATGGCTGTGCTTTCGATCGACATAAGCACCACGATGCCAAACCATCCCATGAAGTCATAGACATCGCCCGAAAACGTGAGGACGAAGGTTTCGAGGGCGTGTATGAGATCAGTTAGGGGCTCTATCGACTCTTCTCCTGGTTCACGCTATTCGGGTTTCCACACGCGGTGTAGATACGTCTCGGTGCGGGGCGGAGGGACATCACTTGAGTCGCGTGCGATTCACGCGGTTCACGCTCTGCAATGGGCAACAATTCTAGCAGCGGCTCAGTTTGATACTACGGTAAATCGAGCGCATTTGGACAGATGCGAATAAACACTTATTGAACTCAGCAGTCGACGGAGAGAGTTCTGCGAAACAAAATGATGTTATTTCCCCACCTCGAACTCTGGGGCTCCGGCAATGCGGCATCAAACTCGCTGAACGAGCCGAGCGAATCAGTAACGAGGGGTCCTGAACACGGGACCGTGCACCGTGTGATTCCAGATACGCCTTACATGCGCCGTTATCGCGCATATTCCGCAAGTTTACTGCACAAATATGCGTCACCACACGCAAGAAACTTCGCATTGCTTCGTTTAATCGTGGGTGTAATGCGGAACCGTGGCACATATTTAGTCTGAGAACAAAACAAGAACAATATTTTGATCATAAATAGTATAAATTCCGAAATAGTTTCGAACAAATATAAAAATAAGATAAAAAAAATACGGAACATGTTCTTGACGAATTCGGCTCGTGTTCAGTACTCTTGTAAGGTGGTATTCGAACGGGATCAGTGGGCCTGTAAGTCCAATAACCGGCAAAAAAAAGTCGCTTGAATCCGTTGCTCGTTTACAGGGTGATCAGCGGGATATGTATCTACATTCATCTAGGTAGGGCAGACCACAAATAGGGGAGACGAATGCAAGGCCAAAAAACAAAGAAAATGGTGATAGCCGAG
>Ga0209402_10004882_pt1 | contig 12105 bp, 7 predicted proteins | sample ArcticOcean_MG_C_3_FD_187437 | JGI IMG/M metagenome (GOLD analysis project Ga0209402, IMG submission 187437) | Marine microbial communities from western Arctic Ocean - ArcticOcean_MG_CB8_126 (SPAdes) (version 2) | ecosystem: Environmental > Aquatic > Marine > Oceanic | place: Arctic Ocean... | reverse complement strand
CAAACTCAGTTGCCCACCTGGCGTTGTAGCCACCATGGGACTCAGCAACATGGATGGCGGTCATCTTCTGGCCCAAGTTGAAGAAAAATGCCGTATTGAGTTCATCACGATTAATGGCCTTATTGAATGCATGTCGTACATTCTTATCCATAAGGGGGCTATCCGGATACAGGAACCCAGAACTGGGATCACTGGCATCCTTTAAGTACACACCTTGCATCTGCATGAAGGTGCGCATGGTGTTCACTTTTCCTGTGATAATTTTCATTCCCGCGCGAAGTGCCGCAGGTTCATCGTCGAAGGGAATGGTAGTTAGGTGAACCTCGCCGGCCAACAGTGCTGCGTTTCTTGTGGAGCTCTCTGACAGCCATCTAATCTCGATCTCTTCGAAATCGCCAGGGATGCGCCAGTGGTCGTCCACCTTCGTGTGGATGATGTTCTGTTCCTGGCTTCTGGACTTGAAAACGTAAGGGCCCGTGCCGTTCACGGGTCTGTCAGCAAGGACGCCTGCTTCCAGGGTATCGGCGTCAGCTCGACTGCTGATTTCCATGCCGCCCACCTGGTTTGCGATGAAGTCCAACGCGTCAGCGTCAGGCTCTTCCCATCGGAAGACGATTTCATGATCGTTGACTACTTCTGGTGTGGCTCGACGCATCAGCGAGCGGATGCTGCTAGTTGAGGTCTCATGAATGATGTCCTCTCGGGTCCACATCACATCATCAGCAACCATGACGCCAGCCTCATTGCCGTCCATATCGTGGAATGGGATGTTCTCTTCAAGGATGAAGCGGATTCCTGCGCCGTTGGGCTCAATGGTCCAACTCTTTGCCAAGCCCGGAATATGAGCTCGGGTATTTGGGTCCGTGTCCATCAGATACTCATATATTGGTTTGAGCGGGAACACAGAAGTAGAACCCAGGTTCCTGAATGAATTGCTTAGGGCGCTCGGGGGAATCAGGCCCAACACAACCCGATCATTCTTCGGCCTAGAGGCCATGACCGGAGCCGTTGCAGGCGCTGGGGCCGCCGGAACCGCTGTGGCGTCTGGAGTCGTTAGGTTACCTGTCATAGGCGCTACCGGTTCCACGGTTGGGACCGTAGCCGCCGGGGCCGAATTGTCGTCGCCATCACTGGAGCAGGCTGCAAGGACGGCTACTGCCGCCAGTGCTGCGACCAGCAACAACATTCTCTTGCCAGAAAATAAACCGGTCATTCTACCCTCCCTTGGTTGTGTATACGTATGGAGACTGCTCCCCATATTTCGTATTTCATGCACCACTGTATGTTGGGAACAGAGGGTAAAGCCAGTAATCTCTATCTGTCAAGGCTTGTGACTCAAATAGCTCGCTATACATTCGTTTCATATCTGGCCAAGTTGCTTTACAAGCATTTTCTATTTGGCCATAGGGAACATTACAGAGTAGCCAGCTTCTGCTTGGCCATTCTCACAAGGTCAGTGATTTGAGGGTCCTGGCACGTTTCTGCATCGTCTTCGACCATGTCGAGTCCTTGCTCCAACATTTCACGGGCTAGCTCGTTCTCTCCCAGGCCTGCGTTGGCCAGCCCACCGCCCAGCAACGTATACGACACAATAAATCCGCCGTTTATCGCGGTATCGTAATCCTGTTTGGCGTTTCTGAATTGACCCGCCTTCAGATATGCGTATCCCCTGCTATCCAGGGTTCCCAGGCTACCGGGTTGTAGATCTAACGCCCTGTTAGCATCGTACAAAGCAGCATCAAGTCGACCGTTAGCCACTTGTATCAATGATCGATTGTTATAGTAGCCAGCGTTGTTGGGATCCAGGCCAATTGCTTTGTTGTAATCAACCAATGCCGCTGCGGCATCAAGTGCGAACCAATGGCTGGTACCTCTCCTCGCGAATAGTACTGCGTTGTCCGGTTGCAGCCCCAGCGCCTTGGATAGGTTCGCTGTGGCGTCATCTATATCGCAAGAGGTTGTATGGGCCTCAGCGCGAATTACGTAGGCTTCCGTATTGGTGTCATCCAACTCCAAGGCCTTCGTCGTGGAATAAACAGCGTTTTCCGGTTCATCAATCGCCAGGAGGAAAACGCCCCAGTCCACGTACATTTGAGCATCCGTGAACTCTGCTCCTTCTTCAATTACCACCGTGAAGGGCATGGCCGCGATTAGATCCTCTTCATTGAACACAGCCACAAAGTAGAACCCCAGTGGCATAGCTGCTGATGGTTCAAATGTGGACCAGAATACCCCACGGTCACCAGCCTCTTCCGTAGTGGGATCCACGGTATCAATAGGAACTCCGTCTCTGTTCGTCAGAAACCAGATGAACTGCAACTCTGTACCAATGGGAAGGTAATCCACGTCCAGGAACGCGAAGAATGCGGGGGTAGCCTCTTCAAACACGGTTGCAACCCCTACGGGTTCGCTAGCCGATGCGTTGATCCCCGCAGACATCAGTTCACGTGAAACCACCATGGGCGGTGGCTCAAAGGAGCCGCTGGGGAATTTGGTTGTATCTACAATTGCGTCGAAAATGGGCTCAACATCGGCGAACGATACCCCTTGGCCCGTCATCGAAATCGTGAAACCCATACTCGCAATGACAGCCGTATAGATCTTGATCTTCGTAGGAGTGCCACCCGTTGAGGTCAGCTCGCCGATGGTTACATTACCTGGCAGTTCGCCAACTATCGTTCCGGAAGACGAGGTGGCCTCAAAAGTTGAGGATTCCTGACTGAACTGATCTAGAGCCAAAGCAGTGTAGGCTTTAATGTTCTGCGTTGACGGCAGAATATCGATACCCACAACGAACGCTACTTCGCCCTGCGGGTTAGTGATAGCAATCATCTGTTCATCACTCTCATCCAGCGTCCAATCTGAAGGATAGTTGAATGAGAAATTAAACACGTCACTGGTAAATTCCCTGGTCAAAACAGGCGCAGGGATTGAACTTGTGGAAGTTGCTGATTCTGGAGTTGCTGTAGCGGTGGCAGAGGGGCGAGCCACAAAGGTTGCCATAGGGCTTGGAGCTACTGCTACCGTGGCGGTTGGGAGAGGAGTAGACGGGATGGAGGAAATCGCGCTCGCGGGCGTGGGCGATGCCAGCGGAGCACTCGTTGGCACAATCATGGAATCGTCTTCAGTCCCGCCCGTGCATGCTGCAATAATCGCCAACACCACGATACTTATAGACAGTACTTTCATCTGCCGTCCCACGTTCCACTCCTTACCGTCGCACCATGTGTACGCTAGGAACAGCCTAGCAGATTGGCGAGCGCTTACGCCATTTCGTAAGGTGCATGAGTCCATCTTGCGATGCAAAAGGGCGCTGAGAACTGGGGAGTTACCTTGAGGGCCTAAACCCTGGTACCACGAAGCGCTCGAAACTTGAAAGCCATGAATATAACCATTGACGATGCTATTGTCCCGCCAACGAAAAATGCCACGGGGCTTCCATATTGCCAGGCTATATAGCCTGCAAAAAGCGACCCAAGAGGAGTCAGAGCGTGGTCCAGGAAAAAGAGGCTCAACACCCTACCTCTGAACTCGGGAGGAGTGTTGAGTTGTATCAGTGTGTTGTTGGTAGCCATATACATCATGTGGGCCGCACCGCTAAGGAACAACACAAACATGGATAACGGCCCCCAACTGGTGAACGCCAATGCTACAAGGGTGATACCACTGGCAATTGCAGCTCCAACGAGCAATTTCCCTTTGTGCGGAAAGTTCTGGAGCGATGCCAGCACGAACGTACCCAGCATGGCCCCAGCGGCATACATTCCCATAAGGAGCCCAAAACCTTCCGGCCCGTTGCCCAGCACCTCGTCGTTGAACACGGGTAGCAAGGCATTGATGAAGGGCATGACAAACAACGCCGGAACCATTCCCAGCAGGATAAGAGCCAGAGTGACCTCCTGACTGCGGACGTAGTTGACCCCACCTTTGAAGTTCTCAAGCAGGGATTCCTTCTTGCTCTCAAGGTAATCACGCTTGGGAACGTGTATCTGAAGTATCAGCGCAGCCATGAATATGTAGGCGATACCCTGAATCATGAAGTTTGTGGAGGGGCCGGTGAACGCGATGAGCCACCCACCAAGGACCACCCCGATGATTCGGAAAAGCTGGAACGCCGCCGAGTTCAGCGCAACAGCGTTCATCAGGTCTTCCCTGGGTACGGTATCAGGGACAAGGGATTGTCTGACCGGGTTGTTCATAGTCCAACCCGCACCGCTGATAAAGGTGAAGACGAAGAGGTGCCATACCTGAAGATGGCCGGAAGATACAAGGAACGCAAAACCTAATGCCAATACGCCCAGGACCACTTGAATCACGAGGATAAGCTGACGCCTGTCCATCCTATCGGACAACACGCCACCCAAAGGGCTTGTTATCAACGAAGGCAATCCTCTAGAAGCGGTAACAGCACCTACGATGAGCGCTGAGTCCGTCATGTCCCATGCCAGCCAACTCAGCGTGATCTGCTGTATCCAGTTGCCGCCACTGGCCATGAAGGTACTGGCGAAGAGGTATCGGTAGTTGCGATGCCTGAGGGATGAAAAGGTACTCAGTCGGAATTTAGAAGAGGGTTCAGACTTAGTTGCCGTAGAAGAATCTGTTAGGGGTTCATCAATCACGCTGGGTCATTGCCTTTCATCTACGGCCCAAAACGTAGTAACAGTTGGGGCGCTTTTGGAGTATACACCCTGCTTTCCATCGATTTTGGCCAATATGATCATTCTCCATTGAAATCATTGGGCACAAACACCAACAGCACCTGACAGTAACCACCCAATTTCTTTGTCAAGAGTTGCAATATCCGTCGCCCTCTGGCACTATTTCCTCATGAAGATCGGAGCATTCGAGTTTCAGGAACCGATTCCCGCCTTCGAAGAGGCTCACGTTATAGCTATGCTTTACCCATGGTTGGACGCGGGTAGTGTAGGTACGCTGACGCTGCGCCGACTTGAGCGCTACTTTGGTTCGCAAGAGCTAGGCCGACTTGAGAAGCCCGGCAATTTCTTCGATTTCACCCGGTATCGCCCCACTACCCGGTTCCGTAATGGACAACGGGTGCAGCGCGTATCGAACACCCGCGTAAGTCAGTTGGAGGGCCGCAACAATCCTCCGCTTATAGTCATGCAGGTGCGTGAGCCCCACGCTAACGCTGAGGACTACATCGAATCTCTCATCGAGGTCCTCAAGACCCTGAATGTGACGCGTTACACCCGCATTGGCGCAATGTACGACGCCACGCCACACACACGTCCGCTGCAAGTCACCGGCACGCTCAACGGCGAACCGATGACCGGACTCCGTGGGTTGGTATCTCGCCGTCGGAGCAAATACGAAGGCCCGACTTCCATCATGAACACCATGTCCCAAGAGTTGACCAAGTACGGCATTGAAGATGTGTCCCTCATGGTGCGCCTGCCTCAGTACGCCCAGCTTGAGCGTGACTATGCCGGTACCGCTCGACTTCTTGAGATTCTATCTACCATCTACGACCTCCCTGCCGATTTGCCAGATACAGAAGCTGGCAAGAAGCAGTACGAGGAACTGGATTCAGAGATTACTGGGAACCCTGCCGCTCAGGAACTGGTGAAGCGGTTGGAGTCCTACTACGATTCACGCCATTCCGGTTCCGGCGGTGAAGAGAACGATAAGACCGAGGAAGAGCCGGAGGAATCCAATCTTCCTGCGGATATCCAGACGTTCCTTTCAGACATGAGCCAACGACTGGACAACCCCAACTAAGCTGCCTTTGCTATCCTCTTCGTTTTCCTTCACATTCATTTCGCTCCTATTATTGGCTCCATAAGAATTGACGCCACTGTTTCTCCGTCCTAAACTGCCATTAAGTTTTCTATATATGAATAGGGGAGGCAATCATGCTTTCAGTCGCTGATAACGAATTGATGACCAGAGTAGGCCCCGGAACGCCTGTAGGTGAGCTGATGCGCCAGTACTGGCTCCCCGCGCTCATGTCTATAGAACTCCCTGGCCCGGATTCCGACCCTGTTCGAGTCCGACTGCTTTGCGAGGATTTGATTGCCTTCCGCGACACCGATGGCAACGTTGGCCTAGTTGATAACAACTGCCCACACCGTCGGGCCAGCCTATTCTTCGGTCGAAACGAAGACTGCGGCCTGCGCTGTGTGTACCACGGGTGGAAGTTTGACGTGAACGGCGACTGCGTGGATATGCCGTCCGAGCCGGCAGAGAGCAACTTCAAGGACAAGGTGAAGATTAAGGCGTACGCGTGCCAGGAGCGCAACGGCATCATATGGACATACATGGGCACCCGCACAGAGCTTCCGCCTCTGCCCGATATTGAGCCCAACATGCTTGATGAAGATGCGGAACAATCCGTGTGGACAGCCATGCGTGACTGCAACTGGGTTCAAGCCCTTGAGGGTGATATAGACACGTCCCATCTGGGGTTCCTTCACCTGGGAAGCCTGGATGCAGAGAATATGACACCGGGCTCCTTCGATTACTACACGGTCAGAGAGCGCTCACCGTTGGGATTCGATGTTGAGGAGACCGACTACGGCACATCCTACGGCGCATGGCGCACTACGGACGGCGACGAGATCTATTGGCGGATCGCCCACTTCCTGTTCCCGTTCTACACCATGATTCCCACCAGCATTCTTGGAGTGCAGGTGCTCGTTCGAGCATGGGTGCCCATTGACGATACCCACACCATGTTCTGGAACATCTGCGGAGCTAACCCTTTCCGAGGCGGCATCGGCACCGGCAAAAAGGGTCAACAGGCAGGCGGCGCAGCAACGGATGTCGATTATATTCCCAACACCAGTGATTTCCTGGGGCGATGGCGTCTGGAAGCCAACGTAGAAAACGACTATAAGATTGACCGCGAGGCCCAGAAGAGCAACAAGATATATACGGGCATCTCCGGTATCCACCTCCAGGACCAGGTGATAACAGAGAGCATGGGCGCCGTCACTGACCGTGTCCGTGAGCACCTGGGTGCCAGCGATTCCATGGTGATCAAGACCCGTCGCAGCATAATCAACGCTGCCAGAAGCTTGCAGGAAGGTGTTACGCACCCCACTGTAGACCACCCGGAATTGTACCGAGAGCGGTCCGGTGGCACGTTGCTTCCCAAGGGGAAGAGTTGGTTTGAAAGCACTGCAGAACTACGGAAAGCCTTTGTTGATCGCCCCGAACTAGCAGGCACTGACAAGGGTAAGAAGGGCTAGCCCTTCACCCTCATTCCTGCCGGTTTTTGAAAGTTATTTCCTACCGGATATGCAAAAGAGGGTCTCCTTAGGGAGGCCCTCTTTCTATTTGTTTCACATTATTGAGGATATTGTTCTACCAAAGAATTGACGGCATATCCGTGCCAGGAGCGAAATGGGGTCATCTGGACCTACATGGGCCCTCGCACAGAGTTGCCGCCCCTACCGGACATTGAGCCGAACATGATGCTGGAAGGTTCCGAGTGGTCGGTATCCACCGTGTTGCGCGATTGCAACTGGGTGCAGGCGCTAGAGGGCGATATCGATACATCGCACCTTGGCTTCCTGCACTTCGGTAGCGTCAACTCAGAGGATCTCACCCCCGGCGCATTTGACTACCTCACGGTCAATCCGCGGGCTACGATGTGGTTGATACGGACTACGGCACCTCGTACGGCGCTTGGCGGCCCACAACATCTACTGGCGCGTTGCGCATTTCCTGGCTCCGTTCTATTCCATGATCCCCACCAACGTGCTAGGTGTGCAGATCCTCGTACGTGCGTGGGTGCCAGTGGACGACACACACAGCATGTTCTGGAACTTCTCCGGGCCCAACCCCTTCCGCAGTGTCACAGGCACCAAGAAAGGCAAGGCACCGGGTGGAGCTACTGTGAACAACGACTTCATCCCCAATTCGTCTGACTTCCTTGGTCGATGGCGACTTGCCGCCAATGAGGGCAACGACTACCAAATCGACAGGGAAGCACAGAAGAACAACAAGATTTACACAGGCATCACAGGCATCCACCTGCAGGACCAGGCAGTCACAGAGAGTATGGGAAAGATCAGTGACCGCACTCGAGAGCACCTGGGAGCAAGTGATTCCATGGTCATCAAGACACGCCAGAGTATCATGCGGGCTGCGCGTAACTTGCAGGAAGGCATCATCCCACCAACGGTTGATCGCCCGGAGCTGTACCAGGAGCGGTCAGGAGGCGTCATCCTTCCCAAGGACGCCAAGTGGTACGAGGCCACCAAGGAGCTAAGGAAGGCCTTTGTTGACCGGCCAGAGTTGGTGGGTACTGATAAGGGCAAGAAGGCCTAACCCCTACCCTATAGAGTAAAAGAAGAGGGCCTCCATATGGAGGCCCTCTTTGTTGTCTGGTGTGTCAGTCCTTATTTTTCGGACTCTATCAACCGGGCGGGCCGTGGTAGTTCCTCCGGGTCGACTGGGATTTCGATGATGGCCGGGACGTTGCCCGCCAAGGCCTCTATAACCACTGCACCGATGTCCTCGACCTTATCCACGTAGTAGCCCTTCGCACCGAAGAGCTCGGCCAGCTTATCGAAGCGGGGATTGGTGATGTTGGAGCCGATAGTGCGGCCAGGGTAGAGCGCCTGTTGGTAGGCCATCTCCGAACCCCATACGTTGTTGTTCATGACAATGGTGACGGTGGCGATACCCTCTCGCACGGCGGTCTCAAGTTCCTGCACGTTGAACAGGAAGCCACCATCGCCGTGGATTGCGATAACTGGAGCGTCAGGCCTGCCGAGCTTTGCGCCAAGCGCCTCCGGGAACGCGAAGCCCAGGCCACCGAAGTCCAGCGGCGTGACCAGCGTGCGCGGGTTGCTGAAGTCGAGTCGATCATAGCCGAATGCGGGGCATGCTCCAGCGTCCAACGCCATGATGGCATCGGGCGGCAGCACCTTGCGTAGCTCCGCATAGACACGTTGTGGTTTGATGAGGTCACCACTCCACCCGCCCTCTTCGTCGATGCGAGCGCGGCGCTTTGCCTTAAGCGACTTCGCTTCGTCCGTCCAGCCGGGGGCGATGCCGGCGTTGGAGCCATCAGCGCGTAATCCATCCAGGATTCCCTGCAGGGCAGCCCCGGCGTCGCCCTGTATCCCCACAGCAATGGGGTAGTTGCGACCCAACTCCGTCTCATCTATCTCTATCTGAATAATTTTGGCGTCCGCGCTGATGTATCGGTTGTCGTAGAACGATGTGAAGTTGGACAGCCGGGTGCCGGCCGCAAGGATCACATCGGCCTGGGCGCAGATCTCGCCAGCTTCCGGTGCGCCAGCCCTGCCAAGTGGGCCCACGTACAACGGATGGCTGTTGGGAACAGCATCGTTGCGGCCATAGCTAGTAATCATTGGCGCGGAGAGCAGGTCAGCCAACTCAACCACCTGTTGGGTCGCATCGCTGTGGTTGACACCACCGCCGGCGATGATGATGGGTCGCTTGGCGTTCTTCAGCAGTTCAGCAGCTCGCTTGATGAGGGCGGGGTCGCCGGGCGAACGGTGATGGGCTCGATACGATTCGGGTGTCGCAAAATCCACCTCCACTGGCGATCCATCGAGCAGATCGCGGGGGATGTCGATGAACACAGGCCCCTTCTTGCCTGTCAGCGCAGTTCGGAAGGCGTGTCTGAACAGCTCCGGGATGCGGTCAGCCTTGTTGACCGTGATGGCCTGCTTGGTGATTGGCCTGAACATCGCAATGTGGTCGGTCTCTTGGAAGGCGTCACGGTAGATGACATCCCGTGCAGGCGCACCGGAGATGGCGATGACCGGAGAATGGCCCGTGTATGCCGCGTAGATGCCGGAAACCAGGTTGGTGGCTCCAGGGCCGTTGGTGACCAGGCAGACGCCGGGTTTGCCCGACGAGCGTGCGTAGCCGTCAGCCATGAACGCCGCACCTTGCTCGTGTCGGACGCTCACGAACTTGATATCGGGAGCATCGTAAAGGGCGTCCAGTATCTCCAGAAACGTGCCTCCCACAATACCGAAGACGTACTCGACGCCTTCCGCTCGAAGCGCTTCCACTACCGCCTGACCCGGTGTTCGCTGTGCCATAATACGTTTCCTTACATTGCAATTTGCTGTGCGGTCTTATACTATCTGGCCGCAACACTAAGGGCTAGACCATATGCAGGGGGCTGGCCTGCGGCGTATGACGGGAACGCAGCTGAGGCTGCGGAGGGCCGGGGTCTTTAGTCCCCTCGCCACAGCGATATATGCAAGGGACGCAGCTAAGGCTGCGGGAGGCAAACGTGCTAGGCGGTATCTTCTCAGTACTCTCAGCCATGTCCTTCGCACTGGGAGGCACCATGACCCGGCGAGGGATGATGCGAGCGTCGGCCTCCTACGGCCTGTACGTGACGGTCATCCTGGGCGTGCCCCTCTTCGCCGTGGCAGCCCTGGTTACGGGCCAGATATTCGACGCTGACGAAATTACGTCGAACGGCTACGTGCTGCTGGCTGGGGCAGGCATCCTGCACTTCCTGGTTGGTAGATACTGTGGATTCCGTGCGGTGGCAGCCATTGGCGCGAACCGGAACCAGCCCTTGCTCACTACGTCCATCCTGTACAGCGTCATCCTGGCCATCGTCCTCCTTGACGAGAGCATCACATGGCCGATGTTCTGGGGTATGGTGCTCATCGTGATTGGCCCAATGCTGATGATTGAGCGTGCCCGTAAGTCTGGAGACGCCACTGCGGTGGCGGGGAGCCCAAAGCCAAGCGGGTTGCCGGCGGCTGGTCTACCGTCAGACCCCTCTTCGACTGTCATAGACGCCTCCGCTGCACGTTTCGCTGGGGACGTGCGTGTGTCTGGAAAGGCCGGTGCGCCGGCGAGTTCGGCTCCCGCTGCCGCAGCAGCGTCCGCCTCTAAACCAGAGATGCCACCGCTCAAGATGGCGGAGGGCTACTTCTTCGGGCTGGCAGCAGCGGCGATCTACGGCAACACACCAATCATGGTTCGAGCGGCGTTGGAGGACTCTGAACTTGGCATCATGGGCGGCCTGGCATCGTACATGGCAGCAGCGGCGGTGCTGATGGTGACGTTGTTGGTGCCGGGCAAGCTGATGAAGGTGGCGGCGGAGCGCAAGACAGCGGGGCCATGGTTCTACGCCAATACGGTTGCCAGCTTCTTTGCGCAGATGTTCCGCTACGTGGCCCTGAGCATTGCACCAGTGACGGTGGTTGCGCCCCTGGCCCGCACGTTGGCGCTGTTCACGCTGGCCTTCTCGTTCCTCATCAATCGGAAACTCGAGTACTTTGGCGCGCGAGTGATTATCGGCATCCTGCTATCGGTGGCCGGGTCTGTGGTCTTAGTACTACAGGCCTAGCCCGCTGAGCGGGTTCTAGCTCCTGGCGGTTACCCAAGAGTAGTAGATATGCAAGGAATGTGGCTGCGCGTGTGCTGGGGACTGGCTCCCGATGAACCGGGACTGCAGCTTTCGGGCCAGAGGGCTACCCCCACCCTAACCCTCCCCCAACGAGGGAGGGTATTTAAGGAGATGTGCTATGGCGGATGGCTTCATCGACCTGGACTACTCGGAGTACCCGGCGGAGGTGATACAGGAGCGGGCATCGGCGTTCTACGAGGAGGCTCGTCGACGTCGTACGGTGCGCGACTTCTCTCACAGGGCTGTGCCTCGTGGGGTTATTGAGGCTTGCATCGCATCGGCGGGTACGGCTCCCAGCGGCGCGAATCAGCAGCCGTGGCACTTTGTGGCTGTGAGCGATCCTGCCATCAAGCATCAGATCAGAACTGCGGCGGAGGAGGAGGAGCGGGCGTTCTACGGGGGGAGGGCATCTGAGGAGTGGCTGTCTGCGCTGGAACCTCTGGGTACGGATGCTCAGAAGCCGTTTTTGGAAAGCGCTGCGTGGCTGATCGCGATATTTGGGGAATCGTACGGGGTGGCGGAGGATGGTGGCCAGGTGAAGCACTACTACGTGCAGGAGTCCGTTGGGATTGCGACGGGGGTGCTGATCACGGCGCTGCACCATGCGGGGCTGGCAACACTGACCCATACGCCTAGCCCGATGGGGTTCCTGAATTCTATCCTGGGCCGACCTTCCAATGAGCGTCCATTCTTGCTGCTGGTGGCGGGGTACCCGGCGGAGG
>Ga0209402_10004879_pt1 | contig 12108 bp, 11 predicted proteins | sample ArcticOcean_MG_C_3_FD_187437 | JGI IMG/M metagenome (GOLD analysis project Ga0209402, IMG submission 187437) | Marine microbial communities from western Arctic Ocean - ArcticOcean_MG_CB8_126 (SPAdes) (version 2) | ecosystem: Environmental > Aquatic > Marine > Oceanic | place: Arctic Ocean... | reverse complement strand
CCAGCGTTAGAACTGCGCCCGGTACCAGCGGTGTGTCATCGCCGGCGCGCACTGACGGCCATTCTGTGAGCTGCATTCCCAAGCCGTGGCCCATACGGCCCACGCTGTTACCCAGCGCACCGCCAGCCTCAAGAACTGACCACATCGCAAGCCAGACGTCTGTGGTTGTCGCGCCCGGCCGAGCAGCTGCAAAACCCGCATCGGTGGCGCGGTGAACGACTTCGTGTGCTGTGCGCGATGGGTCGGATAAGGATTCAAAAGCAAAGTTGCGATCGAAATCGCAGAAGTAGCCATCAAAAGTGGTGCCGGTATCAATGATCAGCACGTCACCAGACGATGGTATGCGATCTGTTGGGCCCATGATGATGCTGTCGTAACCTCCTGGGCCTGAGCCTGCGACGATGTAGGGGCAAGAGTCAGCGCCACGCTGTAGCAGATCGATTCGTAAAGAGCGGCAGATGTCCCGCTCGGTTTCACCGGTTTGGATTGCACTCGGTAGGTCGGTGAATGCTGCGGAAGTCAACTGACAGACATAGCGAATCTTTTCGATTTCGCGTTTAGATTTAATAAATCGGAGTTGATGCATCGGTCCCGCTGCGTCGACAAACTCGATGGGCCGGACCTTGTCGGCTAGAGACCGATAGTCCGTGACGGGCATCCGCAAAAGGGTCTCCTGTCCCATGGGCACACCGACCCGACCAAAACGTTGAGGTAGCTCTTTCAGTGTATTCGCCAGTAAAGACACACCGTCGTCTTCAGGTCGGGGCGATGGCCAGGTGCGAATGTCTTCTATCCAGGTCGCTGCCATGCCGCTCGCGCCGATCTCTGGAATGAGGGCAATCGGTTGACCGTTGGCAGGAACCACTAGAAACCAGGGACGAGTCGGGCTCTCGAAGAACTGTGTATGAAAGCCGGAGAAATAGCGGATTTCCGCTTCGGTGGTCAGGAGTAATCCATCCACTTCCAGCGTGCGCATGACAGTTTGCATTCGTTGAGTGCGCTCTGCGAATTCGCTTTCGGGAAAGCCGCGTTCTGGGGGAAATAAGTGTGGATCAGATTGATCAGTCATTTTCTTTAGCCGAGGGGTGGGGGCGAGGTCGAGCGCTAAAGTCCGTTTAGACAGGTGCGTCAGGAAGCCGCCAGGGGTAGCCGATACAGTTGGCCGAAGCCATCAATAGGGTCATTAACCCCAGCCAGTCGCAGGCTATGCCAGATCATTGCGTGATTCGATGAGGTGACCGGTTTGCCCAGTTCATCTTCAACTTCGTGCACGATGTCAGTCAGTCGCAAACTCGTGCACGAGAGAAAGATGCCGTCGACTTCCTGACGACGGCCAATCTCAAGTAAGGCTTTGCGGATACTGTCAGTCGTGATGCGGGCGGCGCGGTTGTCGTCTTCTTCATTGAATGATCCAAACACGGGGATGCTGAATCCCTTGGCTTCAATATAGTGACGCACGGTCTGGTTGATATCGTCGCGGTAGGGTGTGAGTACGCCGATTCGTCGAATATCGAGTGCATTGAAAGCTGCAAAGGCCGCGGTGATCGGGGTAGTCGGTCGGGCTTCAGGTCGACCTTCGCGAATCAGTTCGAATACTCGTTCTTCGCCAATGACCATGGAGGCCGAGGTGCAGCCGTAGGCGACGACATCAAGTGGCATTCCCGGCAGGATAACCGATGCCTGATCCGCAATATGGCTTGCCATGTGTCTCAGTGTCTCGGGTGTGATCGTCGGGGAGTTTGGAATTCGCGATTCGTAGAACGCAACCCCCGGTAGAGTGACAACCTGACGGTATTCGTATTCCATCGTATGATCGGTAGCGAGGACGATAAGCCCGATTCGTGCGCGTCCCGCGATTCCCGCATCGACGTCAAATGGAATTTTCGTAATGCGGGTAAAGCCATCTGTCGTTGAGATCTGCATGGTCATAATGCATTCCTTCTTTATGTTTGCTTGCCTCTTTCGAATCGCATGCCCTCGCGCGGGATTGCAGTTCGATGTTGGCCGATGAGATCCGCTGTGATGCGGGCGGAACCGCACGCCATGGTCCAGCCCATGTGGCCGTGACCCGTATTTAGCCACAGGTTGTGAAAGCCTGTGCGGTCAATGATAGGCAGTCCGGTTGGTGTCATCGGCCTCAGTCCAGCCCAGTAAGTCGGCTCTGCGTAGTCAGCAGCCTCTGGAAGAAGGTCGCGTGCGAGATTCATCATGTGCCTAAAGTCTCGTGGCTGATGAGTAGTATCGTAGCCGCTGATCTCGGCTGTTGCGGTGAGGCGAAGACGTGAGCCCATGGGGCAATAAGCGAGTAGATTGTCTTCGTCCACGCCGCCGATTGTCGGCGGGTGATGCTTCGCTGTCACGGGTAACGTGACCGAATAGCCCTTGACCGGGTAGACCGGCAGTTGAATGCCGAGGTTTCTGACAAGGTGTGGGCTGTACACGCCAAGAGAAAGGACAAAAGCATCGGCGGTGATGTCGCCTTGATCGGTCGCCACACTCTCGATCCGTGTGCCTGCACTGCGCAGGGACGTGATAGCAGTGTTAAAGCGAATGTCGGCACCGGCTTGGCGGCACTTTTCCATCAGGGCGTTTGAGAAAAGCCGCGCGTCGCCGCTTTCATCGTTTGTTGAATAAAGTGCGCCCGCGATACGTGGCCTCGCCTGTGTGAGGCCCGGATCCCGGGTAATCGTGGCATCCGAGTCGAGTACTTCAATGGTGATTCCTTGGCCACGCAAAATCTCACACTTCCTGGCCGCGGCTTCGAAGGTTTCAGCAGAACGATAAAAGTAAAGCAGGCCGCCGTCGTTGCCGTCGTAACTGATGCCGGTTTGTGTAACGACCTCTTGTAGCCGTTCTAGAGAATAACTGCATAGTCGGGCTTTACGGCGAGTATTGATGGTAGCCCGCGTATCATTGCATTGACCGAGAAAGCCCGCTACCCATCGCCATTGGCGAGTGTCGAACTGGGGTCGAAAGCGAATCGCCTGATCGTTCCGCCACAGCGACCGTAGCATCATGCGAGGAGAGCGGGACGATGCCCAGGCATAGGCGTGCCCTGGAGCCAACAGGCCAGCGTTCGCAAAACTAGTGAAGTTGGCCGCCTCGCCGCCTCGATCGATTAGGGTGACCTGATAGCCGTCTCGAAGAAGCTCCCAGGCAGTGGTGATACCCGCGATACCAGCACCGAGTACAGCGACGCGCATAGGAGTTGAATGGGGCTCAGTCTAAAGCGGCGATCACGGCGATCTCGACTGCAAAATCAGGCGATGCCAGTTTCGCTTCCACACACGCGCGGCCCGGTGTGTTGCCCGGTGAGATCCATGCGTCCCAGACGCCATTCATTTCGGAAAAATCATCCATGCTGGTGATCCAGATGGTGGTTGAGATCAACTTGCTTTTGTCTGTGCCTGCTTCTGCAAGCAATGCGTCGATTCGATCTAGAACATCTTGAGTCTGGGCGGCCATCGTGCCACCCGGCGCGCCTTGGGCGACCTGGCCCGCGGTGTAAACCGTGTTGCCATGAACCACGGCCTGGCTCATGCGTTCAGCCACTTGAATTCGCCGGATACTCATGAAAAATCTCTCCTGGTGTGTGAAGGGTCTGTTTTAACGGTCTGCTATTCACTGTTTGAGTGGAGGGTAACTATCGTTACCGAGATCATCGTCTACAGGAACATCTTATCCTGATCCAGCGAGACCTGCCTAGTTGCGATAGTATTTAGCGTTTGAAAATGGGTCGGTAGGTTCATTGGGGGTTTTTGAATGGAGCGGTGGCGGGGACACCCTTATGCTGACCAGGGTTCTTTTGACTTGAAACAGGGAACAACGTGAAGAATCAATGGAGCGAGGCGGAGGCTGCGGCTTGTGGGGACGATCCGCTGGCAATGCGGGTTTACAGTTCTCGGCTAATCGGTCGGGAGGCGGCCTTGGTCTTACACGGGGGAGGTAATACCTCGGTTAAGGCGCCGTTCATCGATATGTTTGGCGAAGTGAGCGAAGCGTTGTTTGTCAAGGGTAGTGGATGGGATCTCGCGACTATCGAAGGCCCAGGATTCGCGCCAGTCCGGTTAGCAGTCCTCAAAAAAATGGCTCGACTGTCAGCATTGTCAGATCCGGATATGGTGTCGGCGCAGCGGGTGGCATTGCTCGATGCTGGAGCGCCAAATCCGTCGGTTGAAGCCATTCTCCACGCCATTATCCCGTTTCGTTACGTGGACCATAGCCATGCCGATGCCGTTGTGACGGTTAGCAATACACCCGAGGGCGAAACTGCGATCCGTTCGATCTATGGTGATCGGGTTTTGGTTGTGCCTTACGTCATGCCCGGTTTTGATTTGGCCCGAGCTATTTGGCGAATGACTCAGGAGGTGGATTGGACTGCACTTGAAGGTATCGTCCTTATGAGTCATGGGCTGTTTACGTTTGCCGACGATGCTAGAGAAAGTTACCGCCGCATGATTGATCTTGTGACGGAGGCAGAAGATTTTCTCGGCGAAGGTGTGTCGCTCGAGAATTCCCGCGGAAGCGTAGCGGCTCCGGCCCTGGCCACTTTGCGGGGCTTGGTTTCTCGATCTGCTGATAAGGCGATGTTGGCTCGTTTTGACGGATCGCCTTGCGCCTACGCGTTTGCCTGCAGAGAGGATGCCGGTTCGGTTGCTACTCGTGGTCCGCTGACGCCCGATCATGTTATTCGAACCAAACGTTTGCCGCTGGTGGTGACCGATCAGCCTGAAAAGGCGTTGGCTAAATACGAGTCTGACTACCAGACTTATTTCGATGCTCACACTCGGGCAGGACAGAAAATGCTAGATCCGGCACCACGCTGGGCATTGTGCCCGGGATCCGGCACGGTATCTTTTGGTCGCAGCGTCAAAGACGTGGAGGTGGTCGCTGACATTGTTGAACACACCGTAGAGGCGATTGTCCAGGCGGAGTGCCATGGTGGTTGGAAAGCTTTACCTGCCAGCGATGTTTTCGATGTGGAGTATTGGGATCTGGAGCAGGCGAAGCTTCGCAAGGGGTCGGCGGCTGCCGAGTTCCAGGGTCGTATCGCGCTGGTGACCGGCGCTGCCAGTGGCATCGGGCAGGCTTGCGTCAAGGAATTGCTGGCAAACGGAGCGGTTGTCGCCGCGCTTGACGTTAATCCGCTGATCACTGAACAGTATGAGACGAGTAATGTCTTAGGGATTCGGTGCGATGTGACCGACAGCGCTGATGTCGCTGATGCCGTTGAAAGGGTTGTGCTTCGCTTTGGTGGGCTCGATATCGTTGTAAACAATGCGGGAATTTTTACTGCCAGTGCACCCATCAGTGAAATGAAAGACGAGGATTGGTCACGCAGTCTGGATGTGAACCTGTCGGCGGCTATGCGTTTGTTGCGGGTGAGCGTTCCATACCTCGCGCATGGTATAGATCCATCAATTGTGATTGTCGGATCAAAGAATGTGTCGGCACCGGGCCCGGGTGCCGCTGCCTATTCGGCAGCGAAAGCCGGATTGACCCAATTGGCGCGAGTCGCCGCGCTGGAACTTGCATCGTCTGGTATTCGAATCAACACCGTGCATCCGAACGCCGTGTTTGATACTGCGATCTGGACCGATGAGGTCTTGCAGGCCAGGGCTAATCATTACGGACTCAGTGTTGACGAGTACCGGACCAGCAATTTATTGGGAACCCAGGTTAGCTCAAAGGATGTTGCCCGCATGGTGTGTGCCATGGCCGGTTCTTTGTTTGCTAAAACCACGGGCGCACAGGTCCCGGTTGATGGAGGTACCGAACGAGTGGTCTAGAAGCGCCAACGCGCAGACAGGTATCGAGATTGCCTCATTTGCCAGGTGACGACACCACGAACGAAATCAGCACACAGACTTTCCAACGGCGGAACTCCCGAGAAACCCGATTCTTTCAGACTTTGTTGGAGCCTGCGGGTATTCGTTTCAATGGTTTTAATGAGTGGGATATCACTATTCATGACACACGGTTACTGCCTCGAGTGATGAGTTCCGGAACCCTGGGTCTCGGTGAGGCCTGTATGGATGGCTGGTGGGATTGCCCGCGCCTTGATGAGATGGTCTGCCAAGCACTGGTGGTGGACATCGAGAACAATATTCGTCGCAATATCGGGTATGCGCTCTTTCCCTTATGGTTCGGCCTGATGAACCGAAAGAGCGTATCGCGAGCATTCATGGTGGGTGAGAGCAGCATTACGATCTCGGCAATGATCTATTCCAAGCGATAGTAGATGCGTCTATGAGTTACAGCTGCGGTTACTGACAGCAAGCGTGGGCCCTCGCCAGTACACAGGAAGCCAAGATGGATCTGACTTGCCGTAAGTTGGGTTTGCAAAAGGGTATGCGTGTACTTGACGTGGGTTGTGGCTTCGGTGGTTTGGCGCGTTGGATGGCGTCACGCTACGATGTCAATGTGATCGCTGTCACGGTCTCCAAGAATCAGGCTGCCCAAGCCAATACACGTTGTCTTGGCCTGTCAGTCAGCGTTGAGTTGATCGACTACCGGAAGATTAGCGGCACTTTCGATCGTGTCGTATCGGTCGGCATGTTTGAGCATGTTGGGCCTAGAAACTACCGGGTGTTTTTTAAGAAAATTGCCTCCATGCTAAAGCCTGAAGGTCTTTTCTTGTTGCATACGATCGGATCGGGCGACCACACCTGCACAGCAGACCAATGGATCGAGAAATATATATTTCCTAATGGCGTTATTCCATCCATGCGTGCCATTGTTAAAGCATCTGAACATGTGTTGGTGACGGAAGACTGGCACAATGTCGGCGCAGATTATGACCCCACTCTGATGGCGTGGCACGAGAATCTCAAACAGGCCTGGCCTCAGTTGAGGCAACGCTACGATGACCGATTTCGTCGCATGTTCGAGTATTATTTGCTCGTCAGTGCAGGGTCTTTTCGTGCCCGCGCCAATCACCTGTGGCAGGTGATGTTCTCGAAGCACGGTATTGCTGGTGGTTATAGCACTGCGCGTTGATTGGCATTAGCCGTCGTTCGGGTACCATTTTTAAAAGCGTGGTGTCATTAGGTTTAAGCTTTAATCGACTTTAATCGGCTTTGGTCGGCCTTAAAAGTGGCCTGACTTTCTGGTTTTCTACGATCGCCCCTATAGATCGCGGTAGAGTGACCGATAGAGATTTCTGTCAGTGATGGAAAGAGGGCTCGTTCAGCCGGAGTGAGAGCGGAAATCGGTTACAAGTGATCTTTTGCCCTGCGTCTAGAGTCGAGAATGCCCATTTCAGAATGCGATACGGGCTTCGATTCAGGTAATGGTCTTGTTCGCTCAGGTACAAGCGGGTTATCGTGTATCGATGAAATACGACAGCATTCTCGATGTAGTGGGGCATACCCCGACAGTTCGCCTAAGGTCATTTAATGAGCATGCCGCTAGTGCACTGTGGGTGAAACTGGAGAGTTTCAACCCGGGTGGCTCGGTTAAGGATCGGCCCGCGCTTAACATGATTGAAGATGCTGAACGGCGTGGTCTGTTGAAAGCGGGTGATGTCATTGTCGAACCGACGTCTGGCAACACCGGTATCGGGCTCGCCATGGTAGCGGCAGTCAAAGGATATCGGGCCATCTTCGTCATGGCGGAGGACATGAGTGAGGAGCGCAAACAGATCCTTGTAGCGTACGGTGCGGAATTAGTGCTGACGCCGGCTAACAAGGGTACCGTTGGCGCCATTGAAGAAGCTCGACGCCTGGAAGCCAGTGAGGGATATTTTTTTGTCGGACAGCATTTTAATCCGGCTAACCCTGCTGCCCACGAGCAAACGGCAGACGAGATTTTTGAGGATTTTGGAGAGCAACTTCATGCAGTGATTTGTACGACAGGCACTGGTGGCACGATCTCGGGCCTTTCTACATTCTTGCGGGGCCGCATTCCCGGATTAAAAATGGTTGCGACCGAACCGGCTGATGCACCGATTCTTTCGACGGGTATAGGGGGTAAGCACAAGATCATGGGGACGGCTCCGAGCTTTATTCCTGAGACACTGGATCAGTCGTCCTATGATGAAATCATTGCGGTGACGGCCGAGGCCGCGTATGGCAGTGCCCGGCAGCTCGCACAAAAGGAGGGAATGTTTTGTGGGATTTCCTGCGGTGCGGCGGTGGCGGGGATGTTGATCTATGCGCGTTGTGAAGCGGCGCGTGGAAAAGCACTGCTGGCGATCTTGCCTGACACCGGTGAGCGTTACCTCAGTACTGATCTTTGGACCTGAACCGGATGAATAAACCCATGTCGGTTATCTCTGCCCACTCGGGCGGGAGTCTAAACCGTGCGATTTGATGCGGACTTACTCGAGACGCTTGGCGCGTTGCTGCTGGTGAAGGGGGGTATGGCAGAGCGTGCGGCGGCCACCGTCGCATCCCATGTGATGGGAAACGCACTCAGGGGGGTTGATTCTCACGGTGTGGTTCGGTTCGCACAGTATCGAGAGCAGATCGTTGAGGGAATATTTGATCCGGCCGGTGAAGCGACCGTGATTCCTAGTGACGACGGCTTGATTCGTGTAGACGGCGGTGGTGGCCATGGCGTGCCGGCAATGCAAATAGCAGCTGAAACGGTGTTGGAACGCGCACGTGAGCAAGGAATGGCAACTGCAACCGTCATCAATTGTGGACATACGGGAAGAATTGGAGCGTTTGCGGAGACCATTGCTCGGGGTAACTGCTTAGCTGTTATTACCGGTGGGGGTAGTCATGCCCGCGGAAAACCGAAAGTCGCGCCATACGGCGGTCGTGAAGGGGTTATGTCAACCAATCCCTATGCTTTTGCTTTGCCCGGTGGCCCCACGGGGGCGGTGGTGGTTGATTTTGCTACCTCGGTGGTCGCTCAAGGAAAACTGCTTGCCGCCAGCAAGACGAATGAACCGCTCGCGCCGGGCTTGATTCTCGATCAGTCCGGAAGACCGAGTACCGATGTTCGCGACTACTATGGCGGGGGTGTGTTATTGCCGGCCGCCGGGCCGAAGGGGTATGGTTTGGGTTTGATTGCAGAATTACTCACGCATGGTGTATTGGGTGATCCACGGGCATTGAATTGGGTAATGATCGCGATTGATCTTGATCGTCTGGGCGCTGGACAACCTTATCAGGCACGAATGGACGCGTATCTTGATTGGGTTAAATCAAGCGCACCGGCGGAAGGGTTTGATGAGGTGTTGATCCCCGGCGAACCTGAGCAGCATTGTCTGGCTGAGCGCGAGCGTAATGGGGTGCCGGTGGCTGATGAGGTCTGGCAGGAGATGGTGACCTGGGCCGATCGTGGCGGAATCGATTTGTCACTCTATCCGCCACGTTTGCCTTGAACTGCGTACCATCTCCAATAGACGCGTGTCATTCACTGGCAGTCGGTCCGACTTATTTAATGGTGAGCTGAATCTCGCCTAGATCACCATAATGGGCAATCAGTTGTTCCCCCGCGTGGCCATTGTAGATTTTGCACATGACGCCGGTTGTGACGATATCGCCAGTTTGTAGTTGGTGCCCACGATTATTGAGATGGTTCGCTAGCCAGGCAAGGGCACCAAAGGGCCCACCGTCGACATTGTCGGCAGTGCCTGAATCGACCTCAGTGCCGTTGGATTGCAAAAGCACGGTGGCCTGGTCGACCGAGTCACGTGTCCAGTCTGATATGGCACGACCCACAATGAGCACCCGATGGACGCCATTGTCGGCAATGGCACCGAGTGGCCCCACTGCTGGCCACGTGCTGAAGCGACTTTCGACTACTTCGATGGCAGGCATCACTTGAGCAACATGCTCGGCTGCGTCCTGCGTATTCCACGGCGTGGTTTTAGCGGGCATGTCCGCGCTCATGCGCAGGGCGATTTCTGGCTCGATGCCAGTCATATGCAATTCTGATGCCTGGATCTGGGCCGGTGAACTGACAATACCGTTTTTAAAGCAACGCCCCATAAATGGGTGGTCGACCTGCAGCAGTGCCCGGGCACCCGCGTTGGTACAACCAATCTTGTAACCGGCCGGTTCACCGTGCGTGGTGGCAAGTAAAGTCACTAATGCATCCTGAACCGCATAAGCCTCCAGAACAGTAGTGGGCGATATGTGGTCCGGCATGCCTGCAAGTGCATCGCCGGGGCGACGGGCTGACAAAAGTCGCTCAGCCATTGGTTGGGGATCAAACATAAGCACCTCAATTAGGATAGGGTTAAGCAAAAGGTACGTGAGCGATAGCTGACATGCAAGGTCAAGGTCTCGTGGAAGACGGCAGTTTCGGCCTGGGTGTTATGATCCCAACGCGCCAAAAAACGCAAACGATGGTGTGTTGGAAACATTTACCCGTGTATCCATACCTTTAGCCAGAATGAGCCCAAGCCAATGTTGATGTCCTCCCAAGATTATCGTGAATCCCTGCGAGCATTTAATCCCACGGTGTTTGTTCGTGGACAGCGCGTGGAAAGTGTTGCTGATGAACCGCTGTTGATGGCGGGTATCAACGCGGTGGGCGTAACCTATGACTACGCACGATCACCCACACACCGTCCCCTCGCGTGTGCGACTCAAGTGACAAGCGGAAAAGTCGTTAACCGATTCTTACACATCAATTCGTCGACCGACGACTTGTTGCATAAACTGGAATACACCCGTCTTGTTTGCCAGGAGACCGGTTGTGCGATGCGCTATTTGAGCATGGATGGCTTTAACGCGGTGTACCAATCTAGCGCGTTAGTTGATCAGGCTGAGGGAACTGAATATCACGCGCGGTTTCTCGAGTATCTGCATCAAGCGCAGGATGCTGACCTCACTGTGGGTATAGCCATGACTGATGCCAAGGGTGATCGCAGCTTGCGCCCGCATCAGCAGCCCAACCCTGACAGTTATTTGCATGTGATCGAACGGCGCACCGACGGCATTGTCATTTCTGGAACCAAGGCGATCGTGACTGCTGCACCTTATGTGCACCATTTGCTGGTTTTGCCAGGGCGCAATATGGTTCAGGAAGATTCCGATTTCGCCGTGGCTTGTGCGGTGCCGATTGACACGCCGGGACTCACTATTGTGGCCCGACCGGCCGGGAGACCGGGTGAGAGTGGGGCACTGTTCAGCGCTCGTTACGGCCAGACGACTGGTCTATGTCACTTTGATAAGGTCTTCGTGCCGTGGAAGCACGTTTTCCTGTGTGGTGAATGGATGCACGTTGATCACCTAACCAAGAGCTATGCCACGCATCATCGGCATACCTGTATTGGTGCTCGGGCGGGTTTTGGTGATCTTTTGATTGGTGCGGGTGCGTTAATGATTGAGGCGAACGGTCTTAGCATGACGGGCAACGCGAACCTACGGGATACCATGGTTGAATTGATTAAAGTAGTCGAGGGTTTTTATGCCTGCGGCGTTGCGGCATCGGTTTATGGCACCGAGGAATCAGCTGGAAATACAATGCCCGAACCGGTTTATGCCAATATCGGGAAGTTGCTGCTCGCTAATCAGATTTACGACATGCATCGATTAGCACACACGGTGTCCGGCGGATTGATCGTCACTTTGCCTTTGCCAGAGGATGATCACAATCCGGAAACCGGGCCTAATCTTGCCTTAGTGCTGCAAGGGCGGCCAGATGTGCCTTACGAGCGTCGGGCCTCTGTGGCGCGATTTATAGAGGACATCACAGCGAGCGATGCCGGTGGCTGGATGTCTGTGATCAGTTTGCATGGAGGTGGGTCACCGGAGGCGATGAAGAGTGAGATTCACCGTCGCTATCCTATTCCCGAGCGAAGAAAGTTGGTGGAGCGACTGATTGACCGGGGAGTTGCGAGTGAGTCGTCCAATCGTTCAACGGCACAACAGCCCGGACAATGTTGTGACACCGGTTGTACTAAAGAATGAATGAGACGGGGGATTCGATGTCAAAGACAGTGGTCAATTCCTGGAATGACTTTGATTCGTTGCGTCATGTGATCGTCGGTCGCGCAGATTTCACCTGTATTCCGCCTACGGAACCGGCGACTGAAGCCAAAATTCCAGAGGACAGTGATATGCGTGGCCTCTGGGGACCACGACCGTTGCACACGGTAGAAGCGGCCAACCGGCAACTGGATACACTGACGCAGGCGCTCGAGTC
>Ga0209402_10004878_pt1 | contig 12109 bp, 7 predicted proteins | sample ArcticOcean_MG_C_3_FD_187437 | JGI IMG/M metagenome (GOLD analysis project Ga0209402, IMG submission 187437) | Marine microbial communities from western Arctic Ocean - ArcticOcean_MG_CB8_126 (SPAdes) (version 2) | ecosystem: Environmental > Aquatic > Marine > Oceanic | place: Arctic Ocean... | reverse complement strand
CAAGTAGTCCACCTCCACCGCCCGCCCACGCGATAACCGGAGTCCCGCCGCGAGCGAGGGGCGTGGGCGTGGTTCGGATCTGGCGGTTACCGCCCCTGGACGGCCTCGACGATGGCCAGGATCTCCGTAAGAGTATCGGGTGGTAGCGTGTGCCAAGCGTCGAGTTCGCAGGTTGGCATTCGTGTCGCGGTAGATATGGTGCGGGGGGGGGCAAATGTTACAGTGGGGAGCGAAATGTGCCTGGCGCAATCCCAGGACATTTTTGGTTCAACCCAAATGAGATGTCCCGGTCAAAACACGTGGCAGGCAAGATGGCTAAATACGTAACTGTGGCCCACTTTGGTTTGGCGGTGGGTCTTGCTGTCGGGATCAGCACCGGGGCGAGCGCTGCGGACTACCCGCACACAGTGATGCAGGATAAACCGGTTGCGTACTTTCGCTTTGAAGAGGACTCCGGAATTCAAGTCCGGGACTTTCTCTCAAACGAGCACGCCCGACGAATTGCAACCTCGCACAAATTGAATGTGTCGACAGACGGGGCGTTACTGACGCGTAAAGGCACGAGGAATCAGGCAGCGCGTTTCACAGGCTCGTCTTACGTGAACGTGACAGCCGATCCTGACGTGTACGAATTTGACGGCGCGGTGTCCATCGAGTTTTGGATCCGACCAACAAAAGGAGGCGGACCGGCTCAGGATTTCATTGCGAAAGGCGAGTTCACTCGCACGGGCTGCAATTACTACCTCGTGTACTTCCAGGAACGGTCGGACAAGTTGGGACGTCTCAGGTTTGGCATCGCTGACGGTCACATTGACCAGACATCGAAGCTCGTCGAAAACGAGTTCACTCATGTTGTGGTCACTTTCGATCCAGCGCGGCGTGGCGACAACACGAAGATGTACATCAACGGTCAACTCGACGTAGCAAAACGTATCGAGGGCAAGCCGCGTTCGACCGAGGGAACGCCACTGAGCATTGGGGCGTTGTATTATGATCCGCCAAAGCAACCGCGGATCCAGTTCTTCGTCGGTGATTTGGATGAGGTTGCATTCTACAACCATGCTCTATCGGCGCGTCGAGTTGTCGCGCACGCCAACGCAACCCCGGCATTTGTCTTTGAGACCGACGTGCGGCCGATCCTGCGCCGCGCGTGTTTCGATTGTCACGGCGATGAACCCGACGGCAAACTCGACCTGCAGACGGTGACCGCCATGCTGCGCGGGGGAGCCAATGGACCAGCCGTTGTCCGTGGCGAGTCTGGGCAGAGTTTGCTGACCGAACGTATCGAGTTCGACGAAATGCCGCCGGCGGATTCCGGGCTGAAGTTGTCGCCGACGGAGCGTCGTGTGATCGAGGCTTGGATCGATCGAGGCTGTCAATCGGTTGCGCCGGTCGTTGAGCCTCCGCCACTTGTGCGAGCCACCGCCAAGGATCGCGGACATTGGGCGTTTCGCCAGCTCGCAGCAGACATAACGGTGCCGCAATTGAGTGCCGCGAGCACCGCGAGGATTCACACTCCAATCGATGCTTTCGTTCAGGCTCGGCTCGAGAAACACGGATTATCGATGTCTCCCGATGCCGATCGCACGCGATTGACGCGGCGGCTGTTCCTTGACCTGACCGGACTGCCGCCGACTCCGGACCGCGTGAATCAGTTTCTCGCCGACAACCGCCCGGATGCTTCCGAGCGGCTCGTGGACGAGCTCCTGGCGTCGCCGCAGTTTGGTGTCCGCTGGGGACGCCATTGGCTCGACATCGCCGGCTACACCGATTCGATCAGTTTCGATGACGACTATGGTCCGCCCATCGGTTTTCTGGAGGGAAAGTGGCGATACCGCGATTACGTAATTCGCAGCTTGAATCGGGACAAGTCCTGGAGTCGTTTCATCACCGAACAACTCGCCGGTGACGAACTGGTCAACTGGCGCGACGCCGAGAAGTACACACCGGAGATCATCGAATCGCTGGTGGCAACCGGCTATCTGCGGTGTTGCGAGGACATCAGCAAAGAAGATCCACGAGCGTTTGTCATCTGGTCAGTGCTTCACGATTCGGTCGAACAGATTGGCACGAGCCTGCTCGGACTGACATTGAATTGTTCTCGCTGCCATTCACACAAGTTCGAGCCGATTCCGCAGCGCGACTATTACGGACTGATGGCCTTACTCACGCCGGCTCTCAATCCGGCTAATTGGAAGGATCCTCAGCAGCGGGCGTTGCCAGACGTATCAAAGGCGACGTTGGCAAACATCAATGCACACAACGCCAACATTGACAAGCAAGTCAAGGAGGTGCAGGAAGCGATTGCGGCCGTTCGCAAGCGGTACGAAACGAAGCTGCGTAACGCCAGGCTGACGTCGATTCCGGAGGCCGACCGAGCGGCCGTTGCTGTAGCATTGAAGACACCAAAGCAAGACGCACCGCAGAAGGCATTGGTTGAAAAGTACAAAGCCGCGCTAAGAGTCGAACCCAAGGAGATCGACGCAGCGATCACCGGTGACGATCGCACGAAAACCGACGAGGCAATCAAGCGGATCGCGGATCTGAACTCCGGGCGTCGCCAGCACGGTTGGATTCATGCGGTATATGACGTCGGGCCGCCACCGGGGACTCGGTTGTTTCGTCGAGGGTCCTACCTGAATGCGCGTCGCGAAGTTCCCGCAGGATTCCTGGAGGTGCTACGTGGGGCAGGTTTGCAACCTGCCGACATCGCCAAGGGAACTGCAGATAACGAACCTGGTCCACGCAGCGGCTATCGTTTGGCGTTGGCTCGATGGCTGACGGACGAGTCGTCGCCCGCATCCGCCTTGGTCGCCCGCGTGTTTGTTAACCGAGTCTGGAATCATTTGCTTGGCGCGCCGATCGTCGATACGGCGAACAACCTGGGAGTCTCCGGCGACAAGCCATCCCACCCGGATTTGCTGGACTGGCTGGCAGCGGACTTTCGCCGCCACGGCAGTATCAAGCGCTTGATTCGGCAGATCGTTACGTCGTCGGTCTATCGACAAGCGTCATTCGGTTCGCATGAACACCTGGCGCGGGCACGGAAGATCGACCCGACCAACCGCCTCTTGTGGCGTGCGCGGCTGCGCCGTGTGGAAGCGGAAGTCGTGCGCGATTCGATTCTCGCGGTCGCAGGCCAACTCGACCGTTCAATGGGCGGTCCACCGGTGCCGCTGGAATATCGTCCGGACGGAACTGTGCTCGTCGCCAAGCAGGGCCTGCCAACACCGGGGGCAGCGTTTCGACGCAGTGTCTATCTGTTGAACCGGCGTATCTACAACCCGTCGTTCCTGAGCGTCTTCGACAAACCGATCGTCACCGGCGGCGTGTGCCGCAGAGACGTCTCGGCGGTCGCGCTGCAGTCGCTCACCATGATGAACGACGAGTTCGTCGTCGAGCAGTCTCGAAAACTCGCCGCCCGCGTTGCAGTCGATGCCGGACCATTGCCGGACGCCCGCATTGGGTTGCTGTTCTGGTTGACCCTCGCGCGGGAGCCGTCCCCGCAAGAGCGAGACCTCTGCCGCAAGATGCTGGCAAAACAAATTGACCTGCACCGAACAGCCGCACCGGAGAAGTCCCCCGAACTCGCCGCGCTGGCGGATTTGTGCCAGACGGTACTGAACATGAACGAGTTTCTTTACCCGGAATGACCCGTGCCTAACCCATCACCAACCCGCCGCGAATTCCTGCAAAATACGAGCCTCGGTTTCGGCGCTCTCGCCTTGTCCTGTCTTCTCGAAACGGACAGGGCGCAGGCAGCCACACACGACAGAAGTTCGCACGATCTGTCGCCCCGGCTTGGCCATTTCACGTCGCAAGCCAAGTCCGTCATCATGCTGTTTCAAAACGGCGGCGCAAGTCAGATGGACCTGTTTGAACCGAAGCCGGAATTGCAGCGGCGTCACGGAGAAATGGTATCCCACTTCCCGGGCGGACCTGACACAAAGGAAACCCCTGAGCCGTTGATGGGCAGCAAGTTTCGATTTCGGCCACGGGGTCAGTCGGGCATCGAATTTTCAGAACTCGTTCCACATCTCAGTCGTGTCGTGGATGACTTGTGTGTTGTGCGGTCGATGTACAGCAACGATCCCAACCATCCCGGCGCGACGTACATGATGTGTAGCTGCAACAACCGGCCGGGCCGTCCCACGATGGGATCGTGGGTGACGTACGCCCTGGGCAGTGAGAATCAGAATCTTCCCGGTTACGTGTTGTTGCGACCTCCGGGCGTATTTCATAGCGGCGGCGCCATGCAGATGACCAACGGATGGCTACCGGCAATATTCCGCGGTACGGAAATCCGCTCGGAAGGCGACCCCGTGCTCAACTTGAGGCGAGTGGACACACAGCCGCCGGGAGCCCAACAAAACAGCCTGCAACTCCTCGGCCAACTCAATCAGATCCAGCGGCAACGGTTCCCGGACGAAACAGTTCTCGACGCACGTATCAAGAACTACGAACTGGCCGCCCGAATGCAGCTGACCGCCTCAGCCGAACTTGACCTGTCCAGCGAATCAAAGGAAACGCAGCGACTCTACGGACTCGACAACCCGGAGACTGCTCCCTACGGCCGGCAACTGATGCTCGCCAGGCGACTCGTCGAGCGCGGTGTGCGGTTCGTCCAGGTGCTCTCGCCGGGCGGGCATAACGTGTGGGACCACCACAGCAAACTGAACGACAATCTGCCCGCGATCTGCCGCAGGACCGATCTCCCGGCCGCGGCGTTGATCACCGACCTGAAACGCCGCGGTCTGCTCGACCAGACAATCGTGATCTGGACCGGCGAATTCGGGCGATTGCCAACGGCGGAAGGCAAAGACGCAACTGGTCGAGGCCACAATCCCAACGGCTTCACCGCACTGCTGGCCGGTGGCGGTTTGAAGAGCGGCTACGTTCACGGGGCCACGGATGAGTTCGGCTACGCGGCAACCGAGGGTCGTGTCGGCGTACCGGATCTGATGGCCACCGTGTTGAATCAATTGGGCTTGGATCACGAGCGGCTGACGTTCAATGTGCATGCCACCAATGAGACGTTGACCGACGCGAAGGTGACTGGAGCGAGAGTGGTGCGAGACCTGCTGGGTTAGAGCATACAAGCACCAAGCGGGGCCTGGAGTTCAAGCAATCGACTGAGCAGTCAGCCCGCTTTTCCCGCCCACGCGATAAACGGAGTCACGCCGCGATTGCGGAGCCGGGGCGTCGGTGCTGGTGGGAGCCGGGGCCGACTGCGTGATTCCGGTCAGCTGCATCGAGCACGGCCGCTGGCGCGAGATATCCCGGGGGTTCGGTTCCGACGGCCAGGTGTCCCCGTCGCATCTTCGCCACAAGCTGAAACGCTCGGTGACCCGATCTCTTCGTAGGAAACGTGCACACACCTCCGACCAGGCCGAGGTGTGGCGGGACATCGAGTCACAGCAGCACGACATGAAGGTCCGTTCCAAGACGGCGGCCATGTCGGATACGTTCGCCCGTTACAAGGACCGCATCGACAGGTTCCGTCGGGCACTCGGCTGTCCCGACCGATGCCATGGACTGGTGGCGGTGGTGGACGGGCACATCGTCGGCATGGACCTGTTCGATTCCGACGAGGTCTGTGCCCGGGCGTGGGATCGCCTGTTGAGCGGCTATGCGGTGGACGCGCTTCGTTCGGAACAGAACCGCATGGCGTCACCCAAACGCGAACTGGTGGGAGTGGGGGCCGGCCGGCCGGGCTCCACCCAGCGGGAACTGTTCGGTCGTCGTCTCAACCAGCTGGACATCGAGGTGTTCCTGGAACGGCTCGCGGAATCGAAATGGGAGGAGGCCCCGGCCGTGGGAGAGGGTTGCGAATACCGCCTGGAACTGGGACCGCACCAGCAGGCGTCGATGCTCCACTGGCAGGACACGGCGTTGCATGCGAGTGCGACGGTGGAGGTCACCAGTTAGCCGCCGGGACGTCACCGACGTTGCAGGACAAACATCGTGTCGGTGATTTCGTCGTCGAGTTCCAGCGGGTGGTCGATCTCGTACCAAAAATCGAAGACGTCAAGCAGTTCGAGATCGGGCACGGACTTCAGCAGCCGGCTGAACTGTCTCGCGGTGTACATTCTCAGCGGAAACTCGTCGGCCAGCAGCAGTGTCCGAGGTTGTCTGTGGCCGGTGGTGACCTGCAGGCGGAACCGCAGCGTCTCGATGCGACGACGACGATTCGAATCGAGGACTTTCAGGGAAAACGTCACACGCGTTCGGCCATGGCGTGTCGTCCAGCGCTCGGAAGACTCGGGATCGATGTCGTTCGGCAGCAGGTGGAAGCCCAGCAGGTAGAGACCCCCGGGTCTCAGGCTGGCAGCGACCGACTGGAGGTGATGGCGAGCGTCGGTTTCGCTTGTCAGGTGCCGGAAGGTGTTCATCGGGCAGATGGCCAGGTCGACCGGTGGCTCGACCCGCTCGCGGGTCATGTCGCCTTCAAAGACGTTGGCTGCCAGGCCGCGGCGGCTGAGCCGACGACGGAGGTAGGTAATGGCCGGACCGCTGAGATCAAAACCGGTCACGTCGTAGCCCCGGGCGGCCAGTTCGACCACCAGCCGTCCGCCTCCACATCCGGGTTCGAGCACCCGACGGACCGGGAAGTCGCAGTACTTCCTTGCGGCAGCCTGGACAAAGTCGGCCTCGAGCCGGGTCTCGTCGCGGAACGTGGTTGACGGAATCAAAAAGGAGACGGGGGTGGTCGGTGCCCTGCCGATGAAGTAAAAAGGGGAACCGAACTGCATGCGGACGAGAGCACGGTGATGCTGACGATCAACGGAAAAGGCAGCCGTTTGTGCGATGGGATGACCCGTCGTGACGCGTTGAAGATCGGGGCACTGGGCCTGGGTGGGATGTCCCTGCCGGACCTGTTGCAGGCCGAACAACGGGCCGGGATCAAGGGGTCGCACAAGGCGGTCATCATGATCTACATGCCCGGCGCTCCGCCGCACCAGGACATGTACGACCTGAAGATGGAAGCCCCCAGCGGCATCCGTGGCCCGTTCCAGCCGATCGATACTGCCGTTCCCGGGATCCAGATCTGCGAACACATGCCGATGCTGGCCAAGGTCATGGACAAGTGCATTCCCTTGCGGAGTGTCCACGGATCTCCCAACGGCTTCCACGACTCGTTCATCTGCTACACCGGTCACAATTGGGCGAAGCAGCCCGGTGGACTGGTTGTCCCGAGAAGGCCTGCCGGTGCGGGGGACTGGCCCTCGATGGGTGCCGTCGCTTCGAGACTGCAGGGGTCGGCCAACGTGGGGGTGCCGCCGTTCATCGGTCTCTCTCCCAACACCGGATACCCGCCCTACGGTTCGACGGGATATCCCGGGTTCCTGGGCATCAGCCACGGGGCCTTCCGTCCCTCGGACCGCCACGTGCCGACGAATCGACTCGGGGTGCCCCTGCCCGGTGGCCGGGCCAACATGAAACTCAATGGCGTCACGCTTGATCGGTTTGGCAACCGCAAACAGTTGCTGACATCGTTGGACGCCTTCCGCCGCAGCCACTCGGGGGATTCTTTTCTGGCGGGCCTGGATGACCTGAATCGCCAGGCACTGGACATCCTCACCTCCGGCCGCCTGGCCGACGCCCTGGATCTTTCGAAAGAGGATCCGGCGGTTCGCGAGCGGTACGGGAAAGGGAGTCCGGAAAATTACGAAGATGGCGCACCTCGGAACCTTGAACACTTCTTGATGGCTCGCCGGCTGGTCGAAGCCGGGGCCCGGGTGGTGACGCTGAACTTCGGTGAGTGGGATTTTCACAGCAACAACCACAACACCGCGAAGGATACGCACCTGCCGATGTTTGATCGTGGGCTGGCGACGCTGATCGCCGACATCTACGAGCGAGGCCTGGGTGACGACGTTTCCGTGGTGGCCTGGGGGGAATTCGGCCGAACGCCGCGGATCAACAGGAAGGCCGGTCGCGACCACTGGGTCCCGGTCGGCGGTGGCCTGATTGCCGGTGGTGGAATGCAGACCGGCCAGGTGATCGGTTCGACCGATCGGCTGGGAGGATTCCCCAAGGATCGCCCGGTGCACTTCGGCGAGGTCTTTGCCACGCTGTACCGCAACCTGGGACTGGACCCGGCCACGATGAAATTGCCCGACCTTTCCGGGCGACCGCAGTACATCGTCGACAAGCACTCGCCGCTGCCGGAAGTTTAGAGACCCTCGTTGGTTTTGTTGGGCCGAGTGGGTCGCCCGAACGGCTGGTGTGGCTAGGGAGACGGGCTGGTCGTGGCCAGCACACGGATCGGTCCCGCCTGGGCTGACCAGTCGATCACGCCGTTGGTGCCCCACAGCCGATTGCGGGAGGTTCGGGGCCGTACAGGTAAATGCCCCCCCGTGTACCGACCTTGCGGAGATTGGGCAGGATGTTGCCCAGGACGTAGCGGGCGGTGAAGGCCGGATGGCTGCGGAAAAATTGTTCGGCGTGCCCCTCGTCAAACCACTTGTCGATCTGGGCGATCGTCATCTTTTTCCAGTAGTCACCGTTGAAGATCCACACCATGTTGGCCGGGAAGCCGATGCCTTCGATGCCGTACTCGCGACAGAAGTCCAGGCCGTTGAATTTGGACCGGGTGTCGAAATCGGGGGTCCCCTCGTAAGCCGTCAGGCTGAAGACCTCGGGTTCGATCCGTTCGTAGCCGTTGATCGAGACACCGATTCGGGGCGAGACGACGCATTGCCTGGTCGTGTCGACCAGGAACGGAGAGGCATCGAGGGGTTCTGGATGCACCCAGGCCTGTCCGGCGGGGGCGTGGTTCGGATCTGGCGGGTTGAACACCGGGACAGCCCCGCCTCACCCCCCTTTGAGGACCTAGTGAAAGTTTTCACTAGGTGTACCCCGGATTGACGCCCGCCTGCGATCCCGTCCCTGAGCCCTCTATGGGAGCGGTCCCTTAGTGAAGCTTTTCACTAACCCCTGATTCTCCCGCGGTTCTAGACCTTGGTACATTTTGTACTAAGCTCCCCCGCTTGCGAATCACGCGTGCTGTTGCGGTTGCTCAGCAGCTATTTCCCCATCGCGGCGAATGGCGGATAAGTCAGGGAGTCCATCCCGAACGGGGTGGGGGGGTCGGTTCGGTTTCTGGGCGACTGGGGCCCCAGAGTGCATGGGTACCGGCTGGTTCAATTGGGTGCCCTGAGCATCGCCTCGCGGATCGCTGGTGGCAGCGTTGGCCAGGTTTCGATCAGGCTTGCCAGGGCGTGGTCGATTGGACGACGAGTCGCCGTGGTGAGGGACAGATGAAAACTCGTTCGCGTGATTGCTCCCCGGCCTGACCGCCAAGCCGAAACCGTACGGAATCCTACGGAGGAACCTCCGAAATACTGAGTATTCTCGCATGTTCTTGCTACGTTTTGCCGGCTGTTGCAAAAGCAGCCGATTGCTGTAAAGTCTTGCTGCCAAAGAGCTCAAGGCCATTCGGGCTTGTGTGAGTACCCGCCTTCGCGTCCTGCGCGCTGCGCTTGGCGCTGCGCGCAGGACTGTGAGCCGTTTGGGTCTGTCTTTTTCGTTTTCGGCTCAGGCAAAGCATCTAGTGCGTCAACGACTTCATGTGTAGTTGTGTGGCAGTATCGATCGACGGTGAGACGACTTGTTGAGTGGCGAGCCAGTTCCTGAGCGACTTTGATTGAGGCATTGCCAGCCACAATGCCGGAAATGAACGTGTGTCTTGTTGCGTGGAAGTCGGCAACCCGTCCTTCACGATCGCGGTTATCATTGAGTTGCCGTGACGGATACGTTTGTTTAGCCTGTTCCGCCCGTTGAGATGCACTAAGGCAAGAATAAATATTGGACATTCTCGTAGCCAAATTGGTCCGTAATGTTAGCGGAATCGCTGAGCTCATCATCCCTCTCGGAGGAACTTTCCATGAGATATCCGTTCAACTCGATGATTGTAGTCTGGGTTGTGTGTTCGGCATTGTCAGTTGTAGCGGCGGATGATCTCTACTCCGTTTCTCCGGGGTCCGTTGACCAGCCTGACATCACATGTTCCAGGGCCATTCCGATCGCGCAACAGAAAACAACGATCACCGCCAGGGTACGCGGTGGTGGCGTGCATCCCGTTCCGTTGCGGTTTGTGCTGACCAAAGATGATTCGGCGCCCCTCACGCTGACCGCGCGCCCGCAAAAGAACGCCGCCGATCGCGACAATCCGGACGTGAAGTACGTGGATTACAAAGCCACATGGGTCCCCAGTGAGCCTGGCATGTATGCGCTGACGGTCGACGTGGATCCTGAGGACACGAAGCACGATTCGGTACGAGCGAACAACACGGCAACCGTAACCATGCCTGTCGTCTGGCGCGAGCTGCACATTATTCCTTGGGGCCAGACCCGGCACCTCAAGTGGACCACCGCAATGGCGCAGGAGTTTCCGAGAAACCGATCCGATCTTCCGGCGCTGGACTATTGGCATCACAGGGGGGCCAAGGTGCTGGGGTTTATGTACACCAAAGAGCGAAACCTGATGAAACTGTCGGAACAGGACATGACCAAGCACCTTGTGAAGAAGGCCGGAATGTACGAGGCGGCCGGGGTGGATGGTCTGATCATCGACGAGACGGGCAGCTACGGCACGCCCGATGGTTTCGAGTTCATCCGTCGGTTTGGCAACGCTTACGGTGTTGTCCATGAGAAGTATCCGCAACTCAAAGTGTACAACTGGATTGCCGGACCGCTGCATCGCCAGGAAGTCGAAAACGGTGTGCGAAATGATCACATCATGTTGGGCGAATGCTACGAGGCGATCCACGCCCGCCGCGGTCCTACGTGGCGAAGACGGTTGGAAGGATACATCAGCAAGCTGGGACCCAAGAGCATGATCGCGTTGGGGGTTGGCGGCGACTGCGGTCGATCGTACAGACCGCAGATCGAGAGTTCCGTGCGGATGATCCGAGAACTCGAACCCGACATGCCGGGGATTTGCTATTACCAAGCCCCCTACCTCAAAAAAGGAAAATCGTACGAAGGAAGTCTTCTCGAATTCCTGGACAGACTAACGCTCGATTATTTCATCAAGCCCGTGCTGACCATCGAGCGGCAGCATCCCTTGGAAGAATGGGAACGCAAGGCCGAGGGCGGACCACCGAAGCTAGGCGATTCCGTATCGCTGAGGACCGAAATCCGGAACATCGGCGGGATGCCCGCGAAGGACGTGAAGGTCAAGTTTTTCGCCAGGCACATCGAGTCGGGTAAGCGCAGATTAATCTCCCGCGTGGTGATTCCACAAATCGCCAATGGAACGCGCGACATCGTCGAACCGCAGCCCAAATCAACGACCGAGAGGGCGCTAGACGGGGTCCGGCATCCGATGGGACGAATCGGCGATGTCAGTCGCGTCCTGCTGGACCGTGTGCTGGTAGACGCGAAATGGAAGCCGAATCAGGCGGGCGCGTATCTGATCGAGACCGAGCTGCATCCGTCGGCGCAGTACACCGTCCTGAGGGGACTGGCCGAGCAAAGGATGGAAATCCTGGCCGACTCGGCTGCCGCTTCGCCCATGGCCGAGCTTGCTGTCACCAAGGACGACATCTGGGTGTCCAATTACGCGCCGGCGGCAGGAGAACAGGTCGCCGTGCAGACTCGGATACACAACGTGGGCAAGGGCATCGCCAAGAACGTGGCAGTCAAGGTCTACGCGCGGTCCGTGCAGACAGGCCAGCGGACTCTGCTCAAAAATGTCGTGATCGGTAAGATCGGTACCGACTATCCAGTTTTCAAGGAAGACAACGTCGTGGCCGTGGATCACAAGATCGTCGATGGAACCAAGTACCCAACGGCACGTTGGGGAAAGAATACAAGGGTATTCTTCACGCGAGCACTCGTTGATGCGACATGGACGCCCCCGGATTCTGGATATTGGCAGATCGAAGTGGAGATCCAATCATCGGACGGCTACACGATACGTCCCCGCGAATCAAAGGCCGTTAGCACCATTCCTGTAAGGGACTGAAACGCGCATAGGTGGGCGGCGACGAAGACCGCCGTTTTGCGTTCGTCTTCCGAGCCAAGCCTGCCAGCCATCGATCAGCAGCATCGCACCGTCTCCAAGGGAATGCAGCGGCCACGTGCCGCACATTCTGCCCAC
>Ga0209402_10004871_pt1 | contig 12115 bp, 10 predicted proteins | sample ArcticOcean_MG_C_3_FD_187437 | JGI IMG/M metagenome (GOLD analysis project Ga0209402, IMG submission 187437) | Marine microbial communities from western Arctic Ocean - ArcticOcean_MG_CB8_126 (SPAdes) (version 2) | ecosystem: Environmental > Aquatic > Marine > Oceanic | place: Arctic Ocean... | reverse complement strand
ATTTCAGAAATTTTAGAATACCCTAATCATCGCTTGTATGAATCTTCATTAGCTGAATGGTCAGGTGATATTTCATTACCAATGATAGATAAAATAAATTTTAGAAAAAATAATGATAATGCAGAAGAAGTTGATTCCTTTTCTATGAAACCTCCTAAATAAATATGAATAAAGAAAGTATTTTAACCTCTAAAGCTACCGGTATATCTGTTGCTGAATTATTCCAATCACAAGCAATAAAAAACCCTAAGGCATTAGCCGTTATAAATTCAAATGGAGATAAATATACCTATCAAACATTCTTATTAAGGGTTCTTAAATTATCTACAGTTTTAATTAAGAAAGGTATTAAACCTAAAGATAGAATTGTTATTTTGTCTGAGAATAGATTAGAATACTTAGAACTAGAAATGGCATGTGCCAAGATAGGGGCGGTATTAGCGGCAATAAACTGGAGGTTAGCTGATAAAGAAGTTGATTATTGTATCAGTTTAGTAAAACCTAAGTTAATTTTTTTATCAACGAGGTTTGATGCTAAGGTAAAACTAAGTTCAATTAAAAAAGTACCTGTCATATTCTATGATTCTAAATACGAAACTTTATTAAATAATGCAGTTACTTATGCTGGGAGAAGCTTAGGTAGCGGAGAAGATATTCTAGTTATTTTATTTACATCTGGAACAACAGGTTATCCTAAAGGAGCTCAAATTTCTCACAGAGCTTTTATTGCCAGGGCCATGTATTCTGCCTATGAATATAAAATTAATGAGGAGGATACGTTTCCTGCATGGGCTCCTATGTTTCATATGGCATCTACTGATTTAGCAATAGGATCATTAATTATAGGAGCTTCAGTTGCTTTTGTAGATGGTTTTCAACCAAAACAATTAAAACTATTAATTCAAAAATATAAATTATCATGGTTAGTTTTAATGCCAGGAATGTTAGAAGAGTTTATTAAATTTCTTAATGGAAAAAAAATTAAAATTAAAGGAATTAAGGCTATGGGAGCTATGGCTGACCTTATTCCTAAAAAACAAATTACAGAAATTACCACGTTATTAGATACTCCATATTTAAATTCTTTTGGTTCAACTGAAACGGGTATGCCTCCTGCTTCAGGAGGGTTTATTTCCAAAAAAACTAAAAACTTTTCTCTATCAAAAGTCCAAAGTAGTTTTTGTGAAGTAATTTTAGTTAATAATAATGAAGTGGTGGATGAAAAGTATTCAGGTGAATGTAATGTTAGGGGACCCACATTATTTAGTGGCTATTGGCAAGCTGAAGCGACAAATTTAAAAGATTTTAAAAATAGTTGGTTTCACATGGGTGACATAATGAAACGTAATAAAAATGGAACTCTAGATTTTGTAGATAGAAAAAAATATTTAATTAAATCCGGAGGCGAAAATATATATCCTGCCGAAATTGAAAGAATTTTACTAAGCCATAAAAATGTATCAGAAGCGATAGTGATAAAAATAAATAGTAAAAAATGGGGGGAATCTCCCATTGCAATTATAAGTATAGATGACGTATTAGAAAAAGATTTAGTTATAAAACAATTAAAAAAATTATGTAGATCTAGTTTAGCTGGTTATAAACAACCTGTAGATATATTAATTATTAATGAAATTGATATTCCAAGAAGTACTACAGGCAAAGTGCAAAGACATTTTGTAGAAAAGATGCTAAAAACTTATTTTAATATAGAAAGTTTTAATTAGAAATTGGTATTATTATGTCTAATAATTTAACAAATAATTCTAGGATTAAAGTTAAAGTTAAAAAAGGTTCTAAAAGTGTGTCTTCGAGGCGCTGGCTTGAAAGGCAATTAAATGACCCTTATGTAATAGCAGCTAAAGAAGATGGATATCGTTCTCGCTCAGCTTATAAATTAATAGAATTAAATAACAAATTCAAATTTTTAAAAAAAGGTAATACAGTAATAGATTTAGGTGCAGCACCAGGCGGTTGGAGTCAAGTGGCAGCAAAGATTATAGGTCTTCCAAAAAATGGAAAGTTAGTCTCTGTAGATATTCAGGATATCATGCCGATAGAAGGTGTATATTTTATTAATGGAGATATAATGGATGAAGATATTATAGACACTATTAAAAATAAATTACAATGCCAGGTTGATATAGTGTTGTCAGATATGGCACCATCTGCATCAGGGCATAGAAATACTGATCAAACAAGAGCTTTACTTTTAGCAGAACTAGCTCTAGATACAGCAAAACATTTGTTACAAAAAGAAGGAACTTTTTGTTGTAAATTAATTAGAGGAAAAGGAGAAGAAGAGTTAGTTAGCTCAATGAGGAGTTTTTTTTCATCAATTAAACGTTATAAGCCTGAGTCAAGTAGGAAGGATTCTGCAGAAATATTTTTAATTGGATTAAATTTTAATGATCAAAACTTGGCGTAATTAAATAATTATGTATATTGTCTTAATAATTAGTTTATAACATTATATTTAGATAGAAATAAGAGAGATAGTGATTGAAATTAATTGAAGCATTTACTTTTGATGATGTCCTAATAAGACCAGCAGCTTCCTCGGTATTGCCAAGTAACGCTGATACAAAAACTATGTTTACAAAAAACATTTCTTTAAATATTCCATTAGTATCTTCGGCTATGGACACAGTAACAGAATCAAAGTTAGCTATTGCAATTGCACAAGCAGGTGGAATTGGAGTTATTCATAAGAATAATACAATAGAAGAACAGGTAAGAGAAATAGAAATTGTGAAACGCTTTGAATCAGGAATGGTTATTAATCCAATTACTGTGAGTCAAAATGATACGTTAAAAGATATTTTGGCCTTAAAAAAAATACATGGAGTTTCTGGCTTTCCTGTTACTGATAAAAAGGGTGTTCTATTAGGTATTATTACAAATAGAGATGTTAGGTTTGCTGATAATCCTAATGAGCTTGTTAAAAATTTAATGACTAAAAATAAATTAGTAACAGTTCCTGATACGGTCAGCAGGGAGGATGCTATTTCTAAACTTACTAGCACTAGAGTAGAAAAACTTATTGTAGTAAATAAACAATATAAGTGTGTTGGTTTAATAACTGTATCTGACATTAAGAAAAGCGAAAGAAACCCTCTAGCTACAAAAGATGAAGAGGGAAGATTAAGAGTAGCAGCAGCAGTTGGTGTTGGAAAAGCTGGAATAAAAAGGGTAAAAGCATTAGTTGAAGCAGGAGTTGATGCTATTGTAGTTGATACTGCCCATGGGCATTCTAAAGGTGTTTTAGATACAATAAAAAATATAAAAAAATCTTTTAGAAATATTCAGGTTGTTGGTGGTAATGTTGCGACAGCCTCAGGTGCTAAAGCTTTAATAAAAGCAGGAGTAGATGCTGTAAAAATAGGAATTGGTCCTGGGTCTATTTGTACAACTAGGATAGTAGCGGGTGTAGGTGTTCCACAGTTCTCAGCTATATGTGAAGCCAGAAGCGTTTGTAAAGCTAAAAATATTCCAGTAATAGCAGATGGAGGTATTAGATTTTCTGGTGATGTTGCTAAAGCAATAGGTGCTGGTGCTAATTGCGTAATGGTTGGGTCTTTATTAGCCGGAACAGAAGAAGCTCCTGGAGAGACATTTCTTTTCCAAGGGCGAACTTTTAAATCATATCGAGGTATGGGTTCTTTAGGAGCAATGGCTAGGGGATCTGCTGATAGATATTTTCAAGAAGATATTACAGATCAAATGAAATTGGTTCCGGAAGGAGTTGAAGGCAGGGTAGCATATAAAGGTTTAGCTTCATCTGTAATAGATCAATTAATTGGAGGGTTAAAGGCTGCTATGGGATATACGGGGAATAAAAATATTTCTAGCATGCAAACAAAATGTGTTTTCCAAAAAATCACTACTGCTGGTGTAAAAGAAAGTCATACTCATGACATTGCTATAACAAAGGAAGCACCTAACTATAAGACTGGCGATGCTTGACTCCAGGAGCTCGTCTATTATCAGTTGTAGAAATTGTTAATGACATTTTTCTTCAACCTATCGATGAAAATTTTTCATCTGATAAAATAATTAAAAATTGGATACGTAATAATCGTTATGCAGGGTCTAAAGATAGAAAAGAAATTACTAATAATGTATTTGGCATTATTAAAAGATATTTCAGCTTAGATTATATTCAAAAAAATAATACTACTTTAGGACAACGTTATTTAGAGTTAACAATAATTTATTATATATTTTATGGAGAAGGAAAAACCAATCTCTTCTCAAGATTTAATGATGGGCCTTATGCTATTAAAATGACGGATAGTATTAATAACTTTATTGAAAAAATTAGTATTTTTAATTTTGATAAACTCGATTTTGTTAAATGCTCCCTTCCTAATTGGTTATATAGTGAATTTTATGAAAGTTTTTATAATGATACTTATAAGGTATGTGAAAGCTTAAATAAGGAGGCACATTTTGATATCAGAGTAAAAAAGGGTCAAAATAGAGATAAAATTATAAATAATCTTAAAAATAAAAATATAATTTCAGAAAAAACTACTTTGTCTCCTATTGGAATAAGAATTAATAAAAGAATTTCTATTAATAATCTCATTGAATATAAAAAAGGTTTAATAGAAATTCAAGATGAAGGTAGTCAAATAGTTTCTTTTTTATGTGGTGCAAAAGAGAATGAAACTATTATAGACCTTTGTGCAGGTGCCGGAGGAAAATCATTACTTATAGCGGATATACTTAATAATGTTAAAATAATAGCTACAGACATTAATTTAATAAGATTAGACAAAATAAAAGATAGGGTCAAAAGAAGTAAACTAGTAAATAAAATTAATATTGAATTAAACTATCATAATATAAATATTAGAGCAGATCGTGTAATTTGCGATGTTCCTTGTTCCGGAAGTGGTGCTTGGAGAAGGAGACCAGAGGAAAAAATTAGTCTTACTCAAAAAAAATTTAAAAGTCTGTTAGTAACGCAAAGAAATATATTAAATTATGGGGCAAGTTTAACAAAAATTGGTGGGGAATTAGTATATATTACTTGCTCAGTATTAAATAATGAAAATAAGAGCCAAATAAATGCATTTGTAAAAGATAATATTAATTTTGAAATTGTGGATTTAAAGTATTCATGGGATAATATTACTAAATCAAAACAATGGTTTGGAAATGAAAAATATTGCCAATTACTACCAAATATCCATGAATGTGATGGTTTTTTTATAGCAAGATTAAGAAAGATTAAGTAAATAGGAAAATAAGACTTGAAAAGTTTATTATTATATATTTTTTGCTGTAGTATAATTTTTTATCCATTAAAAACTATTATGGCTAATCTTGAGGTGCCTTCTTCAGAAGATTCTTCAGAAAAAGTTGATAAGGTTATAGATAAATCGGCCATATTAAGTTTTATAGACCAAGGAAAATATGAAGAAGCTAAGCAGAATCTTTTAATAATTATAGAAAATAATAAACAAGACGCTGAAGTATATAATTTATTAGGGTATACTGAAAGGCAATTACAAAATTATATAATAGCTATTAAATATTATAAAATAGCACTGTCTATAAAGAAAGATTTTATAGGAGCTCACCATTATATTGCTATGGCATATTTAGAGCTGGATGACATAGACAATGCAAAATATCATTTAAACCAATTAGACTTAATATGCCTATTTGGTTGCAAAGATTTTTTTGAAGTTAAAAATAAAATTGAATTTTATGAGGCTAATTATGACTAAAGTAAATAATGAAATGTTAAATAAATTTCAATCAGATAACGTATTAATAGTAGATTTTGGAAGTCAATTTACTCAATTAATAGCAAGAAGAGTAAGGGAAGAAGCAGTTTTTTGCCAAATTATTCCATATGATAAAGTAGATGAATATTTATTAAATAATGAACCTAAAGCAATTATTTTATCTGGAGGACCCTCTTCTGTTATTGGAATTAAAACACCTAGGATATCTGAAAAAATCATTAATTTAGAGGTGCCTATCTTAGGTATTTGTTATGGGCAACAAGTAATGGTTAAGCAATTAGGTGGAGAAGTTGTATCTTCAGAAACAAGTGAATTTGGTAGAGCTAAAATTACAATGCTTAAATCTTGTTCTTTAACTAATAATGTATGGAAAGAAGGTAAGGAATATCAGGTATGGATGAGTCATGGTGATGCAGTAGAAAAAATACCTGATGATTTTTATGTTGTTGCACAATCGGAGAGATCAGCATTTGCTGTAATTGCAAATGAAAAGAAAAAATTTTATGGAGTGCAATTTCATCCTGAAGTAGTTCATACGCCTGAAGGAAAAAAATTAATCAATAATTTTGTAAAAAACATATCTGATTGCAAACCTAGTTGGAGCATGGAATCTTTTTTAAATTATAAGGTTAATTTATTAAAAAAACAGATAGGAGCTGGAAAGGTTTTATGTGGGCTATCTGGAGGTGTTGATTCCTCTGTCACTGCAGCTTTATTAGATAAAGCCATAGGTGATCAGTTAGTATGCGTTTTTGTAGACCATGGCTTACTTAGGGGTGGTGAAGCAAAAGAAATAGATGGTATATTTAAAGAAAGGTTAGGGGCTCGCTTTATACATGTAAATGCTTCTGAAATATTTTTGAAGGCCTTGAAAAATATTAGTGATCCTGAGAAAAAAAGAAAAACTATAGGAAAAAAATTTATAGAAGTATTTGAATTAGAAGCTAAAAAAATAGGAAATGTTAAGTTTTTAGCTCAAGGTACTTTATACCCTGATGTCATAGAGTCGGTTTCCTTTTCCGGAGGTCCTTCAGTTACAATTAAATCTCATCATAATGTTGGAGGGCTGCCAGAAAAAATGAACCTAGAATTGGTTGAACCATTAAGAGAGTTATTTAAAGATGAGGTTCGCATTTTAGGTAAGGAATTAGGTCTGCCAGATTACTTAATAGGAAGACACCCTTTCCCTGGTCCAGGGTTAGCTATAAGAATACCAGGAGAGATAACTGAAGAAGCTATAATAACACTTCAAGAGGCAGATACTATTTTTATTGAAGAAATAAGGAATGCAGATTTATACGATAAAATTTGGCAAGCATTTTGTGTTCTTTTACCTGTTAAAAGTGTCGGAGTTATGGGAGATGCAAGGTCCTATAATAAAGCATTAGTTTTAAGGGCCATTACTTCGGTTGACGGTATGACAGCAGATGTATATCCATTTGAACATGCTTTCTTAAGTAGGGTATCTACTAGAATAGTTAACGAAGTGAAAGGAATAAATAGGGTCACTTATGATATTACATCTAAACCACCAGGAACAATAGAATGGGAATGATGTCTAAAACGTAAGTAATTGTTTATAAACAGTTTTTATGAAAATAAGACTTACAAACTACTTACATACAAAAGATTATAGTTATTGATTTTGTTGAGTTTACTTGTTATAACTTACAAACAAACTTACAAACTCTGTGTACTATTACACATCATAGGCAAATGGCAGAAGATAACGAAACAAAAATATTAGGCAATAAAGCAACCATATATACCAACAAGTTTGGTATGTGGCAGTTTAGGCTTTGGCTTGCTAATGAAAACAAATACGTACGTAAATCGCTTAAGACTAAAGAAAAGACATTGGCGATTGAACGAGGCGAAGAGTTATATATTGAAGTAGCACATAAACAAAAAAGTGGTATTAAGCACTTTGGAATTAGCATTAAAGAAGGTGTTGAGCAGTATATTGAAGCTAAAAATAAGCTAGAGGTATAGAGATTGATATGCGAAATAAAGAAGAATTTGAAGAAATAATCTATAAATGTGCCGAGGAATTGAACAGGCAGTTGTCTGAAGAAGGTAAGATAGCTTTAGAGGAATCTGCTGCCATAGTTGGTGAAAATAGTTCGTTAGATTCACTAGGAATAGTTATGTTAATGATAAGCATTGAAGAGCATATCGCTCATATAGGTATCAGCGTTAACATCATGGATGTATTAACAGAATCTGATGAACCTCCCTTCGTAACAATTGGAGACATGTCTCTCTGGCTATTAGATCAATCATCGTGACTGATCTAAAAGATAAAAAAACAATTACTTTGATATCAGATTTCAACATAGCACCTCTTTCTGGGTTTCTAAAAAATAGATTAAAACATTCTGAGTTTTTGTTTGAAACTGCACCTTATGGACAAGTGTATCAGTCATTGGCACGTTCAAGTGAAAGCTGGTTGGATATCATTTGGACTTTGCCTGAACGTGTATTGCTTGGCTTTCAGAAAGCGTGTCAACTTGAAGAGGTGCTTCATGAAGATATTCTTGCCGAGGTTGATGATTTTTCACAAAGGCTCATAGATGTTAGTGAAAAGCGATATGTGTTTGTTGCAGCATGGCATTTGCCAGCAAATATAGGTTATGGAATGCTTGATTGGAGAGACGGTTTAGGGCTCTCTAATTTGCTAGCCAAATGCAACATTAGGCTTGCTGAGAAACTAAGTGAAAGTAACAATATATTTATGCTTCCTACGAATAGTTGGATGGAAGGATTGAAAAATCCACTTTCCAATAAAATGTGGTACGCAGCGAAAATTCCCTACGATAGCGAGGTTTTTGAAAATGCCGCTAATCATATTTGGCAATATCTTGATGCTATTAAGGGCAAGTCGCGCCGGCTGGTAGTTCTTGATTTGGACAATACTCTTTGGGGGGGTGTTGTAGGGGAAAACGGCTGGCAAGGCATAAGGCTAGGTGGCCATGACCATGTTGGTGAAGCATTTAAAGATTTTCAACTAGCGATTAAATCGCTGTTGAATAGAGGTATTCAATTAGCAATTTCGAGTAAGAATGATGAAGGGGTTGCTATGCAAGCAATCGATAATCATCCAGAAATGATTCTGAGAAAAGAGGACTTTATTGGTTGGCGAATTAATTGGAATGATAAGGCTGTTAATATTGCGGAATTGGCTGATGAGATAAACTTGGGTTTAGAGTCAATTTTATTCATTGATGACAATCCTGCAGAACGGAGTCGTGTTTCTGATGCATTGCCGGAGGTCCTTGTGCCAGATTGGCCGGAAGACCCCTCCATGTTTGTAGAGACTTTGAATTCCTTATGTTGTTTTGAAGGCACCACGATAACTAAAGAAGACCGAGCGCGAACATCTTTGTATATCGCCGAACGTAACCGTCGGGAAATAAAAGGTAGTGTTAAAAATAATGATTCGTGGTTGAGAAGGCTTGATACCAATGTAACTGTTCGTCCTGTTAACTCGAGTAACATTTCTCGGGTAACTCAGTTGTTCAATAAGACTAACCAATTAAACCTTTCAACCCGTCGATTATCAGAACAAGAGATAACTAATTGGCTGGATGATGAGGCTCGTTCCATGATGGCAATTTCAGTGACGGACCAATTTGGAGACATGGGTTTAGTTGGAGTTATTGGCTTGGAAGTACTAGGTAGCAAGGGGAGCTTGGTGGACTTCGTTTTAAGCTGTCGGGTTATGGGTCGGCAAGTTGAGGAAACGTTACTTCATATGGCGGTTTCTGAACTTGCACGACGAGGCGCTAGTACGATGGAAATAGCTTATAAGGCAACCGAGCGTAATGGTCCGACATTACAGATTTTAAAGAACGCGAGACTGGAGGAGATAGAACCTAGCGTTTTCAGAGTAAATTGTAAAGTTGGGTATGAAAAGCCCGAGTTTGTGTCGCTCAATGTATGTGAAGATTAGATGATTTCTATAAGGCGAAGTTCCAAAGAAGATATCCCCGCTGTCATGGATTTCATTTCATCGCATTGGCGAAGTGAGCATGTCCTTGCAAAGAACCGTTCCCTGATGGAATGGCAGCATTGCTCTGAGGATGGATGCAATTATATTTTGGCGTCGGAAGAAGGTATTTTAGTTGGAGTTTTAGGATATATTCCTACAAGACGATATGATGACGAATTAAGCGCCAAAAATAACATTGTTTGGCTTGCTTTGTGGAAATTTCGTGATGAATATCAGTCATCTATGGTGGAATTGAAGCTTCTCAAGACATTAGAGTCTCTAGAACCGAATTCTGTAATGGCGGTTAATGGAATCAACCTGAGCCACCCGCCGATGTACAAAGCCCTTGGGTTTCAAGTATATGAACTAGGTCAATATTACCTATCAAACCCCGATAAACCGCAGAACCTTATACAAAAACCAGAAAATCTATCTTTGGCAACTGCGATCTCTGGGCGCGCTATTCTAGAAAGGATAGATAATTATGATTTGGAAAATATGCGGGTCTCAGCTCTCAAAACTTCAGCATTTAAAACAATTGAATACTTTAGAAAGCGTTTCACCCTCCATCCGTTTTATGATTACAAACTACATTGGATTTTTTTGGATGGCTCTCTACGTGCATCTATAGCTAGCCGCATAGCAGATCATAATAGCTCGCGCGTTTTGCGTATTGTTGACTTTATTGGTGACCCGAACGTTCTTGGGCACTGCGGAAATGCCTTTCAAAAGCTAATGGCCGAGCAAAGTATAGAATACATTGATTTCTGGCAATATGGGATTTTGTCATCGGTTCTAAAGCGAGCTGGATTTCATAAAGTGGATCCCGGCGGAGAGCTTATTTGTCCAAATTACTTCGAGCCTTTTGTTGCTAGAAATAGGCGTATTTTGTGCTGCATTAAAGGAAGCTTAGAAAAGTCTTTTATTGTGTGTCGTGCCGATGGTGATCAAGACAGACCAAATCGGTTGTGAGGTGCGTTATTAAATTAGGGAACCATATTTTTAATAAAGGGGATATAGAGTCATTTGCCAGGGCATCTGGTGATTTCAACCCTATGCACGTTGACCCTGTTTTTGCTCGGCGGTTAATTACAGGCGGACAAACAGTACATGGTATGTACACTTTGCTTTTCGCGTTAGATCTTTATTATCAAGCACACTCTCATATTCCGAACCAAATTAAGGTTTTTTTGCAAAAACCAATCCTTGTAGGTGAGTTGATTGAGTTCTTTTGTGATGCTCATTCAGATGAGACGCATATCACCGCACGCAATAAATACGGACAGGTGGCAAGCATACTTCTGCTGGGTAAAGGGAGCGCAATCACTACACCAATAAACTGCAAGCGTCCTGCAAAAAAAGGAGTTAGAAACTATAGTTTTTCTGACATTAAAGGTAAGCGTGGGACGCTTTCCATAATGGCTACTCAAGAAGACCTTGATCCAAAATTTCCATTTTCAAAACGTATGCTTGGTGCACATATCGTGGCAACCATCATGGCGTTTTCAAGGCTAGTTGGCATGTCTATGCCGGGATTACATTCAATTTTTACTGGGTTAGATATGAAATTTGGCATGCAATGTAGCAGTCCTCTTTCTTGGAAGGTTTTGCGGCACATTTCGCCAAAAGTGCCTATAAAAATTAGTTTGGAAGCCCAAGATTTTTATGCCGAAATAAACTCGTTCTTTCGTCCTGCGCCGGTAAGACAGGCAACTATGCGAGAGGTAAAAAGAGTCATAGAGCCTAAAGTATTTAGTGCCCAGCGAGCTTTGATTATCGGTGGGTCTAGAGGGTTGGGAGAGCTTGTCGCAAAGTGTGTGGCAGTGGGTGGAGGTGAAGTATATATCACATATATGAAAGGGAAGAGTGATGTTGATAAGGTTCAAAAAGCGATAAATCGCATTGGGGGAGTTTGTAAAAGGTCAAGATTAAATGTGAATGATATTAATTCTATTGATTCTTTATTAAAATCATTTCAACCCACTCATATTTACTATTTTCCATCACCATCTATACGCAATAACATTCAAAGTTATAATACAGCGCTATTTGACGAATATTATTCGGTATATGTAACTGCTTTTCGCAGATTAGTGCGTGCTGCTTCCGCATGTATTCAGCATCCTTTTTATGTTTTCTATCCTTCGACAGTCTTTATCAAAACTGAACAAAAGGGATTTGCCGAGTACATAAATGCAAAAAGTGCTGGTGAGCAACAGGCGGAATTGCTTGAGGAGAAATATAGCAAAGCCAATATCATCATAAAAAGACTGCCTCCCCTCAAAACTGATCAAACAGCCTCTTTAACAGCTGGGGAGGCAGAACCTCCTTTAGAAGTGATATCTGACGTGTTATTGGAAAT
>Ga0209402_10004862_pt1 | contig 12123 bp, 10 predicted proteins | sample ArcticOcean_MG_C_3_FD_187437 | JGI IMG/M metagenome (GOLD analysis project Ga0209402, IMG submission 187437) | Marine microbial communities from western Arctic Ocean - ArcticOcean_MG_CB8_126 (SPAdes) (version 2) | ecosystem: Environmental > Aquatic > Marine > Oceanic | place: Arctic Ocean... | reverse complement strand
GTGTGCAGGATCGATCTGCATCCACAGGTGCGGTGTAGATCGAAACGGGCAAAGTGAAACATAGAGAAGCGGCACTCCAAATTATTCGGAGTGCCGCTTCTACGTTACTATTTCTGCCTATTTTGATTAATTATAGGCAATCGACTCAAAAAGTCGTCTAGTTATTGGGAGTTACGTGCACATGGCAAAAACCATGTTCGAAAAGATCTGGGAACAGCACATCGTTGCCGAGCCTGAAGGCCAGCCAGCTCTTATTTACATCGACCTTCATTTGGTTCACGAAGTCACCTCCCCACAGGCTTTTGAAGCTCTGCGATTGACCAACCGTAAGGTTCGTCGACCCGATCTCACGATCTCCACAGTCGACCACAATTTACCTACCGACGACACACGAAACGAAGTAATCAAAGACCCGATCGCTCGTATTCAGGTCGACACTCTCCGTAAGAACTGTGAAGAAACTGGTGTCGTTTTGTACGACATAGATTCCGAAGCACAGGGCATCGTTCACGTCATTGGACCTGAACAGGGCTACACCCAACCCGGAATGACGATCGTTTGTGGTGACTCGCACACTTCAACTCATGGTGCGTTCGGTTCGCTGGCGTTCGGTATCGGCACATCTGAAGTCGAGCACGTTCTTGCTACTCAGACTCTCCGACAGGCGAAGCCAAAGACTATGGAAGTTCGCTTCAACGGCGAGCTGAAAAAGGGCGTAACGGCCAAAGACATGATTCTCGCTGCTATCGGCACAGTCGGAACTGCAGGCTGGACTGGGTACGTTGTTGAGTACACCGGCGACGCCATCAAAAAACTCGACATGGCTGGCCGAATGACCGTCTGCAATATGACTATCGAAGGTGGCGCACGAGCTGGCCTGATCGCTCCCGACGACACTACGTTCGACTGGATGAAGGGGCGTAAGTTCGTTCCTAAGGGCGATGCATTCGATGCTGCCGTTACTGAATGGCGAGAACTTGCCACGGACGAAGACGCCGAATACGATGAACTTCTTGAGATTGATTGCGATACTCTCGAGCCACACGTTAGTTGGGGCACGAACCCCGGTCAGGTCGCTAAGATCACGGACCGAGTTCCTGCGCCTGATGACTTCGAAGACCCAGCTGATGTTTCTTCTGCAGAACATGCGCTTGAGTACATGGGGCTTACCGGTGGAACGCAAATTGAGAATATCGAAATCGATCGAGTATTTATTGGCTCTTGTACAAACGCACGAATCGAAGATTTGCGCTCTGCCTCTGAGATCGTAAAGGGACGCACGGTCGCTTCGACTGTTCGAGCCCAGATCATGCCCGGTTCGACTCTCACAAAAATGCTCGCCGAAAAAGAGGGTCTCGATCAGATTTTCAAGGACGCAGGTTTTGAGTGGCGTGAGTCTGGTTGTTCGATGTGTCTGGGAATGAACCCCGACATTCTTGTACCGGGCGAACGATGTGCATCAACATCTAACCGAAACTTTGAAGGCCGACAGGGTAAGGGCGGTCGTACACACCTTGTAAGCCCTGAAATGGCAGCAGCAGCAGCCATCGAAGGTCACTTCGTAGATGTTCGAGATTGGGAGACCGAATAGTTCGGTCTTCTGTTTGAACAGAAAATTAAGTCTGAGAGTAGTACGCATTGCAATCCGGTGATCCAGCAGGAAAATACGACCCTCGTCCGCCAAAGGATAGGCGGGTCGTTGATGATGGCGCGCCTGATCCAGGCACATCTGGTCGCCGTACGCGTAGCTCCAGCAGACCAGTAGCCGGTGGCGGCGGACTTATGGGGCGCATTACCGGTCGTAATGAAATGGATCGTGCCAAAGCCAAACGATACGAGCCATACAGTTACGAATCAAACAGTACGCAGATCAAATGGGTCGTCGTCGCTCTCACTGCTTGGGTTATTGTCGCTCTGATGCTGGCATGGCAAGATCGTGCAACAGCGATCTACCTAGCTGATTTACAAAACCAAGGTATGGCCAGCGTGCCTCCGACTCAGCAATCGACCTTGCGTGACGTCAACAAAATTCTCGAATTCGCTGCACTAGAAGGCGTTGCCTGCACAAGTCAGGCACAGATTATCGCTATGTCACCAGAGTGCACTCACCTTATGGATGTTCAAGATAAGTACACATCGGTCAATGACACTGGTTTGATGTTGACTGTGCTTTTGCTGGCTGTATTGCTTGCCAACATGTTCGCGTTCGGAGCGTTCACGCATCGATCAAGCCGAAACTTGTTGACTCTCAAAAGCGACAAGCAGGGATTCTCACCTGAGAAGTCGGTGATGTGGTTTTTCGTTCCCGTCCTGAACCTTGTTAAGCCCTGGCAAGTGTTCCGTGAGCTATTCCGTGGAAGCGACCCTGATGTGACAACAAGTAACCAAACCGAGTGGAAAACAAAGGGTAAAGTCCCTGTTATCGTTCATGTTTGGGCAGCCATATTTGTCTCCGTATTCGTCTTCAACCCGCGTACCGTTGGATATTTCGAATCCTCAGTTTTAAATACACTCGAGAACACGGTTATTGCTCATCAGCGCCTAATCGTCGCCGATCTGCTGCTGGCCGTTCTGGGAGTTGCCGCAATTCTTGTTGCGCTTGAGCTTCACAAACGTCAGGAATTACGTTATGCCAAAGTTGGCGATATAACTGTGACTCCTCCTTTTCCGGTTGATCCTCTCGAAAGGGCTCTGAAAGAGGGGATTCGGCGTAAAGATCTTGAAAACCAAAAAGCTCGTTCTAAGCGGCGTGGTTCTGGTGAGTAGTTGTTTTGATCTGGCAATATCACGAAGAGGTCAGTTAAAACACAAATTTATAAGTGTCCATACAGATTCCTAACCGAATCTCTGAAGCAAAGATAGATAAAAGGTAACTACATTGGAAAAGTTCACGAGACTCACCAGTATCGTCGCACCGCTCGACCGAGCGAATGTCGACACCGACCAGATTATTCCGAAACAGTTCCTGAAAAGGATCGAGCGCACCGGGTTCGGTGAATTCGCGTTCTTCGACTGGCGATACCTTGAAGACGGCGTTCCAAATCCAGATTTTATCTTGAACCAAGACCGTTACCGCGATGCGAACATTCTCGTTGGCGGTCGTAACTTCGGATCAGGATCGTCACGTGAGCACGCACCATGGGCGCTCATGGAAATGGGCTTCAAGTCGATCATTGCTACTAGCTTCGCCGATATTTTCCGCAATAACTGCATGCAGAACGGTCTTCTGCCTGTGATTCTCAGCGAGCCAGAAGTCGACACCATCATGGCGCGAGCGCTTCGTGGTTCTGGGTACAAGGTAACTGTTGATCTCAGGACCCAGACGGTTACTGACGATCAAGGGCTGAGCACCAGCTTCGAAGTCGATCCGTTCCGCAAGAACTCGCTTCTTGAGGGATTAGACGACGTTGGCATCACGATGTCACTAGGCGAAACAATCGACTCATTCGAGGAAAAACGTACCGCTCGCTGGTAGGCGGTTATCTGCCCGTTGTACACTCCTTAAAAGTTATGGTGGTGAGTGCGTCTGCGCGCTGGTAGACTTAATGGGTTGTTTTATTATGGGACATTCAGTTTTGAGTAGCGAAAGCAGAGCTTTTTAAATGGATGCACGGATCGCAGTTCTTGGTGGCGATGGCATTGGGCCAGAAGTCACAGCCGAATCGATAAAAGTTCTTGACGCTATTGGAAGTCGTTTTGGACATGATTTCACATACGTGACTGGTCCTGTTGGTGGCGCTGCTATCGACGAAACTGGATCGGCACTTCCAACCGACACTATGAACATTGTTCTTGGCTCCGACGCCGTTTTGTTTGGTGCTGTTGGTGGCCCCAAGTGGGACGACCCGGTGGCTAAGGTTCGACCTGAAGACGGTATCCTCGCTCTTCGTAAAGGTCTCGGCCTCTTCGCCAACCTTCGACCTGCGAAGGTATACAAGCAGCTCATTGATGCTTCTCCACTACGACCAGAACTGTTAGTCGACGTTGATTTCATCATCGTTCGCGAACTAACCGGTGGCCTTTACTTCGGTAAGCCGAAGCGTCGCTGGGAGAATTCCCGTGGTCGCCGAGCAGTCGACACCCTCGCATACTCCGAAAAAGAAATCGAGCGAGTCGTTAGAGTAGCTTTCGAGCTTGCTCGTGACCGCAAGAAGCGCGTTCATTCGCTCGACAAAATGAACGTGATGGAGTCGTCACGACTGTGGCGAGAGATCGCAACTGAAGTCGGTATTGAGTACCCAGACGTTGAGCTGATTCACATGCTTGCCGATAACGCTGCGATGCAGATCATTACCAACCCTGTGATATTTGACGTTATTGTTGCCGAAAATACCTTTGGTGACATCATTTCCGATGAAGCTGCCGTAATTGGTGGATCGCTCGGAATGCTTCCTTCAGCATCATTGTCGTCACTGCCGCCAAAGAACGGTCGACGTCGACGTGGTGGTAAGCCAGCGTTGTACGAACCAATCCATGGTTCGGCACCTGACATTGCTGGTAAGTCGATCGCTAACCCAATGGCATCGATCTTGAGCGCAGCAATGCTGCTTCGATTGTCACTTGGATTGAATGACGAAGCACAGGTCATTGAAGATGCCGTCGATTCGATCCTTTCAGAGGGATACCGCACTAGTGATATCGCAACTGGTGATGAACGACCGCTCACTACCAGTCAGGTTGGTGACATGATCGCTGGCTTGGTTGCTGGGTAGTCTTACCTAGATTATTCTTTTGAAACGACTGCATCGCTGATATTTGGCGATGTGGTCGTTTCTTTTAACCCGTAAGAAATTTCACTTGTCTAGCTCGTTAATTCGAGTGTTGCCTAAAGACGAAAATCTCTAAGCTGAGGCCGCTCGTGTTTATGCACTTACGAATCCTTACCAGCGAACTCGTCGTTGGGATCTATTTCGTGAGCGGCAAGCCATTCCGTATCGAGATTCACGCCGAGCCCCGGTCGATCCGATACGGTGAGATTGCCTTCGCTAATTTCCAACGGATGATCGACCATCACGTTGTAACCCGACAGGTCGTATCGGCTTGTTTCGAGCTTGTAGAAGTTAGGCACTGTCATCATCACCTGCGCACCCGAAATTACGTTGATAGGACCTGATGCGTCGTGCGGCGAGATCGGTATGTAGTATGCCTCCGCCATTGTGGCGATCTTCTTTAGCTCGGTAATTCCGCCGGTCCATGTAACGTCTGGCATGATGTAGTCGGCGAGACCGTTTTCGAAGATAGGAACGAAATCCCAGCGGGTGTGGAGTCGCTCACCAACCGAAACAAGCGGAGTGATCTGCTCTTTGACCTGTTTCAGTGCTTTCCAGCTTTCAGCAGGAACTGGCTCTTCGAACCAGAAAATGTCCCATTCAGCCATCTGATTCGCCAAGCGAATTGCGGTCGGAACGTTGTACATGCCGTGTGCATCGATAAGTATTTCGATGTCGGGCCCAGCAGCTTCTCGCGCCGCAGCTACGACGTCCATCGCTGCATTTTCCGCTTCGGAGCTGATCTCTCCATCAAGGAAGTTGGCATTGCCAACGTGGAGATTATGCATCATCGGGTCCATCTTGAACGCGCGATGACCCGATGCAACAATTTCCTTTACCGACTCGGTGATGTGTTCGGGAGACTGCGGTTCAGGCGGGTGGCAGTAAAGTGCTATTTTGTCTCGGACTGCTCCGCCCAGAAGCTTGTAAACGGGCTGATTCAGAACTTTTCCTCGTATGTCCCACAGTGCGATGTCGAGTCCGCTAATAGCGGCAGTCGTCGCACCTCGAGTTCCGACGTAGGTCATGCCCCTGAAGATCTTCGCCCAGATTCGTTCAATATCTTCTGGGTTTTCTCCAATCAGCCATTTTCCGATCTGATTAACGAAAGCTGCTATGGCTCCGTTGGCTACAGGACCTGGGTATGTAGTGATCTCACCCCAGCCAGTAATCCCTTCGTCAGTGTCGACCTGAATAAATACGAATGTTCGATTCACGGGGTCTCGTACTTCTTCGGTTCCCGGATTGTTGTCCCATGGAGTTTTGACTACCCAAGATCGGGCGCTGGTGATCTTCAACGTTCAGTTCCTGTCGGTGGCTTGGTGCATTGTTGTGTCGAGCGGAGCTAGCCTACTCATTACGCGTCAGATTATCTGCTCGGATTTATCGTGGTCAAGTTCAAAAAGCCTGTGACTTTTCTCATGATCTCCTTGACACTGGCGAGCCTCGGAATAAAGTAACCGGGTTCCAATGGACAAGTGTGGAGATAAAATAGGATTCACTCGAGAAGTATGACTAACCAGATAACCGATGCCGATCTACAAAATGCACTGCCTGATGTTGAATCGGATCAAGTACTACCGGCCATAGTTTCGGGATCCACTATCTACCGTGATAAATGGGGTATCCCTCATATCACCGCCGACAACGAAGCCGACCTCTTCTTCGCTCAGGGATTCGCTACTGCGCAAGATCGACTTTTCCAGATGGACTACGACCGATTGCGCTGCTTGGGTCGATCGTCAGAGCATATTGGCGAACTCGGACTCGCTCAAGACCGACTTATGCGCCAACGTTCGCTGCATATTGTTTCAAAGCGTGACCTCGAAGTTTGCAGCCCTGAGGCAAAGGCGATGATCGCCGCCTACACCGCCGGAGTGAATGCATTTATTGAGTCGGATGCGCCTCTACCAGTCGAATATAAGCTTACTGGCACGAAGCCCGGGAAGTGGCAAGACTGGCACTGCATTCTTGTTTACAAAGTACGCAACACGGCTGAAGGGTCGTTTCAAGCGAAGCTATGGCTCGCAAAGCTGGCCGCTGAGATTGGACCCGAGCGAACTGCAGCGATTTCTCCCGGTAGCCAACCTGGTGTACTTATGACCGTTCCCCCCGGAGCCGAATATTCTGGTGCGGCGTTGAACGCCATCGAAGAGTTGACCAAAGTCGTGAATGCCACAGAGTCGTTACGTGAAACCGATGGCGGCTCGAACGGCTGGGCTATCTCAGGAGATCGCACAGAATCAGGATTGCCGCTGGTCGCTGGCGATTCTCACAGAGGGCTAGAAGTTCCGAACGTCTACTACCAGGTGCATCTTCAGACTCCTGAGTTTCAGGTACTTGGCCATTCTATACCGGGCGTTCCAATGGCAATGCACTTCGCTCACAACGATAACGTCGGGTGGGGCATGACGCATGGCGGCGCCGATACGCAAGACTTATTTGTAGAGCAGTTGCGTCGGACCGTTGGCAAGGTTGAATATCTGTTCAAGGACGGTTGGCTTGAAGCCGTTTCTTCCACAGAGAAAATTTTTGTGAAGAACGGTGAATCGCAGCAAGTTGAGATAGTCGAGACTCATCACGGTCCGATCATTTCGGGGAGCGTCGATTCTGGATGGGGGATAGCGATCTCTGATCCTGGATCCCGAGGCGGAACAAGATGGGTCGACGCTGCGTACGGCGCTATGAAGTCTCAGTCGGCTGACGATCTAGAAAAAGCGTTCGATACATGGACTGACCGAGTGAACAACTACCCATACGCCGATGTTCACGGCAACTTTGGGTATCTATTCAAGGGGCGTGTTCCGGCTCGATCTGGCACAAACGGTTGGGGTCCGATTCCTGGTTGGACAGGCGAGAATGAGTGGAACGGATTTATTAGGAACGCAGAACTTCCTCGGTCTAAGAATCCCGATTCGGGCTGGATTGTTACGTGTAACCAGCGAGTTGTCAACGAGGATTACGAACACTTCTTAACCCACTTGTATGGCACTGACTACCGAGCTCGCCGTATTCGAGGACGGATCGACGATCTGGAAGGTCGAAAGGCGACTGTTACCGACATGTCGTCGATTCATGGCGATACCGTTTCGATTCCTGCAATCGCACTGGCTGGCGCAATTGGAAGCCTATCGGGATTAGACGGTATCTACTCAACTGCTGCCGATTTACTTGCCGGTTGGGATCACGATCTGAAGGAAGACTCATCTGCTGCCGCTGTCTATGGCGCATCGACACGTGAGCTAAACAAGCAACTGGCGATCGCCGCATACGGCTCGTTAGCGGGTGGAGTGACAGGCGAGGGTGTTGATGCAGGAGCGGAAGATCAACTTCGACGACAACTGAAACCAGATTTCATTCGAAGACTGGGCGATGGAACGTTGGCTGAAGCTCCCTATGGCTTCGATACAAGTGCACTTGTTGAAAATGCTTTTAGAGCAGGAATCGACTATCTAGTTGCTCGATTCGGCGATGACGTTAGCAAATGGCGATGGGGCGATCTGCACAAAACCGGGCACATCCACCCGTTGGTAGGTGCCTATCCTGATGTAGCCGACCAGCTAAATCCTCCGAGAGTTGAGGCACCGGGCGACGGCGATGTGCCGTTTGCCAGCGGAAGTCCTACACCAGCAGAATTTGTAATAAAGACTGGCCCGATTAATCGATACATTCACGATCCTTCGAACTGGAGCAACGGTCGCTGGATCGTTCCACTGGGTTCGTCAGGGCATCCTGCGAGTCCGCATTTCGCCGATCAGCAGAACATGTGGGCTAAAATCGACACGATTCCGCAGCTTTGGGATTGGACTGAGATCGCAAATACTGCTGAATCGATCCAGCGACTGTTGCCTCAATAGTCACAATCATCTCAACGAATTTCGCCTCGCCGTAGTTTAATACTTCTTTATTTGCAAAATATCGAGCAAAACGCTCGAAAGTATTCGCGCTATTACTAAAAAGACTAGAGAAAATGCCTAGCAAATTCACGTACAAGCCCTTCAATGGTGATTATCGACAATATATGCTGCTAGTTATTACGAAAACAGTATTATTAAAAGAATAAGTACTGGCTAAACATGAGGTTGTCGTTGTTATCGAGTGTTTACATGACGAATATCGCTACAAAGCTATTGCGCTGGTGATATCATTGAACTTAGTTCATCGGATGGGTAATAACGAAATCCACTGGTAGAACGCAAAACGGTACATAATCCGTTTAGAAGTTAATTCTAAGAGAGAAAAAATTGAGTAATGTCATCCGTCTCGCATTTGCACGGCTTGGCCATGTATTCGACACGAACCTTGTGTCGGCGAAAGAGCTAAACCAGGCGAATTTGCTTGGAGACCAGGTTGCACGCCACAGTCACTACGCTTCGAGCAAGACTCGACGCAGCTACCGCGTAAGCTAGCGCTCGCTGCCGGTCCTCCGGTCAATACGGCACAGCATTTCGATACTGCACTGAGTGTGCGCATCTAAATCGAACACCCCCGACTATCAAGGTCGAGGGTGTTGGGGTTTAACTCGACTTACAGATCGTAATTTAGACGAACTAGTGCCACTGGCGTTCGTCTTCAACTGTTCGTATGTTTCGAGCAGGGAACGGCTTGTACGGGTGTTGGGCGAGCTTTGCTTCATCGATTTCAACACCAAGACCAGGCGCTGTAGGTAGTTCGATATAGCTGTTGTAAGGCTCTAAGTAGCCCGATGTGAAACTGCGACAAACTTCTTCCACGTTGACGAAATATTCGTAGATAAGGAAGTTAGGCATGTTCGCCGAAGCGTGCACACCAGCGGCGAGACCAATCGACGTTGAGTTGTATCCGTGTGGAGACACGCCGATGTAGTGTGGTTGTGCCATTGCGGCGATTTGCGATATCTCCAGAATCCCGCCTGTGTTGCAGATATCTGGATTAATGATGTCGACAGCTCGTTTGTCGAAAATCTCTCGGAAATCGTTGCGAGTATAGTGCGCTTCGCCCGTAACGACCGGAATCGTCGTGTTCTCTTTTACTTCTTTGATCGCGTCAATGTTGTCGGGCGGGCAAGGCTCTTCGAACCAGTACGGGTTGTACTTTTCAATCGACTTCGCCATCCGAATAGCGTTCATTGGGGCGAGGCGCCTGTGTACTTCTATCAATAACTCGACGTCTGGTCCTACAGCCTTACGCACCTTGCCGACGGTTGCCGCAGCTTCTGCAAGTTCGTCACGATTCACATATTCACGCCAAGGACCAGGAAATGGATCGAACTTTAGGGCGTTGAACCCGCGTTCTTCAACAAGTATTGCGGCCTTTTGGGCTATGTCGTCTGCCGATCCGCTGGCCCAACCGTTCGCATAGACCCTGATAGTGGGGCGAACAGGTCCGCCAATCAGGTTGTAGATGGGCTGTTCGGTCGCTTTACCGACAATGTCCCACATGGCGATTTCAATGCCGCTTAGAGCGCAGTGAAGATCCATTGCTGAACGCTTTGTTGCGAAGTCCTCGTGGGCGACGTGCATGAAATGACGAATGTGGAACGGATCGCGACCGATCAGATACCGTGCGAGTTGGTCGACATGTGCTTCAATCTGAGTATCGCGATCGGCCTGAGAGTAAGCCTCTCCCCAACCCGTAATTCCGGCGTCGGTCGAAAGCTTAATATAGATGAAATTCTTACCAGCCCCCGGATGCCATTTGATGACTTCAATGTCGGTAATTCTCAACGTGCCCACTCCAGACGCCTTCGAAGGTTGTATGTTCGGCGCGTTTATCCACGCAAGCGAGATCATATACCAGCAGTGCACGTTGGTAGCGAATAAGCCGGGAAAATGGTGTGGAGACGTCGGCGCTAAACGAACTTCACGAGTGCGCCACCGACACCTTCGATGTCGATAGCGACTTCGTCGCCACGTTCGACCCATTTTGTCTCCACGACACTCCCTAGCATTACGATTTCCCCCGATCGAAGGTGCTTACCGCGCTCTGCAAGTGAATTCGCGAGCCAAGCGAGAGCTTCGTAAGGGTGACCGAGAATATCGCCGGTTGTGCCTGCACCAACTTGATCGCCGTTTATGGTCATATGTCCGCGTGCCGATCCAAGATCAGGAGCTTTGTCAGCCGGCTTCGGTTGGCTTAAAACAATTCCAGAAGCGAAGAAATCGTCAGCGATCAATGTTGGTGTATCAACAGATTTGTAATCGGTCCAGCGGTCGTCGACTATCTCGATAGCACCAAACAATGCTTGAGCCGCCGGAGCCACCGACGCCCGAGTGAAGGGCGAGCCATCTGCGGCTGGAGTTAAATCAGAGCCGATGAAAGCTGCAATTTCGCATTCAACGCCCGGGTGCGCAAAGTTGTCGAACTGTGCCGAAACAGCGATGTAATTGATAGCAGTGTTGTAAATTGCGCCAGCGCAGGGACTGTGGATGCCCAAGAATTTTTGCATCACTTCGGTCGTGCAGCCAATCTTGTAGCCAACTCGTTTGCCGTAGCCAGCTTCATCCAACAGTTCATGAAGCTGCTCCTGAACTTGGTACGCCTCTGCGACGTCGGCAGGACGGTATCCGTCAGGCAATGCATCGATCGCTTGATTACGGACTCGGGCCAAGGCGAGAATGCCAGCCGATTGCTTAAGTTCTTCTTTGTTCATCAATTTCTGCGCTCTGGCTAAATTTTGCGGGAAGGTGGTTTACAGTGAAACGATCGTTCAATTTCGACAATTGATTCTATGACTGTACGTATAATCTTGCATCCACGTTACTAATGTGTTGGCGACCTGTTGAAAATCGATTGCCAACCAGTTGCACCTCACGAAACGAACCTTTGTCGATTAAGATACCGCGGCGATTGCTTGCCGATCTCATTTATCACGCGCTCCAAGACGACCCCAACGAGAGTTGCGGTCTACTACTTGGTAAAGGGCATGAAGCCGATGAAATACATCGGATGTCGAACGTGAATAGCAAACCGATTAGCCGGTACACAATGCAGCCGGGTGAGTTGGTCGAAGCGCAAGACAAGGCGAAGAAATCGAATCGAGAGTTCGTGGCGATCTATCATTCGCACACGTTCACTCAGGGATATCCGTCAAAGACCGACATCTCGAACGCTATTGCCGTGTCGAACATATCTACTCGCCAGGTAATCGTTTCTCTGGTGGAAAAAACTCGCCCGGTCGTTCGCGCTTTCGCGATAAACGGTAAATCTGAAGTTACTGAACTTGTTATCGAAACCGACGGGGATACGTACAGGGCTTCGGACTAGCTTCCAACCACGCCGTTCTTGAACAGCCACCATTCGAAGCTGTCGGTTAGCGCAAGCCAACTGGCCTCGAGAATATTCGTTGACGCCCCAACCGTGTACCAAACGTCTT
>Ga0209402_10004853_pt1 | contig 12135 bp, 11 predicted proteins | sample ArcticOcean_MG_C_3_FD_187437 | JGI IMG/M metagenome (GOLD analysis project Ga0209402, IMG submission 187437) | Marine microbial communities from western Arctic Ocean - ArcticOcean_MG_CB8_126 (SPAdes) (version 2) | ecosystem: Environmental > Aquatic > Marine > Oceanic | place: Arctic Ocean... | reverse complement strand
TCTGCCACGTGACCGGCACCGGCATCCAGCATCAATGCGACGTCGGCGACGGAACGTCCCATGGGACCCTCTACCCAAAGTGTATCAAAAGGTTGTAATCTTTTGCCCCTAGGTACAACACCGGGGCTTGGTCTAAGACCAGCAACACCATTGAACCCAGCTGGCGTCCTCAAACTACCCCCAAGATCGTTGCCGGTCGCCAACCACGCTTGGCCAGTCGCAAGCGCTACCGCTGAACCTCCAGAAGACCCTCCGGCACTGAGTTTAGTATTCCACGGATTGCGAGTGACACCATGAACCGGATTGAAAGTATGGCCTCCAGCCCATTCAGGCACATTTGATTTGGCTATGGGAATGGCACCTCTGGCTTCAAGCAGTTCCACTGTGGCATCCGAATTCTTTGGCACATAATCGGAGTAAATCGGTGAACCATAGGTAGTTCTCACACCCCCGACATCGTTATAATCTTTGACGACTATAGGAAGCCCTCGAAGGTTTCTGGGACCCCTGTTATCTCCTAATGCATCAAAGACTTTAGCCTGCTCGAATGCCCGTTCAAAACACCGTATGGGTAGCGCATTAACTTTATCGTCCACCACCTCTATCCGACCAATTGTCGATTCAATAAGCTCTGACGGTTTAATTTCTTTCTGCTTCAACGCTTTTACAACGTCGATCGCGTTCATTTCCCAAAGTTGACTAGATGTCATGCTTATACCCCCTCATATAAACCGTCATATCGATCTCTTCAGAACTGCAATGGACCGATAGCAGTCGGGAGCGAAGGATACAGCCTGCAGTCACCAAAATTGCCGCCGCAAACCCCAACTACACCCAGAAACCGTTCAAAGGTAAAATATAATTTCTAACTACAGGATTCACAGAAGAGAATGTAGACCTTTTTCAAGTGACATTACTATTCTCAATTTCTAACTTTGTCGGGAATACTGTACCATGCCTCATCCGATTTCGATACAAGCTCCGTTTTAGATCATTTGGTTGTTATAATGGTCTAACAATTGTCCGCACAGGCCAGTAGTAGAGGGAATTAACCACCCTTTATTCTAATAAATATTTGAACGAGTACAGATGGAATATAGAAACCAATGACAAAATGTCACATTGCTAGTTATCCATCTATTTTGTTGTTTGTTACCATTGGATAAATAATAATACGAGCGCGTCAGCTAAAGATATTTCACTAGAAGACTATCATAAATTGGTGCCAACCTGCACTCTAGAGGAACGTGGCCACAGAATACGATTTTATACTCCTTCGCCGCACGTGAAAGCCCTGGTAGATACGATTTTTGTTGCAGAACCGGAAACCATAGATTGGATTTCTCATTTTGATCCGGAAGATATATTTTTAGATATTGGGGCAAATATTCTTTATGGGCTACAGTATCTCGCCATGTTCAGTGTTATGCATTTGAGCCGGAATCTTTGAATTATAGTATCCTAACAAGAAACATCATTTATAATGACCTAGGTGATCGCTTAATAGCTTATCCGGCAGCCATAGGCGATAAAAGTGGTTTTGATCAGTTGCATTTAACAATATTTGAATTTGGTGAGACCTGCCATGCTCTCGGCAAGAAACTTAATTATTCTAATGAACCATTTGAGCCAGTATTCTCCCAGGGCTGTTATACAACAACAATCGACGAATTGATTTCTTCGCAAACTATTCCTGTTCCTAATCATATTAAAATAGACGTAGATGGAATTGAAAACAAAATAATTGAGGGTGCTCGTCAAACACTAAAGAGCCCAATTTTAAGGTCTCTACTCATCGAGGTTAATGGAAATTCTCCAAGAGATATTAGCATGATAAAAGATTTGGAAGCCTTAGATTTATTCCAGTATCTTACCCGCCATCCCCATTAGCACCTATCGACAGTATCTATAATGTAGTCTTTAAAAGAAACAAACCAGAGACCTAATAACAGAATTGTGTATGTCATCGCCCATGTTTACGCACCCCAACTGTCCAATTTTATTTTTTTGGGAAAAAATGGTCCAGATTTGTTCTATCCATTATGCTCTTCTTATTTTTCGGTATAACTCATATTTATACCACCCCAATTGCGACCGGGAGTGTGCATCATCTTACTCTCGGCCTGCCCTCCATCCACCTGCATGACACCGGCATTCATATAACTAGCCCTATCCGAAAGCAAAAACACACAAGCCTCCGCTATTTCTTGCGGCTTCCCAACTCTTCCCATAGGCACTACCGAGGCACGACCAGCAGCTATTTCTGGATCTTTGAACATGGCCTCTGTCATAGGAGTTCGAACCTGTCCAGGACAGACAGTATTACCACGTACTCCGCGACCACCCCACTCAACTCCGATTAGTTGTCCAAGCATGATGGCGCCGGCCTTACAAACACTATAAGCGCCGGCCCCGTTGTAAGCTTGGACACCACCAACCGATGAAATCAAAACGATTGAGCCACTTCCATTTTCCAGCATTACTCGACCAACAGCTTGCGCACAGAGAAAATAACCCTTGAGGCCTATATCCATCACCATGTCCCAATCGTCTTCACTTAATTCTTCAAGCTTCCCCGGCACCAGCTTTATTGCACCGCACACGAGACCATCGATGGTACCGAAAGCACTGATCGTTTCATCAACCATCCTCAGAGTATCGGCTTTTTTAGAAGTATCCATTTCGATTACCAGTGCCTCTGAACCTTCCTCTCTAACAAGGTCAGCAGTTTCTTGGGCCATTTTTTGATTGATATCGGCAATTGCCACTAATGCTCCCTCTCGGGCGGCCAGAATACTAGTAGCGCGGCCTATGCCGCTTGCCCCTCCTGTAACGATGATTCTTTTTCCCTTTAGCATCATTATGATTTTCCCTTTTCAACCGGATTGGTACTCCAAGCATAAACGATAGTTCCTACATTTTTGCTTCTGTAATAATGTCAGAAAACGAGTAAAAATGGAAGTTAGTTGGTAGATGACAAGGATAATTTCTCGTCGGTAGCTTTAGAAAATACTAAGACGTAAAGCGATCCATACTGGCCTAATGGAAACGCCGATGATGGCATCACATTAGGGAGGGGATAAGCCAAGATATCAGCGTCTTATTTGGTTGTCGGGTTCCGCATTTGACGATTGTGTATCACTTCCGAAACACAACTTGATAAGCTTGCCAACGGTAGACCAAATGGCTATCGGTTGGTATCATCGCTGACTATATCGGTGCAATCATACGGAAATGCAAAAGGAGACCTCGACCATGAAACGTGAACCTCTTAGTCCCGATACCCTGCACGCTCCGTTCGCAACCTATGTCCACGGCGTCGCTATTGATGAAGCCAAGCGTGTAATCTTCTGCGCCGGGCAGGTGTGTGGTGACAAGGACGGTAACATCGTCGGTGTCGGTGATTTCGATGCCCAGGGCGAACAGGTCATGAAAAACCTGAAAGCGGTCTTAGCGGAAGGTGGCGCAACAGTTTCAGACATCGTCAAGGTTACCATCTACGTTGTCGGCCAGAAATACGCTCAAGCGGCCCGCGATCTCGGTGGGCGGCACTGGGACAAGTCCAATCCGCCAGCTAGCACCCTCATTGTCTGCGCTGGGCTCGCCAACCCCGAATTTTTGATTGAGATCGAAGCCATCGCCGTTATTTAAGAATTGGATCTGCTTAAAATTTTACAATAAGTGATTAGTCCGTATAAGGCTTATAGTGTTCTAATGGGTCAGAAATCCTCCATCCGCTACCAAGACGCTGCCATTCATATAAGAACACTGCTCGCTGGCCAGGAATAGGCAAACTTCCGCTATCTCCTCCGGAGTACCAAAGCGGCCCATGGGAACATCTTGAACCCGACTTTCGTGTACACTGGGGACACGTTTGATCAGGTCACTCATTCCCTCCGTCATGATGGGACCAGGCGCAACTGCATTAACATATATATTCTCCCCAGCGAGCTCGAAAGCCATCGCACGCGTCATATTGACGACTGCACCCTTGCAAGTACAGTAAACGGATAGGTTCGATGACCCAACAAATCCAAAGGTTGAAGCAACATTAATTACCCTGCCCCCATGCCTTTTTATCATGTAGGGGACCACTTTCTGCGTGAGAAAGAAATAACCCTTAATGTTGGTGAAGAGGCTCTTGTCAAACTCGTCTTCCTTAATCTCAAGGAATGGTTTGATGGCCCTAAAAATCGCATTGTTGACCAAAATGTCGATCCCATCAAACCGGCGAATGATTTCTGATATTGCATCATCCATTTCTGGCAAGAGGGAAACATCACATTTCAAGGCCAGCACATCGGCTCCTAGTTCTCTGCAGTCTGCCTCAACCCTTTTCAGACCAACCTCATCAATATCAAGCAGACAAAGCTTAGCACCTCGGCTGGCAAATAGCTTAGCGGTAGCGGCACCGATACCAGCGGCAGGACCGGTGATAATAACAACTTTTCCATCGAGACTCATATTTTCCTCCTATGTTCCTCCAACGGTTAGTTCCAGAAGAATAGAATTATTCCAGCTAGTGTTATTTCTTCTACCTGGTCGCCATGTTTTCTTGGAGAACCTTGTTTACGCCCGGCATAACTTCGGTAGCCATCAATTCCATAGACCGTCGAGCCAATTTCTTATCGACCCAGTCATGGCCTACATACATCAAGGTACCAAACGGCCCAATAATCTCTCTCAGTTCCAGTATCTGCTCAACAACATCATCAACCGAACCAACGATGACTTGTGTATCGAGACACTGGCGCACTGAAACTTCTTCATCGGGTTGATCTACATAGGTCTTAAAAAATGAGATACCCTGCGGAAGAAAGCGGCGGAGTTTTTTCAAAATGTTATCAAAATAATAACCGTAGGGGCCACTCTCACTACGGGCGTAGTCTTGTGCAGTTTCCACATTGTCAGCGACAAATATGCTCTTCGCGACAGACCACTGTGAGGGGTCCTCTGATAATCCACCGTTCCGTTGTCCCTCAAGGAAACTTGCCAAATGCGATGCCACTAAGTGGGCCTGGACATAATTGGATGATATACCCCGCCAACCGCGCTCCGCGGCTGCGGTTACACCATTTGAATTTGGTGCTAGCGCGGTGAATATAATTGGTGGGTGCGGTTTTTGTAGTGGAGTTGGAATTACACCTTGGCCAAGATCGAGGTCAATCATACGCTCTGTGGAGATTTCATAATAGTTACCCTTAATATTATAGGGGGCCTCGCTATTCCAAATCTCTATGATTTGATCAATGGCTTCTACCATCTTTTCATTCTTATTAAGATCAAGATTACCAAACACTTCTACGTCCGAGGGCAAGCCACCTGGACCAATCCCAAACAAGAACCTACCTTCTAAAAGGTGGTCTATCATTGCGACATGAGAAGCAATATGAACAGGGTGATAGCTCGGAAGATTTATTACTCCGGATCCTAATTTGATGTGTTTTGTACGGTCAATCAAAGTAGCGAGAAAAACCAGACAGTTAGTAATTGGCTCAGCCAAATCAGTCATGTGTTCGCCTACAAAGGCTTCACAATAACCCAATTGATCGGCAAGGATGATTGCCTCCTGGTCTTCGCGCAGTACTTCGAAGTAGTTCCTATTTATTGGATGCACTGGTTGGGTAAAAAAACCAAGCCGCATCTTTTTTACCTTTCACTAAACAAACCTAATCTGTGGGAAATAATATATAGTCATCACCCAGATATGTAAAAATATAATCAGATGTAGAATTTAAACTACCCAAACTACTGTGGCTCTTTGGCGAGCAAAATGTCTGACAATCACAGCTCGGATGCCGGTCCAGTGATGATAACGACTTTTCCATTGAAATTAATATTTTTCTCCCGTATCCCCTCGGCGATTGTTCCTCTCCTAAATTTTGTCTCTATGTGTGAGCTCTCACACTCCCAAGTAGCGAGACTTGATATCTTCCCTCTCCGTAAGCTCCTGAGGAGAGGAGGAGTGGACAATCTGCCCCTTGCTCATGACGTGAACGTGGTCAGCCATCTTCAGGGCGAACGGCAGATTCTGTTCCACGAGCAAGATGGAAAGCCCCTCTTCTTTCAGATGAGATATGATATCTCCTACTGCACGCACAAGGAGGGGGGCCAATCCCTCGGTCGGCTCGTCCATGAGGAGAAGTTGGGGATTTGTCATTAGGGCCCGGGCAACAGCCAGCATCTGCTGCTCTCCTCCGCTGAGGTTGTTTCCTCGCTGATTAGAGCGTTTGGCCAGGACCGGAAAGAGTTCGTATATTCTTTCCAAGTTCCACTTGCCCCCGTCACCCCCTTTGGAAGCCCCGAGGGTAAGGTTCTCCTCCACAGAGAGAGAGGGAAACACCCTACGCCCCTGAGGTACTATTCCCATACCCATTTCCACAATGTCGTAGGTAGGTTTCTGGGTGATATCCACATCCTTGAAAAAAATACCTTTGCTTTCTCTAGGCTGGGTGAAACCGATGATAGAGCGGACGAGGGTAGTCTTCCCCACCCCATTTCTTCCGAGCAAGGCTATTACCGACCCTTGAGGCACCTCAAGAGAGACGCCCCTAAGCACATAGCTATCACCATAGTAGGTGTGGATATCTTCGACCCTAAGCATGACCTTTCTCAATCGACTCCCAGGTAGATCTCCTGAACGCTCTGGTTTGCACGGACCTCCTCCTTGGTTCCCTCTGCCAGTAGTTCACCATAATGGAGGACCGCGATGCGGTCCGCAATCTCAAAGGCCACATCCATATCGTGCTCGATGATGAGCATAGTGATATTCCTGTCCAGCTTTTGTAGCATAGACGCCATCATGGTGGATTCAGCGGGAGAAAGGCCAGCCGTGGGTTCGTCCAGTAATATGAGTTTGGGGTCGCTCGCCAGTGCCATCACGACTTCGACCTGCCGCTGTTCGCCATGAGAGAGATTTGCGACCTGTGTATCCCACCTATCCTCAAGAGCTGCCTGTTCCAAAAGTCCTCGTGCCTTGGCGTAGATATCCCCATACGAAGTCAGAAAGCGATGCATGGTGAGCTTCATTCTCTTGGTACCCTGCACAGCTAGGACAACATTTTCCAGCACAGTTAAATCTGGGAATAGGCTCGTAATTTGACAGGTGCGCCCCATGCCGAGGTAGATGCGACGGTGGGTAGGCCAGCGAGTAACATCCCGCTGGAAGAGGAAGATCTGGCCACGAGTAGGCGGGAAGACCCCGGTGATGAGCTCGAAAAGTGTAGTCTTCCCGGCACCATTAGGCCCAATTATCGCCAAGCGATCCCCTGGGTACGCGATCAAGTCCAAGTTACTCAGGGCATGCAACCCACCAAAGTCCTTGGAGAGACCCTTAAGAACCAAGCAAGGGTCTCCCCGTTCTTCGCTCCCACCCACCACCATCTGAACTCCTTTATTTCACTCCGGGTTACCCGAAATTGATGTCCTACTTGCAGTAATTGCAGGGTGGAAAGTTTCGGCTATAAACCGGGTTTTTCAAGAACTCCTTAGGATCGAACGTCCAGAACTGACTAACGTTCGGGTATGTTGCAACTACCGTGTTCCAGAGCTCGCCATTAATCCTCTCGACCTTTCGGATATAAATGTTGTGAACTGGGTTCAGGTACTTGTCCATCTTGACTGGTCCGCGGACGGCATCAATCTCAATTTTCTGGAACTCTTGGCTGAAACGGTTAATATCGCTTATATCCCCCTTAACTCGCTTCAACGCCTCATGGATCCACTTGGCAGTAGTGTAGTTGCTCTCCGAGAAATAAGAAGGAACCTTCTTATGCAGCTTCCGGAACTTCTTGACGAAAGCCTTGTTCTTGGGGGTATCCAGAGCCGCACTGTACTGCAGAGGTGTGATTACACCCAAAGCCTCGTCACCCATATTTGGGAGGACAGTCTCATCAGCCGTGGTCCCACCCCCAAGGATAGCCATTTTAAGCCCGGACGCCTTGAACTGCTTCAAAAACGGACCTGGCATGGCAGCAATCATAAGGGCGTAGATCGCATCTGCTTCCTTTTTGACAAGCGGTAGGTAGGGACCAAAATCTGTGGTCATCACGGGTACCCAGATCTTCTGGATAATCTTTCCGCCGGCATCCTCAAACCCTCTGTGGAAACCAGCCATATTCTCATGGCCAAAGGCATAGTCTGCGCCGATCATGACAACTTTCCGGTGTCCCTGCTCATAGGCCCATTTTCCAAAAGGATGGCCGGGTTGGCTGCCAGCCCAGCCGGTCCGAAGGACCCACTTGGATAGCTTACGTTGGGTTAGGTCGTCACTTGCCGGGATGCTAGCGATGTAGAGCTTCTTCTCCCTATTAGCGAGGGCACCAAGGGCATAGCCCGTTGAACCCATCACTCCACCCACGATCATGTGAACCTTGTCGTGACGGATGAGCTTCTCCGCTTTGGTGACGGCAACGGCCGGCTTAAGCTCTGTATCCTCGACAATTAATTTCACCTTCAAGCCAGCCATGTCATAGCCGATCTCGTCAAGATACATCTTGAGACCGTTGACGCTATCCCTCCCGAGCTGTGCACCACCCCCGGTCAGTGGGGTGAGAAACCCAAGGCGGATCTCCTTCTGAGCTTCCACCTTAGACGCTGTCCCCAGCGCGAGGCAGAAGGCAACGGGCGCCACAAGCGCCGTGTATAAGAATAGTTTAAATTTCTTTTGCAACATGGTTATTCTCCTCCCATTTTATGGTTTCGCTCGACTGAAACTCACTCGTCAAGCTTTTCTGCTTTGGCACGCCGCCGAAGCCGCCTGGTGATCCCCATGAGACCTTCAGGCAAATATAATATAGTAAAGATATACATTGCTCCAAGTATATAGGGCCACCCAGAATAGTAAATGCTGACGTAGTTCCTAAGGAATACGATGACACCCGCCCCGATAGTGGCGCCCACTAGCGTAGCCGGCCCACCCAAGGCCACCATGAGCAGTGCTTCCACTGAAACATCGATAAACAAATCATCTGGGGTAACAAAATTCTTGTAGTAGGCCCAGAGTACTCCCGCAATCCCTGCGAAAATTCCTGAAAATATGAATGCCAGGTATTTGTGAAGCCATACGTTATAGCCCAGCATTCGCATACGCTCTTCACGTTCTCGTATGCCCACTAGGCTCCGCCCGAAGGGTGAATTGACCAGGACATAGAGGGCCCCTAAGCACAGGATGAAAACGAACAGGATGAAGTAGAATAAGTTGATGTAGATGCCAAGGTCAAATCCCAGCTCCGGCCGGGGAATACCTGTGATGCCGTTGTCCCCGTCGGTGAGCGAGGTCCACCGCCAGGCCAGTCCCCAGACTACCATGGCCAGGGCCAGGGTGAGCATGAGAAAGTAGACGCCCTTCGCCCGAATAGCGATCAGGCCAAAAATTGCGGCAACCGCTGCCGAGAGTAAAATAGCAAGGACAACAGTCGGAAAAAATCCGAATTCATAGCGGGTCGTAAGGATTGCCACCGCGTAAGCGCCCACCCCAAAATAGGCCGCCTGCCCAAGAGAAGGCAGTCCCGTGTAGCCCAGAAGTAAGTCCAGGCCCATAGCCAATATCCCGAATATAAGCGCCTGAATGAGAAGGATACAGACGTATTCAGGGAGAAATGGAGTTACGGCAGCAAGAACCACCAGAACAAGTAACACTGTGAAAACTGCACGTGGTCTTCCAGAGAACATTTCCTCAGGCCCTCCCAAAAAGACCCGTGGGCTTAATTGCAAGAACAATAGCCATGGGTGCAAAAAGGGTAAAATATGACAGTTCTGGAAAGAGGGCCTTCCCGAAGGTATCCATCAGGCCCACGATTAAGCTTCCAAAAGCAGCTCCGCGCAGGGTCCCCAAGCCCCCAATAATTACGACTGCGAAGGCGAGGGGCAAAATCTGAAAGTCAAGGCCCGGGTAGACGCCAATGAAGCCGCCGCCGATCACTCCGCCGAGACCTGCCAGAAACGCCCCGAGACCAAAAATCGCCATGGAGAGCCTTTCGGTGTTGATACCGAGCCCCCGGGTCATCTCGCTGTCGTCCACCGAGGCCCGGACCATTGCCCCTGCGCGCGTCTTCTCGAGACCTAACCACAGGGCCACGGCCATCACACAAGCCACCGCCAGCATAAAAATCCGGTAAACCGGGAAAAAGATTCCTCCTATCTCGAGACTCCAGTCCAGGTAAGAGGGCACTTTAACGATCATGGGGTCTCCGCCCCAGATATCAATGGACGCCTGCTGAATGATAAAGAGAAACCCGACGGTGATCATCACTTGGGGCAATTCCGCCGCAACGCCATGCCCTAGAACCCGCAGGAAGTACCGGTGCATGAATATCCCGAGAATTGCCACGGCCAGGGATGCTAGGAGGAGCGCAAGGAGCCACGATCCTGTCACCTCCACGACCGTCACACCAATATACGCTCCCAGAATGAAGTAGGATCCATGAGCCATGTTGATGATGCGCATAACGCCGAAAATGAGGGAGAGCCCGCTGGCCAGTAGAAAGAGGAGACCACCATAGGAAAGGCCTGCAAAAGTCTGCTCAATCCAGAAAGACACAAATTATCTCCATAACACGCCTGCCAAACTCACTTTCTATCCATCAAGTTACTCTAATTGAATGTGCGCTTGCGGGGACCTGCGACATCTCCATAGAATAGAATGACTGTCAAGTATAATTCATTGGGCAACTTTTTTTCAGAAGGTGTATTATTGCGGACATGACTGCCTGGTGGATCAGTCCGTTTTGGCCCCGCTTCAACAATGAGTGTAGTTCTTCCATTACGCCCAAGTTCACCCGCTATTGCTGCACCTCCCGCCCCAGATCCGACAACAACAATATCTGTTTCCAATCGATTTTGGGTCATCTGCATCGGATTATTAGTTTGGCCAAGATATTTATTCGCCTCAATATTGGTTCAAATCAAGATAAGGGTAAAAAATCAAAGGCCACTGTAAATCGGATATCATCGCATTCGAGGGGAACCGTTTGGTGGTAGAAGTATGATGGAAACAATACCATCAATCCCTCTTGCGGCCGTAAAAGATGGAATTCTGGGCTGTTCGCATCATCAACATAATTCTTGGGCCTACCGAATAAGATCCAACCCTCCCGTTTCGCATTTTCAGTTTCCATAACATCGGGAAGTTTGGCGTAATAGACACCGCTCAACCAACCACCGGGGTGTGTGTGGGGGTCATGGTGCCCTTCTTCCCCCAAAATTGAGCTCCAAGCTGAGAGGTGCCACTTACGCGGACTTTGCGCTAGAAAAGGGTGTCGCGGATCTATCGGATGCGCGGTGAGATAGTTCTTGGCAGCTTTATTGGCTAATTCCAGAAGAAGGCTAACAGGACTAGACTTGGGATCTTTTTCGAGAAAACTTATCCGATGTCCCATTTTTATCGATTTTCCACGTGGCGCAAAATCCTTATTCGGGTCATTGTCACAGCGCTGCAGCAACGCTTTGTTGAATGCTCTTAGATCCGCATATCCTTCGGGTACGCTTATGCTCTGGGACTGGATCAAGCGGTCGAAATCACTGAAAGCAGCCCAATCGTCTAGCCTATTCAAATCAAGCAATCCCACGGTTTTGAGTGTTAACGCACCGGTGCTACCCGGTGTAAGGGATAGCGCCCGGTCCGAACAAGCAAGGGCTTCATCCCGTAAACCACTAATTTTAGATGAAATAGCGAGGCTTTTATCGCCTTTTTCGCCGGATAATATTATTCCGTCGGTTCGTTGGAGATTATATGCAATATCTAACAACGCGTTGCCCAAGTTAATTACCACCTCGGTGCTGTCGGGGTTGATCTCCAATGCCCTTCTGTAACTTTGCTCTGCCTCCTCCAGTCGTCCCTGTTCCTGGAGAGCAACTCCTAGATTATTATGCGCCTCTGCGTAGTCGGGCTTGATTGTGACGGCTTTTTGGCAGTAAGTAACTGCTTCGTCTAACCGTCCCAGTTCCTGGAGTGCATTACCAAGGTTGTTATGTGCTCCAACGTAATCGGGCTCAAGGGCGAGGGCCTTGTGGTAGCATTCCAAAGATTCATCCAGCTGCCCCAGTTCTTTGAACGTTGCGCCAAGGTTATTGTGTGCCTCGGCGTAATCAGGTTTTATGGAGAGAGCCTTGTGGTAACTTGTAACGGCCTCATCC
>Ga0209402_10004844_pt1 | contig 12155 bp, 10 predicted proteins | sample ArcticOcean_MG_C_3_FD_187437 | JGI IMG/M metagenome (GOLD analysis project Ga0209402, IMG submission 187437) | Marine microbial communities from western Arctic Ocean - ArcticOcean_MG_CB8_126 (SPAdes) (version 2) | ecosystem: Environmental > Aquatic > Marine > Oceanic | place: Arctic Ocean... | reverse complement strand
ACTCTTAATGTACTGGCATTAATTTACCTATTAACAATTCCTTTTTCAGTTTTCTCTTGGCAAAAAGAAAGAAATAAAATTGCAAACAGGAGAGAGGTTTGAAAAACCTACGGCCTGGCGGCGCACCGGAAACGTACTGCGACTATGAGATTGCTACAGCTACAAAGTATTACCCCGTAATGAGGGGTAATATTACAGTAATACTTTTAGTAATATTACTAGTAATACCAAGGAAGGAACTCATTCACCGGAGTGTGAGCATCTTCCTTGTTAGTACTAAGTTAGCCCCGTCTTAGTACTAATATGGATCGTGTACACCACTTTGTACACCAACGCCCACTACCATTGATTTGCATAGGTTTTCGTTACAGGTATAATTGCCTTCATTGGTTTATGTGGGCTTACGTATGAGAGGAACGAACCTTCTACTTTACACGCAGGAGGTCATAGGTTCGAGTCCTATATCGCCCACCATTCTCTTTAGATACGAATTAGCCCCTCATCAGAGGATCGGGGGGCTAATTCTTTGCCCTCTGGATTGGGTTTTTACACCAATTTGTACATCAATTAACTCCTTCATTAGACATTTCGGGTAATATGGCTGTGTGAAGATCAAGGCCATACGGCTACTTCTCCTCTCCACTGCAGTGGTGTTGATGGTGGCTTGTGGTGGTGCTGCTGGGCCACTGCCTACATACACACCCGTACTGATAGAAGAGAAGATTGTTGTGGAACCGACAGCAACGGTTCAACCAGCATCTATGCCTAACCCAGTATCCACGGATACGCCTTTGCCTTCTACATTCACCCCAATACCTGGTCTTACTCCCGTACCAGGCATACGCCTCGAGAGAGTGTTTCCAAAACTGGATTTCCAGCGTTTAACTAATCTGGCGCAGCCTGACGATGGGCAAAGCCACATATTTGTTACAGAACAACCCGGGCAAATCCATGTTTTCTCTGATGACCCAGAAACCACTTATACAGAAGTGTTCCTGGATATCCGAGACAGGGTCAGTGAGTCTGGGAATGAGGAGGGGTTGTTGGGCCTTGCCTTCGACCCCAAGTATTCCACCAACGGCCACTTCTATGTTTATTACTCCGCGTCTTCCCCTAGGCGCTCAGTGCTATCCCGATTCTCCGTTAACCAGAGCGACCTGAATACAGCTGATCTTTCGAGCGAGACCATCATCCTAGAGATACCCCAGCCTTATAAAAACCACAACGGGGGTCAGATTGCCTTTGGGCCAGACGGTTATCTCTACATAGGTCTTGGAGACGGGGGTTCAAGCGGCGACCCGATGGGAAACGCTCAGAACGTAAGCACTCTTCTCGGAACAATCCTACGTATAGATGTCAGGAGCGTATCTAAGAACAAGAGCTACGGCATTCCTTCCGATAACCCGTTTGTAGGTATTAAAGGGGCCCGTAAGGAGATCTGGGCATACGGCTTGCGCAACCCCTGGCGTTTCTCCTTCGATGCAACGACAGGTTTGTTGTGGACAGGTGACGTGGGGCAGCGGAAATGGGAGGAGGTGGACATAGTTAAAAAGGGGCTAAACTATGGTTGGAATACCATGGAAGGGGGCCACTGTTTCTCTCCAACCAACAACTGTGATACCACTAACCTAGAATTGCCTGTGACCGAGTTCGCCCACACTGAGGGCTGTTCAATCACTGGCGGGTATGTCTATAGGGGAAATGGAATACCGTGGCTCCTTGGCACATACGTGTACGGCGATTATTGCTCTGGTAAAATATGGGGGCTCCACTACGATGGTGGCTCCGTTATAGAACATTCAATGCTGCTTGATTCAAACCTGTCCATCACCTCCTTTGGACAGGGTCTATATGGTGAACTGTATGTCCTTTCACGTAACAGTGGCATCTATCGCATTCTTCCTAAGATAGTACCAAGAGATTCCTTCAGCTGAGCCGTTCTGTAGATACTTCGGGTGATATGGCTGCATGAAACTCAAGGCCATACGGCTACTTCTAGTACCGGCAACGCTTATGTTTCTGCTGACGGCTTGTGGTGGGAGTGCTGGGCCTGTTGATAGCTCTATTACACCAACTCGAGTGCCATCCACCCCTATACCAACTCAAGCACCGCCCGAGCCTACATCATCTCAGGTACAACCAACGTCCGTTGATACGCAACAAGACCAAGCTCAGCAATCGACTGGTCCTATTCTCCAACTCAAAGTAAGTGAAATACCGATGACTTTACCTGATTATGACAGAGGCGATTGGAGGCATTGGAGAGACGAGGATGGTGATTGCCAGAATACTAGACACGAAGGGTATGATTAGCTAGGTGCTTATCATTTCTCAATGATAAGATATAATTTTAGGGAGGTGATTTGTGACAACTAAAATGATTAATGGAATATTGTTTATAATCGCTGGGCTCGGTCCAATAGCTGTTTATCTTGGTCTAGGACCTGACGGAACAGGAATTCTAGATAAGGCCCATACAGAAAAAATTGCAGCTTATACATTGTTGGCTTTCCCCCTAGCTTTTATGATGACAAGGAATGTTGTAAAAAATACTTTCACCGACGCTGGGTTACTAATAATAGTTGTTGCTTTGAGTGCCGGGATTGTTTCAGATGCTATAAACGGTGCGGGATTAAGTGCTGAATCTGATTCGATTGGAGAAGCGATTGCGTGGACAGCTTGGTCTTCAATGTTTCTTGGAATATTCATAACTGGAATAGGATATTTACGAACCAACTTTTTCCCTAAATGGCTATCGGGTTTATTATCAGTTACCTCCTTGATAACGTTTGCTGCTTTGGCTATCTTGAGTCCTGAACAGCTATCGAACAATTCGAACATTGTGGGACCTTTATGGATGAGCGTTAGCCTAGTTTTAGTTATCTTTGGAATATTCACTATAAGAAGGTCAGAGTGAACTGATAACTCAAGCATCAATATTTGGCGAACAGGAACTAGCAGAACGCGACTTCCAGAAAGCCAAGGAATTCGGATATAACCCCTAGGCTATACCTCCCTTAGAAGCAGGGCTTTGCGGAGTAGAACCTAACGGCTAGGAGCCCCATGGGGTATTAGATACAATGAGGGGGTATAGGAATATATCTCCCATCTATCGCACAATAGCCTTATAAGCCGTATTACCCCGTAATGAAGGGTAATATTACTGTAATACCCGAACCGTGTCGGAATCGATTACATCAGTTTGGTCGTTTTTTACATCAGCTTTTACATCAACGCCCACTAACAATAATTAACGTGGCCTAACAAACTTAGATATAAATCCCTACATTGGCTGACAGTATTTTACATAGGCTTACGATGGAACGCCTATTTCACACGTAGGAGGTCACAAGTTCGAGTCTTGTATCGCCCACCATTCTTTCTGATATAAAAAGCCCCTCGATTTTCTGCCGAGGGGCTTTTTATATCAGGTTTTACGTCAATATCCTATCTATTGCCCGACGCACGTCGTAAAAATCATTGAACTCAAAATAATCTAATCCCTCAGATCTAAAATAGTCTTCTAGTGAACTCGTAGCTATGACATAGTCTGCTTCCAAGGCAGCTGAAATATCAGACTTGCCATCTCCAACGTAGATCACCTCCCGGCCCTGAGATTTGAAATATCGTAACCAAGACAGCTTGAAAGCATCCTGGCAATCTACCCCGTAAGGATCTAAATAGGAGATCCAAATCCCATCCTCTGTAATTTCGCCATGAGCTGAGTGCAACTGAGCCGTGGACAAAAACAAACTACGTAGCGCAGGCTGTATGTATAAATCCACACCATTGCTAACGACATTGAAGTTAAGGCCAATACTTGCGCAATGCTCTAAGAACTCAGAAAACCCTGGGCGTAACTCGACAGTTTCAAATACATGATCCTCTATAGTTTGTTTAGTTATATTAAGCAAGGCAAACTCGCGCCTATTGGTTTCTTCAACTGTGATTTCTCCCATTGAGTAGAGATTCTCTATAGCACGCCATTTTGCAGATGCAAAGGCATTCAGCAATGATTCACTGACATTTCCAGTTACTATTGTGTCATCGAAATCACATTGGACAGTAAACATTGAATTTAATTATTCCAGACTTTTCCTGCTGCAAAAACACGCCAAACTACTACTAGATTGGTCATTGCTCCAAGCAAAACGAGCGTCAAAGCTCCATGACCAACAATTGAACCAATCATCACTATAAAAAGCCTCATGTCCCTTGACGCTATGGAGCCCATCAGGCCAGGGAACGGCTTCCCGAAACTATTTTCGGCCTTCGCTCTCGAATAGCTGATCATGAAAGAGCCTACTATCGCAGCCAAGCCGGCTACTACAACGACCATATTATTAAATCTAGCCTCGAACTGTAAAGCCCAGAAAGTAAGCCCCACTAGAATCGAGAAGTCGGAATATCGATCTAAGATTGCGTCAAAAAAACCCCCAAATGAACTCATCATTTTCTTGATTCTGGCCAAGTCCCCATCTACGCCATCCAGAACCGAAGAAGATTGAACTGCTATACCCGCCAAAACGTTATGCCCAGTCATAAATAATGCAAGGGCTCCTATAGCAGCGATCAAACTCACAAAAGACATTTGATTAGGTGTTATTGGTGTTCTGGCAAAGATCTTAGCCAATGGGCGAGAAAATCTTCGGTTGATATGGACCGAGACAAAGCCTTCTACTACCAATTTTCCACCTCTACTGATTTGTAATCATGTTGAAGATTACGTACTCGTAAACGCTCTAAGTCTTCTGGATTATCTATGTCGCGCCAAAATTCTCCGGATATATCACAGCTTTTAAGAAGTCCACCCTGATCTATAAAATAGGCCAATACATCACCGAGTTCGTATCGTTCCGATTTATCACAGCTAACCCATTGCGTGATTACTTCATAAATCTCGGAGGTGAACCTGAAAACCCCAGAGTCGATGCCGTTCCAAATTTTAATTTGTTTTCCAATTGACGAAATCTTTTCTTTATCTTCCACTAGCACCCGAGTGGCTTCATGTGCATTATACGAAGTTAAATCAAAGTCAACACCTAATACATTGCACTGGTGATCACCTCCGAACTTCATCACATTGTTGATAAGGCTGGATGAGGCCATATGATCTCCCATGGCAAGTATGAATTCTTGGCCGTCTACGAAAGATTGAGCCATTTGAACGGAAAGAGCGTTCCCGAATGTATAGTTCTTATTGAATATAGTCTCGATCTTAAGTCCATATTGAGATCCATCGCCTACCCAGTCGGTAATTCGATCGGACATAAACCCTGTAACCAACCCAACATTAACAATGCCTGCCTGAAAGAATGCCCGAAGCGTATGATCGATAATGGGAAAATCGCCTACCGTTAGAAGAAGCTTATGTTCTTTCTCGGTATACGATCCAAATCGTGAACCCAAACCCGCTGATAAAATCACTCCCTTCACTCCCAGATACCTCCAGTTAACTTAATTCTTTTGATAGCGCTTTTTGCTCACGATAACGTTCCTTCGCAAAACGCTATCAATTATAAGGCATACAATTTCTAGAAAAACCACACAGATACAGTAGATCGCTGAACGGAGGAAAGACATCTTTAACCCTACGCTTAAACGGACAAATGTTCCATTACTATCGGATTATTAATCAGTGCCTGCATCCCAGCTTATCCTTCTGAGCACGCCTTTGATGTGATTATAGCGCACTTATGTTGCAGATATAGCTTGAGCGGAAGGAGGTTCTGTCAAGAAACGCCCTTAGAATTGTTACCATTTATTGGCTTTAGGGAAAAGGGTATTCTAAAGAATGCGATCAGGTTGTCCATCGAGGCCATGAAGCCTCACATCACCAATGTCTTAAAGACCTGTGGTCTAACGGTTCATCGGAAGCATACTCTAGGTGAACAGTATCATCCTTTGTTAGGATGATACTGTTTGTAACACTCCTTAGTCCTACAGTTGGTCTTACAACACCGAGTTACAGGGGGCTACACGAGGGATATTATCAGGTATAATTCGTGACGTACTTTAGGCAAAAGACATAAACGTGTTAAATTCCTAGAAGGGTATTACCCATGTCAATAATGACGGAACAGCAGACAAAACAGTTTTTGGATCGTCCTCTGATTGCTCATGTTACTAGTTTGCGATCAGATGGTTCAGCTCACACTGTGCCAGTTTGGTATCAGTACGATGATGCCAGATTCTATGTATTCACCCCCAGCTTATCCGTCAAGATCGCCCATCTGAAACGTGACCCTCGTTTAACAATTTCCATCGCATCGGAAGACGAGCCGTATCGCTACGTAGTTGCCAGTGGCGTTGCAGTTCTGAGTGTTGTGTGCGCCTTAGAACGTGGTGGAGTTATCGCGTCAAGATATCGTGGTGAAGCTGGTCCAGCTTTCATTCAGGCCTGCGATGCCGAATACGGGGGTGTGACTATCGTCATGCTTACGCCAAAGCGGCTTATAACTCATGAGAGTCCCAAAGATGGGTCTCCGAGTAGGCGTCAGGGAAAATATTGCGGTAATACCCATGTAGCTTAGTCCTATATTATTAACGTCAACGCCCATTGCCATAGGTTTACAGTAGCTGGTAGATCAAGTATATACTTGATCAGAGAAATGCATACCTTTACAAACTAATGGACACTAGGCCACCTAGCTTGAGGGAAAAGTGCCTTTACATTCTGCGGATTAAACAGGTTTAGATATTGAGACCATCCATCTTAGAAATGCCATTGCCTCATGCCGATCAGGGCACTTCCTATCGTTTTGTTGTATTAGGGGTAATGAGTTTTCTTACTTTCTCGGCCGGGCTTAACATGTTTGCTGTAGGTCCCGTGATGCCGATGATTATTAATCATTATGAGATCAGCTATGGCGTTGCCGGCCTCCTTATAAGTATTACGTTTCTTGTCCATCTGCTCGCTATTCCTGTAAGCCAGCTAGTAGCATATATAAGTTTAAAGAAGCTAATTTTCTTTGGCGGATTTCTGAATTCTGTCACCTTACTTACCTTTTTAGCTGCTGATAGCTTTCCTTTCCTACTGACAATTCGAGGGATTTTTGGCTGTGGACTCATGTTGCATTTTATTTCCTCTGGGTCATTATTTCTGAAGTGGTTTAACCCGAAAGAGCGCCCATTTGCTAGTGGAATGTTTACATGTGGCGTAGTCCTAGGGATAACTGTTGCATCCTTTATAGCTGGACCGCTCGCACAGATAATAGGGTGGAAGGCAACGCTAAGTATATTTGGTGGTGTATCTGTGTTGAGCACGGTTTCATGGCTTATCCTTGGTAGGGATGGGGAAAGGGTAAAACCGAACAGAGGGGGGCATGTACTAGCGAAAATTTTGATAGGTGTCAAATCTCGCGATACGTTATTAGTGACGCTTGCTGACTTAGGCCCCCTTTGTTTATTAACTGCGTGCTTCGCTTGGTTACCAACGTTTTACAGCGAAACGTATGGATTCTCACTGGTAAAAGCAGGGTCATTAATGGGAGTGATGTCGCTCGCCGGATTCATTTCTTTATTAGCAGCGACTGTATTGGGAGTACGCTTCGCGCGGCGACGGCCATTCCTGATTGTGCCAGGTGTCTTAATAGGATTTTCCGGATTTGGTTCTTTCCTACTAACCGATTCAACAATGCTTTATGTGGCCATAGTTGCTTTAGGGTTTTCCACTTGGTTTTATTTGCCTGGGCTCATGACTATTCCGATGGATTTATATCCGGATGATCCAAGACGAATTGCTCTGATCTTTGGGACTCTCATGGCTTTTGGAGGAATCGCTAGTTTTGCCGTCCCCTGGGTTGTTGGGGTAATCACCGATATCACAGGAAGCTTTTTGCCCGGACTGTTCCTGTTCGCCATCCTGTCTTGGAGCTTATTGGTTTCTGGTATATTGCTACCTGAAACAGGCAGTAGCATAAAACGGCTTATAGAACAGAGTAAAAGGACTCCACCAAACACCCTCTAATTTTAGTGGTTATTTACGTTGCTAATATGATCCATTATGGCTGGCGGTTTGATTTTTTATTACAACTTAAGCTGAGTTCTTAGCAGGTCACAAACCGAAATATTTCGGTTTGTGACCTGCTGGTCCTCTTGATTATAAAGTAAGGCTATTTAATAAAATCTAACGTCATCCTCACAAATTCATCAGGAGCATCCCAATGAATACTTCCAGCTCCCTTAACTACCTTATGAACAACATTTGGTATACCCTCTATAGCTCGTTGTTCACCTCTACGGAGAGGATCATGCTCCCCATAGGCTAGAAGAACAGGAGCTTTGATTTTTGGTCCGGCTGCTTCTACATCGTATTTAGTAATTGCCTCGAAGGTTAGAGAAATCCAATGACGACTCTTGACCGATATTCTCTCGGCATTTTCATCGTGGACGATATCACGACTAGGGTCTTTTTTTATTAGGCCTGTCCAGTGTCCTAATGGGTAGACAGGTACATCGAAGGACGTGTGGTCCGTAAACTGCGGCAGCCAGAACCTTTCCCAGAGAATACGTCCTTTTTCTATATTCCAGTAAGGAACTCCGTCGAATACGATTTTCTTTACCCGTTCTGGGTGATTTGCTGCAATATCAACAAGTACAACACAGCCACCGTGGCTACCCACGAAATTTACCTGTTGCAGTCCAATGTTATCTAATACATCGAGAATGGCCTCTGTATAATCTGCCACCCCATATTGTCTTTGTGGTATATCTGACTGGTCATGGCCAGGAAGGTCTATGACATAGCAGGTATAGTGTTGCGCAAACTGGTCTATGGTTTTATCCCAAATAAAGTGTCCAAGCTCTACATTGTGGAGAAATACTAATGGTTCCCCTTCGCCAATTTTGTAGTAGTAGACATTTCCGTCTTCCCGGGACACCGTGTGTTCTGTCCGAGTCATCGCAGTACTCATTACGCAGTCCTCTCTGTTAGTGTGTTCTAATGGTTTATAGGTACGGTATCATCGGTTCCAAAAAGGTTCTTGTCAACCGTGAACTAAAAACCATTATTACGGTGCGAGTAGATAGATTGATCTGGGTGCCACCTGTTCCTTTTCTTAATTTAGGTAAAATCGATCCTCTTTAAGAAGCTCAGTACAGCTTTGTTGAAGGCTTCAGGCTGTTCAAGGTTTGATAGGTGCCCGGCATTTTTGATGACCACCAACTCAGACGTAGTTATTTTTTCATGTGTGGCTCGAGCCGCAGGTAGAGCTGTATCTGTATCTCCTACCAACACAAGAGTCGGTTGTTCAATCCCAGGAAGTTGTTCCGTAATAGATACTGATTCCAGAATGGCCGTAATTGTATTCGCATATCCCACAGGGTCGTTACCAGTGATGACTTTTCGAATGGCATTCACGGCCTCTGGTCCCTGCTTAACTCTTTCTGCGATATTTGGACTAAATTGAATAGCGTGATCTGCGACAGTTTCCATACCATATTTAGTTGCCAATTCCACATTTTTTTCCAGCGTTGCCTGAACAGCTGTAGGTAGAGGGAGGCCAGAAGCTGTGGCAGAATCGATGATCAATAAGGCAGCTACTTTTTTGGGATAAGCGATTGCGAAGCGAGTGGCAATTGCGCCACCCATTGATAATCCACCCACGTAAGCCTTTGCTAGACCGAGATATTCCATGAGTCCTAGTAAGTCTTTGGCAGAAACATCTAGGCTATATTCGTTTTGTTCGGGTGGGCTTTCCGATTGACCATGACCTCGTGGATCCCAGAGGATGAGACGGCGACCTTCTGATAGTGCAGAAATTTGCGGGTGCCATTGTCCAGTGTTCCCTCCAAGCCCATATGCCAGAATTAAAGGGAAACCATCACCGTAACTCTCATAGTAGATAGATATTCCGTTGATTAACGCTTTTGGCATCGTTTACTTCCTCCGTTTGGTTGTAATTACCGTCTTAATTTCCATGTTGCTTTATATTCTAAGTCACTAATTGGTTGTCAATGGACTATTATAGTTCCCAGGAAATTTTAGACCTAGAGTGCAGGGGTTTGAAGTTTTCCGATTAGCTTTCTACAATGGTAAGAGTGTGCCGAAGTGGCGGAATGGTAGACGCGATGGTCTCAAAAACCATTGTCCGCAAGGGCGTGTGAGTTCGACTCTCACCTTCGGCACCATTATTTTAGATACAAAATGGGCTATATCTGGGTATCGATAAGACGATTGTCTGTACTGCCACATAGTGTTTTTACCCACTATTTTACCCACTATCCTTAAAAGTCTTTTCATAATCATATCGTCCAAAGCACGTCATGGTCACTGTCGGTGAGCCGTGTGACAGCGTGACGTACCGTTTCGGGCGTAGGCAGTCCCTCATCACTAGGAATAGGATCGCCCAATATCAAATCTCTGCGACTTCCTTTCTTGGTTTCTTGGTCGATAAGCCATCCTCTAGATATAGCTTTCTTAACATCCCTCATGATCTGCCCCCTATGTATTCCAAGTTCTCTCTCCAGATCAGAATAACCAATCTTCCCCGGTGGATCAGCATCCTTGAGCGTATCCACCATCTCCACGATATTTGTGACAGAAGGCGTGACACCCGTAACCGTATTAATATACATACTGTTAACCAGTTCATAGGCCATCTGGTAGTCATCCAGAGAGGCAACGAGCCTACCCTTATCATCAGTATCCCGGTGGGGATGGCGAATGATTGCGATCGTTTGGATCAGGCTAATCAGCCTATGCAAATCTCTAAGCAACCGAGGGGGAACCTTCTTCCTAGGAAGGCCTTCACGTATTTGTTTAATGAACGGTACAGTCACATTCCAAGGGGCTTTCGACTGTAAGTATCTCTGGTATTCCACCAGTTCTTTAGGCGGTGGAGAGATACCTTCTAAGTGGTTTTTCACTATCTGATCCAGTGCTTCATTCAGTTGATCATCTTCAGCGGATATCTCTAGTGTAAACAACCGTGTCATTAACTGACGTCCAAGGGATTTAGTTGAAGTTGTGATCAGTACTGTCGGCCCCGGTTTCCTTATGCGGTCTACGGTCTGCTTTCCTGTTTCCTTGTCCTTAACCACAACGTCATAGTCGAGGTGACCGTCCTGCAACATTGCTCGTATTGCTGATGCAGGGGCTGAATCTTCTCCTGCAGGAAGACTGTCAGCTTCCCCAAATATGATTCCTGCATGTTGGGTTTCGTACTTATTGTAGATTAGTACTCGGGGACTCCCTGCAGAAATCTCGGTCACATACTCTGATGGGAACAGTACCTTTGCAGCATTGATAGCCTTGTTCTTTCCTGCGGATGATTCTCCAAGAATGAGCATATGCACAACCATTGCCCCACTCTGCAATTTAAGGAGCCGAGATGTTAATGCGATATAAATGATGAGTGGCTTAGTGATATCACCGCCATATCCCCCTTCAATCATCGCCTTCCGAACTAATTGCAAAGGATCGGGATGCTTCAAGACAGGCTCAATAGTTCTAAGAAGTTCTTCATCTTCCTGAGCCAAGTATTCGTTCAGGCTTACCGCCTTCTTCTTCAGGCCGTCTACTAGCTGAGCGACATCCATTCCAAGGATCAGTGCCTCGTTGATATCTTTAATAGGGGCAGTGGCAACAATGATCCTGATATTGGGCATGGACTCGCCCACCCTGATCGCTAGGTCTTTAGCACCCGGTTCAATCCATATATACCAATCAATAATGTCAGGGGTTAGAGGCTCAGCCCACTCCGGTTGCCAGTTACTCTTTCCGGGAATTCCGAGGGTAGGTACGTTCGACATCCAACCAGTTATGGTATCTCCTTCTCCTTCGACCAAGAGTCCCCACCCACGTCTGGCGATCTCTGGTAGCTTCTGCAATCCATACAATATTGCTTTGCTATTTGGTTCCCACCTGAACCTGTCTCCCTCGAGGTTAATACGGTATCTAATATTTTTGGTCGGACTCCCGTCTATTCCGAGGTAGGGCATAGCTACTTTCGTAACACCATTTGTCACAACATTATGGACACCCCACTTTTCTAGCACGTCCATACTCAAATGTTTGGCTTTGGCTAGTTGCTCAACCGTTAAGCCCTTTGGCTTTGTCACACGATCACTACGATGACCGTTAGACGAGTCATCCCAGAGTCCCCTCTCCTTTAGTGCAGAGATAACCGCATCCTGCGAACAGCCACTCTGGC